>QWCN01001361.1_pt1 | contig 37942 bp, 30 predicted proteins | sample 1972711 | NCBI WGS metagenome assembly QWCN01 (sample SAMN09866707, study PRJNA288562) | Human gut metagenome isolate term1_stool, whole genome shotgun sequencing... | isolation source: gut | host: Homo sapiens | place: USA: California
CGCGGGCGGTGCCCTTGGACGTGTTGCCCGGGAGCGACTATATCGCGCTCGGACATCTGCATAAAAAGCAGCACATGGGAAAGGGGCATTGTTATTATTGCGGCTCTCCCCTGCAATATTCCTTCGACGAAACGGGCGGCGAAAAGGGAGTCAAGGTGTTCGATCTGACGTGCGGCGGCGTAGAATCTTTGCACGACGTGCCTCTCAAATCGGGGAAAAAGCTCGTTCGCCTGGAAGCGGACTGCCCCTCGCGGGCGGAGGAACTGCTCGAACTTTATCCCGACAGCCTCGCGGAGGTGCGGCTGCATTTGTCTTCTCCCCTGACGTCGGCGGAAAGCGCGTCCCTGTCCGCGCACGGCAATCTGGTATCCCTGCTCACCGAGGTGCGGGAGGCGGGCACGCTGGAATTTGCGTCGAGAAAGGGTTTTTCCGACGCGCGGCTGTTCGAGGAATTTTATCGGGCACAGTACGACGAAGCGCCGCAAGACGAGCTGAAAGCTCTCTTTCTGTCGGTGCTTGGGGAGCTGGAAAAATGATTCGGCAGGTATCGGAATCTCCGAAAAAGCACATATACATAATGGCGTACTATAAAAATACCCGGAACGCCGCGTCCAAAGAACTTTGACAAAAAGGCTCGGAGGAGGGTTCCAAAGGAGGAAGAATGAAGCCCGTTTATCTCGAATTTTGCGGCATCAACAGCTTTTCGGAAAAAGCGCAAATAGATTTCAGAAAGCTTTTAGACGGCGGTCTGTTCGGCATTTTCGGCGATACGGGCAGCGGCAAGAGCACCATTCTCGACTGCATTCATTTCGCGCTTTACGGGAAGATAGAGCGTTCCTCGGGTACGGACAGCATCAACTATAAATGCGATAAGGCATACGTCGTTTACGATTTTGAGATCACCTGCGAAGGCAAACGCCGCGTCTACCGAGTCCAGCGGGAACGCCGCCGCAAAAACAACGTCGCCAAGGCGTGGCTTTACGAATACGACGGGGAGGAAAAGCTCCAAGGGGTCGCCGAGGGGGTCCTCGAAGTGGATAAGCGGGTGGAGGAAATCATCGGGCTGGGCTTCGACGATTTCAAAAAATGCATCGCGCTTCCGCAGGGCGAATTTGCGGGTTTGGTGAAGGCGAAGCCTTCCGAACGCCTGCAACTTGTTTCCCGACTCTTCGATCTCGAAAAATACGGCGAAAAGCTGTCGGCGGGCATCCGCCTCCGCTGCGAAAGGTCGGCGGGCGACGCGGCGCTCATTCAGGCGAAAATGCAGGAGAACGCGGACGGCACCCCGGAGCGGATCGAGGCGGAAAGCGAGAAGCTTCGCATCGCCTTTGAAAAAAAATCCCGGACGGAAGCCGCGCTGTCCGAAACGGAAACGCGGCTGACCGCCGCGCAAAAGCTCGCGGAAGAGAAACGGGAATACGAGAAACTCTGTCTGGAAAAACAGCGCGCGGAAGCCCGGCTCGCCTATTACGCGGAAAGGCGGAGAAAGCTCGATGTGTTCCCCGCGGCAGCCGCCGTCAGGGAAAAATCGGAAACGCTCGAAAAATGCGTGCGGGCGAAAGATCTTGCTCTTGCGGCGACGGAAAAAGCGGAGATGTCGTTAAAGGGCGCGCAGCGGGATCTGGAAGTGAAAAGACGTCAGCTGGAAGAGAGCGGGTTAGAAAGCGAGATACAGGACTTAGCGGTGGTTTTGGGCAAATTGCAGGCAGCGGAAGAGGATATCGCCGCCTGTCGGGAAGCGGAAGCCAGGCTCAAAGAATGCACGGAAAAGTACCGCGCCATCAAAAATAAAGTGCCCGAGGAGGACTTTGACGCCCTCGCCGCGGCAAACGACGGGGCGCTCACGGCCTTGGGGGAAAGCGAATCGTTCACCGAGTTTTTAAAGCATCATTTCAAGGACGTCCTTTTGACGGAATCTTACGGCGAATTCAGAGAGGACCTCAAAGGGTTGGAGGCGAAATATCCCGAAACGGAAACGGACGTGGAAACGCTCGTGTTGAAATATACCCTCGCGGCGGGCGGCGAAAGGTCTTTCGACGTCGCGGCGGCGCAGCTGGAATTTAAAAGAATCGAAGAAAGGAGAAGGGAACTGAAAGCGCAGCGGGAAGCGCTCGAAAAGAGAAAAAAGGCTTACGAAGAGAACGAGCGGGAAAAGGCGCGCATCGTCGAGGACGGGAAACACTATCGGGAACGCGCGGAGCTGGCGAGGCAGAAAATCGCGTTCGCCAAAGACCTGGGCACTCCCGAAGAAGTGACGCGGCACATAGAAACGCTCCGCGCGGCGAAAAAGAGGGCGGAGGACAATATCCGTTCTTACGAGGAAAAAGTGTCCGCGCTGTCCGCGGAGAGAGAAAAGCAAAAGGCGTTTGCGGAAACCCACGCGTTGCGGGAGAAGGAAACGCGCGAGGAAATCGAAACGCTCCTCAAAGAAAACGGCTTGGAAAACGTAACGGCCGCCCGCTCCCTTGCTTTGGAGATCGGCGACGGAAAACGCGCCAAAGAGGAATGCGACGCTTTCTTCGACGAATACAATGTAGTCGGGCGCAAACTCGCGGAGATCCCCGCGGAGAAGTTCGACGGCTTTTCGGCGGAAAGCCTCGTTCTGCTGGAATCCGAAAAACGCCGTCTGTCCCTCGAAAAGGATTCCCTGCTTCGCGAGATCGCGGTGGGGGAAAAGGAGATCGAGCGCCTCGGCGCTTTGCAGGAAAAGTACAGGGAACTGGAAAAGGAGTATAAGGCGAAGCTGCGGGAGCGGGAGCTTTGGGAAAAACTGAAAAACCTGACGGCGCGCGGAAAATTCATGGAATTTATCGCCTCGGAATATTTGCAGGATATCTGCATTTCCGCCAGCAAAACGCTGTTATCCCTGACGGGCGGCAGGTATTTTCTCAAATACGGCGACGAATTCAAGGCGGGGGACAATCTCAACGGCGGGGCCCTGCGCAGCGTCAAGACGCTTTCGGGCGGGGAAACCTTTTTGGTGTCCCTGTCGCTGGCGCTCGCGCTCAGCGGCGCCATTTGCGCGAAGTCCCTGCGCCCCATCGAGTTTTTCTTTTTGGACGAGGGCTTCGGCACCTTGGACGAGAAATTGGTGGACACCGTGATGGACGTACTCGAAAAGCTCAGAAGCAAGCATTTTTCCATCGGTCTGATTTCGCACGTCGAGGAAATGAAACATCGGATAGACAATAAAATCCTCGTGACGGGGGCGACGGACCGCTGCGGGTCCTCGGTAAGGGTGGAAGCGTATTAAAGCGGCCGAAAGGCGGAAAGCAGGAAAGGCGAGAGAGAAAGGAAGGACTGAAAAATGATTTTAAGTGCCGTATCGTTGTGGAAAAAATTTGATATGAGCAATCCTCTGCAACCCAGCGAATGGGGATACGAGGAGGACAAGGAAGCGGGGATGCGTTTTTGGAACGTCACCTACGCGGGACATAAGACCGAGGACGGCAGCGTGCGCGTTTTCGCTAAGTTCGGCAAGCCCGCTTCGGGGGAGAAGTTTCCCGCGGTGCTGCTGCTGCCCGATGCGGGGAAAGAGCTGGATCAGGAGCTTTTGTATTATTTTATCGACAAGGGGTACGCGGTGCTCATGCCCGATTACAGCGGCGAAACGGACGGGAGCGCCGCCCCGCACACGGTGTATCCGCAATCGATCGCTTATGCCAATTACAGACAATGTAAGGGACTCGATACCGTCGAAACCTCGGCGGACGAAACCTGCTGGTTCGAATGGATCTACGTCGCTCTCTATTCCGTGGAATATCTCAAACAGCGGGAGGATATTTCGGGGATCGGAGTGGTGGGCATCCGCACGGGCGGGGAGATCGCGTGGAAAACGATGCTTTCTCCCGACGTCAGATGCGGCGTCCCCATCAACGCGGCGGGGTGGCGTGCGTACCGAAACATCGGCAAATTCGCGGATAACGCCGAGAGCAATATGAGCGATGAGCGGCATCGCTACATCGCGGGCATCGAATCGCAGTCCTACGCTCCCTTCGTCAAATGTCCCGTCCTGATGCTGTGCGCGCTGCGCGACGATGCGTTCGACTACGACAGGGCGTACGACACTTATTCGAGGATAGGCTTCCCCGACGGCAGCGCCATCGCCTATTCCGCGGACAGCGGCTCCTGCATCGGACCTAACGCTCTCGTGGATATGGATTTGTTCCTCGAAAGAAATTTGAAAGGGCGGGAGATCTATATCCCCAAGCCGCTGAATATTTCCTTAAAGAGCGAGGACGGCGCGCTTTCGGCGGAAGTGGAATTCGACGAGGGCGGCATTCTCGACGAGGCGGGCATCTATTACGCGGAATCGGGCGAGCGGACGAAATCGACTTTCCGGGAATGGCAGTGCGTGTTTAAGGCGGACGGCAAGGAGATCAAAAACAAAAAAATTTCCTGCGCGCTCACGCACTATCGCGGCGCCGCGGCGGCGTTCGTGTACGCCTATGCGAAATATATCAACGGCTTCAAGGTCGCATCCAAAATCGCGGCGAAAAAATTTGCTTCTCCGGACGCCGACGCGGTGAAAAGCCGGGTCATCTATTCGGGCGAGGACGTGGACTGTTTCAGCGTCGCGGCCTACGAGGATTATTCCGTCGCGGGCATCTTTCTCGAATGCGACGCCGTGCCCAAACTGGTGGAGGGATACGGCGGCATCAAGGGCGCCTACTCCGTGGGCGGGATAGAAACGTATAAGATAAGCTCTCCGCGCTATGTCCCCGAAGAAAACGCCGTTCTGGAATTCGACATTTATGCCAGGCGGGACGCGGAGATCAAGGTGGGCATCGACATCGCCGACGAGGAAAACCGCATGGAACGGTTTGTCTGCATGGTGAGCGTAAAGGGGGGCGGCAAATGGAAGCGCATGATTTTAAAGGCGAACGAGTTTAAAAACGAGGCCGTAGGCGCTCCGTTAAAGAGTTTTTCCGAGGGGCAGGCGCTCCTGTTCGACTGCGAGGACGAGGAGAACGAATACGCCGTGACGAATATCCTCTGGCTTTAAAAGGGGGATACCATGTATGAGATGAACGAAGTCGTCTTGATGAAAAAAGCGCACCCCTGCGGCGGCAGGGAATGGGTGATCGTGCGCGCGGGCGCGGACGTTAAGCTCCGCTGTCTTACCTGCGGCAGGACGATCAATCTCACCCGGGACGAACTTAAAAAACGCGCGAAAGCTCCCCTCGGGGAGAAAGGAAACAAGTAAGGAACTATGGACGAAAAAGATTTGAGGGACGGAGGCCTGTACGAATACAGATACCGCTACAAGGCGCGGCGTTCCTCGGTATGGTTTTACAGCATTCTCATCGTCATCGTCATCGCGGCGCTGGGATTCAGAATGTACTGGACAAGTACGTTCGGCGGCGTGTACGTGGACGGGGAATCGATGGCTCCCACCCTCCACACGGGGGACGAACTGCTGATGAAATACGGCGCGGACGCAAAGCGCGGGGACGTCATCGTATTGGACGTGCGGGAGTACCGCTTTACGGGAACGCAGTTTCTGATCAAACGACTCATCGCGCTCGAAGGGGACGCGCTGTACTGTGAAGACAGCCAGATCTACATCCGCTATGCGGGCACGGAGGAATTTGTGCCCTACGACGATCCTCACGGCAATTACGCGGGCGACGAACATTACGACTTTTCTCTCTACGAAGTGGGCGAAAACGAAATCTTTTTTCTGGGCGACAACCGCACCAACAGCCGCGACAGCCGCTATAAGGACGGACTTTCGCATTTTACGGACAGACTCTACACGGTGGACGACATTTACGGCGTCGTGCCCGAGTGGGCGATAAAGTATAAGAGCGTCCTCAAATATATTCCCGGAATGCGCGTGGATAACACGTAACGGAAAAGGAGAGAACTTATAGAAAAACCTCGGTTTCGCGGCGTTTTTTGCGAAAATACGGGGCGCGGAGCCGCAAAGAATACAAAAGATTATAGTGAAATCAAAGGAGAACGTAAAATGATTCAGATTACCTCGGATAGTACCTGCGATTTGGGCGAATTGGCGCCAAAACATGGGATTCGCCTCATGCCGCTCAAAGTCATACTCGACACGGAAACGTTTAAAGACGGCGTGGACATTGCGCCCGCGGACATTTTCGCTTTCGTGGAGAAGACCGGGATGCTTCCCAAAACGAGCGCGCCCGGCATAGAGGATTTTCGGGAGCTCTTTTCCCTTCTTACGGCAAACGGCGACGAAGTCATCCATTTTACCATTTCTTCCAAAGCGTCCGCTTCTTATTCCTGCGCGCTTGCGGCGTCCAGAGAATTTGACGGCAAGGTGCGCGTCGTGGACAGCCTGGCGCTCTCTTCGGGGCAGGGACTGCTCGTGATGAAGGCGGTGGATTTAAGGGACGCGGGCAAGAGCGCGGCGGAGATCGAAGAAACGGTAAACGCGCTGCGCGCTCGCGTGAACACCTCGTTTGTGCCCGATCGGCTGGAATATCTCTATAAGGGCGGGAGATGTTCGAAAATGGAAATGTACGGCGCCAATATTTTGAAGATTCATCCCATGATAGACATGAAAGACGGGCAGCTCGGCGTCAAGAAAAAATATCGCGGAAAAATGACGGTGTGCATCAAGTCCTACATAGAGGAACTCAAAGCCGCGTATCCCGTCTACGACAAAACCCGCTGCTTCATCACCCATTCCAGCGCCGACGCCGAACTTGTGGAACTCGCCAGGGAAATGGTGCAAAGCGAGTTTGATTTTGACGAAGTCGTGGAAACGGTCGCGGGCTCGGTCATCACGGGGCACTGCGGCAGAAACACTCTCGGCGTGCTGTTCATTCACGACTGACTTTCAGGAGGGGCGCTCCATGAAGAAAAATAGTCCGAGGCAGACCGGGTTTTCGTTTTTGAGCGATTTGCCGCCCGAAGAATTTATTTTGCGTATCCCGCGTCAGGTAAAGGAATACGCTGCGGAAAAAGGAGAACTCCTCTATCGGGAAATTCTGCGGGAAGACGGAAATAAAGAAGTTTGGCTCGGACTCGAAAGGGGCGACCATGCGGGATATTGGTATTGTTCCGTCGTAGAAAAGACCGCGGCAGGGTGCTCGATTCGCGGCAAAATCGTCTACGATCCCGACGGATATACGAAAGGCGGGCGCAGCGGATGGCTCGAATGGATAGGATTTGCTCTGCTTTTCGTCGTATTTTTGGTTCCCGTCGCCCTGTTTGCGCTCGGCTGTTTGCTCGTCGGTTCGTTTCAAAAAAAACCGCCGACGAAGGAAGAACGTTTGGACGAGTTCATGTGCGAGTACATGAACTGTAAAAAAGTGCTTTCGGAATGAACCCTCCGCGGCTTTTGAGGAACGTATCGAAGACGTATCGACAAGAAAAAAGTTGTTCAAAAAAGCGGCGCGCGGAAACCGCGGCCAAAAAATAAAAATAACCTTCCGCCAAAAAGGAGAACAGATGACGACCGTTTACAATGACAATGACTTCAATAAGGTCATCGCCCAGAAAAAAAAGATATTTTATACGTTTTTGGGCGTGACCGTTGGCTACGCGGCGTTTTGCGTCGCGTGGCTGCTCTATTATATTTCTCTGCCCTATGCGGATCCGATGCAGTCGCTGCCCAAGGCGTGCGTTTACGTCGCCTCCGCGCTGTACGTGCTGTTCGTGTTCCCTTTCATGGGCATCAAGTTTCACCGCATCCGCCGCTATTACAAGATGATGTACTATCTGTCCGAGGGGTTGAAGAACGTAGAGGAAAATTATTTCGTCGGCTTTGAATCCAAGGATCTGCAAAAGGACTACGTGGACGCCACGGCGTGTATTTTCAAAACGTGGAACAAAAAGAAAAGCGAATGGATGGAACGCGAAGCGTATTTTGACAACGAAAAACCCCTGCCCGACCTCAAAAAGGGCGACCTCGTAAAGTATATTCTGCAAAGTAATTTCATCGTGCAGTACGAAATTATCGAGAGGGGCGCGCTCGTAGAAGAAGAGGAAGAAGCAGAAGAATCGGAAGCCGTCGACGAAGAGATCTCCGCCGCGGAGGAAGTTGCCGAAACGGAGGAGGCTTCAAAGGCGCGGGAGACGGACCGGGCGCAGGAAAGTCGGGACGCACACGTAAAAGAGGACGTTTCGGCGGCGCCTGAAAGGGCGGAAGAATCCGCGCGGACAAAGGAAACGCAAAATCCCGGGGACGCGAAATAGAGAGCGCCTTTCATGGCTCCGCGCTTTTGGAACGCGGATACGGGAATTTGTCCATATCGATGTATCCATAAAGATCCCGACGGGCGGAGCGCTTTGAGGGCTCGAAAAGACGGAACGAGAGTAAGATACCACGGAAAAAGGAGATAGAAAGAATGAGAGCGGTTATGACGGTTACGGGAAAGGACAGCAAGGGCATCATCGCCAAGGTCAGCGCGTTTTTGGCGGAAAAGAACGCCAATATCGAGGATATTTCCCAGACGATTCTCGGCGAATATTTCGCCATGATCATGATTGTGGACATATCCGAGTCGACGCAGGCGCTTGCCGAGTTGTCGAAGGAATGTTCGGAGATGGGAAAGAAGATCGGGATGTCCATCTATATGCAGCACGAAGATATTTTCAACGCGATGCACAATATTTAAGGCGGAGAGAAGAATATGTTTACGCAATTCGACGTTTTGGAAACCATCGACATGGTGGAAAAGGAACATCTCGACATCCGCACGATCACGATGGGAATTTCCCTTTTTTCCTGTGTGCGGGACACCGCCGAGCAAACGGCGCAAAAAGTATACGACCTCGTCTGCCGCCGCGCGGAAAAGATCGTCGGGACCGCGTCCGATCTGTCGGGCGAATACGGCATTCCCATCGTCAATAAGAGGGTGTCCGTGACGCCTGTCAGTCTTCTTTGCGCGGCGTTTCCCGAAAAGGCGCCCCTGATCGGCAAGGCCCTCGACGACGCGGCAAAGACGCTCGGCATCGATTTTCTCGGCGGATATTCCGCGCTCGTACATAAATCGACCGCCGATTACGAGCGCGCGTTTATCCGCACGATCCCCGAAGTGCTCTCGTCTACGGAGCGGCTTTGTTCCTCCGTCAACGTAGGCTCCACCCGTTCGGGAATCAATATGGAAGCGGTGAAACTGATGGGCGAAACCTTCAAGGAAGCGGCGAAACTGACCGCCGAAAAGGACGGTATCGGCGCGGCGAAGCTGGTGGCTTTCTGCAATGCGGTGGAGGATAATCCGTTTATGGCGGGCGCGTTCCACGGCGTGGGGGAGGCGGACTGCGTGATCAACGTGGGCGTTTCGGGGCCGGGCGTCGTCAAGCACGCCTTGGAGCAGATTCCCGACGCGGATTTGACGGAAGCGGCGGAGATGATCAAGCGTACGGCGTTCAAGATCACCCGCGCGGGGCAGCTGATCGCCCGTGAAGCGGCGAAGCGTTTAAACGCGGAATTCGGCATCGTCGATTTATCCCTCGCGCCCACGCCCGCCCGCGGAGATTCGGTGGCGCAGATTTTGGAGGAGCTGGGACTCGAATGCGTGGGCGGACACGGCACGACGGCGGCGCTGGCGCTTTTGAACGACGCGGTGAAAAAGGGGGGCGTCATGGCGTCCTCGCGCGTCGGCGGACTTTCCGGGGCGTTTATTCCCGTTTCCGAGGACATCGGCATGATAGAGGCGGCGGAAAAAGGAGAAATCAACCTCGATAAGCTGGAAGCGATGACCTGCGTGTGCAGCGTCGGGCTGGATATGATCGCGATTCCCGGCGATACGCCCGCGACGACGATCGCGGCGATGATCGCGGACGAAGCGGCGATCGGCATGATCAACAACAAGACGACGGCGGTGCGCATCATTCCCGCGCCGAATAAAGGGGTGGGAGAACAGGTCAGCTTCGGAGGACTTTTGGGGCGCGCGCCCATCCTGCCCGTTCACAATACGGATAGCTCGAAATTTATCCTGCGCGGCGGCAATCTCCCCGCACCCATTCATAGCTTTAAAAACTGACGTCCGAAAACATAAAACGCCGCCTGTCTGTCGCGGGTACGATTTTTTTGCGTTTGTAAAAAAGTTGGCAGTCGAAGCTTGACAACGGGAGAATGTGTGGTATAATGACGGCAGGATTAAAAGACACTGTTTTGGGCGATGTCATGCATAGAGATTAGTAAAGAGAGGATAAAAAATTTATGACTGATTTGTTAGATATGCAGGTTAAGGAAAAAGTGCTTTGGCAATATGTCGAAAAACGAAAAGAAATGATGTAAAGATTGGTTTTTTTCTGTGCAGTGCTGTGTTTTTGTTTTGCACTTATAGGCGTTGTTTTGTACAGATATGGTTTAGCTCTGGATATCGTTATAAAGTTGTGTGTAATTTCTCCATTGAGCGCTACGTTAATAGGTATAATTATTACCAGAGTGCGTAAGCCGAGGCGTTATGAGATAACCGATCATTTCGTTTGGATATTCATTTCCTTGTGTAAAAGAGCCTTTTTTTCGTTTTCCGATATTGAGAGAATCAAATTAATACGCCATTGGAACGGAAAGGGAACCATCGTTTTTAAGAAAAAAGGTGATTGGACTTGGATTAGAAGCAAGACTTGCTTGGAGAGAGTAGAAGACGTCGACACAGCGTTAGAGCTTATTTTGGAACGCATACCGGCTTCAGTAAAAGTAAATCTAAGTATAAAAAATTATAAAAAAGCAAGGAGTAAATAACTATCATGGAAAGAAAAGACGTAGAAACAAAATACACCTGGGACCTTTCTCCCATCTTCCCTTCCGACGAGGCTTGGGAAAAGGAATACAAAGACTTCGAGAAGGCGTTTGAAAACAGCGGGCTTTCCTCCTATCAGGGAAAACTCGGCGACAAAGAGAAACTTCTCGGATTTTTCAAGTTGCGCGACACCCTTTCCCGCCGCCTCGAAAAGTTGTATCTTTATGCCAGCATGAAACACGACGAGGACATCAGGGTTTCCAAATACACCTCTTATACGGCGATGATGAGCACGCTCGTTTCCAAACTGATGGCGGAAATGGCGTTCGTGGAGCCCGAACTCACCGCGCTCGACGACGAAAAACTCAAAGCGTATATCGCCGACCCCGACTTTGCCGCTTACGACTATACGCTCGAAAAGATAGAGCAGTCCAAAGCGCACGTTTTGAGCGAGGGAGAGGAAAAACTCCTGGCGCTCGCCTCCGACGTCATGGGCGGTTTCCATACCGTGTTTACCATGCTCGACAACGCCGACCTCAATCTGCCGAAGGGGACTTTCAACGGCGAAGAAGTGCAGATGAGTCACAGTCTGTACGGCCTCGTACTCCATGCGGGGAACAGAAAAGAGCGCGAAACTTGGTTCAAGGACTACTATAAGGCGTACATCGACTTGATCGACGCGATCACGCAGACCTACTACGGCAACGTGAAAAAGGACATTTTCTACAAGACGGCGAGAAAGTACGACACCTGTTTGGAGATGGCGATGGACGGGGAGGACGTTTCGCCCGTCGTCTACAACAATCTTGTCGAATCGGTACACGGCGCTCTGCCCGTTCTGCATAGATACATGGCGGTGAGAAAGAAGATTCTGGGCTTTGACGAACAGCATATGTACGACATTCATATCCCCCTCGTTTCCGACGCCGACATCAAAGTGCCCTTTGAGGAAGCGTACGAAATCGTCGTCAAGGGGCTCGCGCCCCTCGGCAAGGACTATCAGTCGCTCCTTCGCCGCGGCAAGGAGGAGAGATGGATAGACGTGTACGAAACGGAAGGAAAGCGCAACGGCGCGTATTCCACGGGCGTTTACGACACCCATCCGTACGTGCTTTTGAATTATCAGGAAACGACTAACGAGATCTTCACGATCGCGCACGAAATGGGGCATTCCATTCACACCTATAAATCGACGGCGGGGCAGCCGTATGCGAAGTCGGAATACACCATTTTCCTCGCGGAGATCGCCAGCACCGTCAACGAAGTATTGCTGATGAAGTACCTTTACAAGACCTCCGAGGACAAACAGCTTAAAAAATATCTGCTCAATTATTATATCGACATGATGCGCACCACGCTGTTCCGTCAGACGCAGTTTGCCGAGTTCGAACAGCTTGCGCACGCCAAAGCGGAAGCGGGCGAACCGCTTACGAAAGAGAACCTTTGCGAAGCGTATTATCAGTTGAATAAGGACTATTACGGCGAAGCGGTCGTACACGATACGGAAATTTCTTACGAGTGGGCGCGTATTCCGCATTTCTATCGTTCTTTCTACGTCTACAAATATTCGACGGGCATTATCTCCGCGATTTCCATCGTCAAGCGGATTCTCTCCGAGGGCGAGGGCGCGGTGAAGGATTATTTCGAATTCCTCTCGGGCGGAAATTCCACCGACCCCGTTTCCATTCTCAAAAAGGCGGGCGTGGACTTGACGACGAAGGCGCCTTTCGAAACGGCGATGAAGGAATTTGCGGATACGCTCAACGAGTTTGAATCGTTGACGGTGTAAAACGGCGAACGCTTTGCGGCGCGGCGTCCGAAAGGAGCCGCGCCGTATAAAAGACGAAAAACTCTCCCTTTATTTTTCCCGAGAATCTTTTTGGAAAAGAATAAGGGGGGGGGAACTCCCGTTCAAAAGAGCGCGCGGCGGGGGCTTTAAAAACACGAACGGAAAGATTCGTCCGAACGCTTCGGACGCTTCGGACGAAAAGGAAAGAATATGGCGGAAATCAATACAATGCCCTATAACCGCGACGCGGAAATGGCTCTTTTGGGGTGCCTTCTCATCGACAACGACATCGCGGCGGATCTGGTGGAAAAACTCACCGAGGACGACTTTTATCAGGAATCGCATAAATTCATCATTCATGCGATGCAAAAGGTCTTTGCGGGGCGTCAGCCCATCGACCTCGTCACGCTTTCCGACGAGCTGGACGGGGAAGGAAACCTCGAAAAGGCGGGCGGCATCGCCTATCTCACCGAACTCGCGCAGATCACCCCCTCGGCGGCAAATTACAAATCCTATTACGACATCGTCAACCGCGACAGCACTAACAGGCGCCTGATACGCGCGTCCCGCAAGATCATCGAAAACTGTATGACGGGCGCGGAAAGCAGGGACGCTATCTCTTTTGCGGAAAAATCGGTGTACGACATTTCCAAACAGGCGGACCGCTCCTCTCTGGCGGGAATGCAGGAGGGGGACATCGTGCAGCAGGTGCTGCAAAAATTCGAGTCCATTCAATCCGACCCCACTGTTTTCCGCGGCATCGAAACGGGCTTTAAACGTCTGGATCAGATGACCAACGGCCTGCAACCGTCCGACCTCATCGTTTTGGCTGCGCGCCCGGGTATGGGAAAGACCTCGCTCGCCATGAATCTCGTGGAACACGCGGCCCTTTATAAGGATAAGGTGTGCGCCGTGTTTTCCCTCGAAATGCCCCGGCTCCAAATCGTGCAAAGACTCCTTTGCGCCTACGCCAATGTGAGTATGGCAAAAGGGCTTTCGGGGCAGCTTTCCGCGGCGGAGTGGAAAAAATTGATGCTCGCCAGCGATAAATTGAAAAAAAGTCAGATCTACATCGACGATTCCTCGCGCGTCACGCCTGCGGAAATCCTCTCCAAATGCCGTCGATTAAAGACGGTCGCGGGCGGCGTGGATATGATCATGATCGACTATATACAGTTGATGACGAGCGGGGATTCCAATATGGCCGGCTCGGAAAACAGGCAGCAGGAAGTCGCTTCCATCACGCGGGATCTCAAAATTATGGCGAAGGAACTCAACGTGCCCGTCATCGCTCTGTCACAGCTTCGCCGAATCCAATCCAAAGAACCGCAGCTTTCCGACCTCCGTGAATCGGGCGCCATCGAACAGGACGCGGATATCGTCATGTTCATCAACCGCCCCGAAGCGACGGCGACCGCCGAAGAAATGGCGTCGGGCAAGATCGTCAAGGGCGCGGCGGAGCTCATCATCGCCAAGCACAGAAACGGCTCCCAAGGGCGCGTGCAGCTGAAATTCATCGGGGAGAGCACCAAATTCGTGGACGTGGACGAGCAGGGGCGGGACGACGAGCCGCCCGAATATTCCCGCGCGCCCCGTAATTTCGACGACGAAGAACCCGCCGCGGAAGCGTTCGGGGGCGAAAATCTGCCGCCCAGGGCTGAGCCGAACGGCGATGACGACGAATTGCCCTTCGAATGACGCCTCGAAAAGGGAGCAAAAAAACGCGACGGATAAAGTATGGGGCGTCCGATAAAACGGACGGCCGCTTAGAGAAGGTTTTATGATTACTCGCATAGAAAAAATATCGCCGCAGTCGCTTGCGGAGGCAAAGGAAATTATTTTCGGCGGCGGCGTCGTGGCAATCCCCACGGAAACGGTGTACGGACTCGGCGGCAGCGCCTTCGACGACGAGGCGGTGCGGCGCATTTTCGAAATAAAGGGCAGGCCTAACGACAATCCCCTCATCGCCCACGTGCACGCGGAATACGATTTAAAAAAGATCGTCGATTACGATCCGCCGTATGCGCAGGCGCTTCGCAGAGCCTTTCTCCCGGGACCTTTGACTCTCGTCTATCCCTCGGCGGGGAAAGTCAGTTCCTTCGTTTCCTGCGGCTTGGATACGCTGGCGGTGCGCGTTCCTTCCCACGAAGGCGCGCAGGCGTTTTTGAGGGAAGTGGATATTCCCGTGGTGGCGCCCAGCGCTAATCTTTCCCGGCACGTCAGTCCCACGACGGCAAGGCACGTTTTGGACGATTTCGAAGGCAAAATCCCCTTGATTTTGGACGGGGGAAAAGCGACGGGCGGAATCGAGAGCACCGTGTGCGACGTCACGGGGGAGATACCCGTGATTCTGCGCCCGGGATTGGTGACGCGGGAGATGATCGCTTCCGTCGTCGGCGAGTGCGGCGTGTACGCGCCCGAACTGAAACCCGGGGATAGGGCAAAAAGTCCCGGAATGATGTATAAGCATTATTCCCCGCGGTGCAGAACGCTGCTCTTTCCCTGCGAGGGGGCGGAAGAAGCGTATGCGGCATACCGCCGCGAAAGCGAAGCGGGAAACCGCGCGGCGATTCTCTGCGAGGACGTTCTTGCCAAAAGGCTGTCCGCGCGCGGCGTGCGGGCGCTCGATTTGGGAAAAACGGCGGGGGAAATGGCGGCGAATCTGTACGAGCTTTTAAGAGAGGCGGAAAAGACGGCGGACGTTCTCATCGCCGTGGAGCCGACCGAAAAGGGCGGCGTCATGGCGGGCGTGATGAACAGATTGAAAAAGGCGTGCGCTTCCGCGGATATTCCCCATGGATAAGGAAAAAATCCGCAACGTTTGAATCGAGGAAAAGAGGCATGGAAGAAAGACAAGTCATCTTCGTTTGTACGGGCAATACCTGTCGTTCGCCTATGGCGGAGGCGATATTTCGTTCGGAGATAAAACGATTGAAAATTCAAGGCGTCGGCGTTCTTTCCGCGGGAATAGAAGCGGCGAAAAAGGGCAATATCAATCCCTGTTCCGCGTCGGTGCTTTCGGAAAACGGTCTGTCGCTGGAAAATTTTAATTCCCGTCTTCTGGAAAAAGAGATGCTGCAAACGGCGTACGCGCTGATCTGCATGACGGATTCTCAGCGGGATCTCTTGATGGAGCTGAGATGGAAGCTCTTGCGAGAGGCGGGCTTTGCAGAGATCGAAAATAACGTCTATTCCTTTTCCGAGCTTGCGGGCTACGAAATTCCCGATCCTTTCGGCAGGGATATCGACTGCTACCGTTTGACCTATCGTAAATTGGCGGAGGGAATGTCCTTTGTCATTCGAAAGCTTTTCCCCGAAACGGAAGAAAAAAAGGGGACGGAAGGAGCGCTTATCGAAACGGCCGCGGTAAAGGCGGAGAAAAAAAACAAACCCGCCGCGGCGACGGGAACGGAAAAAACGCGCAAGGCGCGCGCGAAGCCGAGAAAGCGTGTAGTGCGTTCGGAGGGCGGAAAAAGCGTTTCCGCATCGGGAACGAAGAAAAAGAACGCAAAAGCGGGCGCGGCAAAAAAGTCCGCAAAAGACGGGAAAAAACTTTCGGGAAACGCGAAAACGGGAAAAAACTCCCCGTCGAAGCGGAAAACGCCCCGAGGCGGGTAACATTACATAGCCAAACGCTTGAAAATCAGGACGAAGATATGCTATAATAGAAGCGGAAATGCAGAAGCACGAAGTATTTATGAGCATTTCCGCGCCCTATTCAAACATTGCGTAAGCGATGTTATAATAGAAGCGGAAATGCGGAAGCACGAAGTATTTATGGGCGTTTCCGCGTCCGATTCAAACATTGCGTAAGCGATGTTATAATAGAAGCGGAAATGCAGAAGCACGGAGTATTTATAGGCATTTCCGCGCCCGATTCAAACATTGCGTAAGCGATGTTATAATAGGAGCGGAAAGGCGGAAGCATGAAAGGGTTATTATCATTTCCGCGCCGCTCTTTGGGGCGGTTATGCCGCCACAATCGAATTAAAAGACAGTCACACGGAGGTTTGACAAAGACTGATGAAAATTGCAATTGCCTGCGATCACGGCGGGCTGAATCTCAAAAGAGCGCTGATCGAATATCTGATGAAAAACGGATACGAGTATGTCGATTTCGGAACGAACAGTACGGATTCGTGCGATTATCCCGATTACGCGCTGCCCGCGGCGGAGAGCGTCGCCAGGGGCGAATGCGAACGGGGAATCGTCATCTGTTCCACGGGAATCGGCGTTTCCATTGTCGCCAATAAAGTTCCCGGCGTGCGCTGCGCGCATTGTCACGACACGTACTGCGCGAAATACACCCGCTATCACAACGACGCCAATATGCTCGCGTTCGGCGAAAAATGTATCGGCACGGGCATGATGGAAGAAATCGTCACCGCGTTTTTGACCTGCGAATTTATGGGCGGGGAACGCCACGAAAGGCGGGTAGCAAAAATCCAAGCGATAGAGGAAAAATATTCCGCGCCCTTGAAAAAGTAACGTATGGGAAGTCTGAAAGGGGAGGAAATATTCGCCCTGCTCGACGATGCGGGCGTCGCTTATGAGGCGTTGCGGCACCCCGCCGTCTATACGATCGATGGGCTCGACGCGCTCGAACTGCCCAAAAAGGAAAGAATTGCGAAAAATCTGTATCTGCGCGACGATAAAAGACGGCATTATTATCTCGTCGTCGCGGAAAAAGGAAAGAGAGCGGATTTAAAAGCGTTGCGACGGACTATTTCCTCGCGCCCGCTGTCCTTTGCTTCCAAGGAGGAAACGGAAAAACTGCTCGGCGTTTCGAGCGGCTCGGTATCTCCCCTCGGGATTCTCAACGACGAGGACCGAAAGACAAAGGTGCTGATAGACGATTTTTTTCTCGGCGGGGAAATCGGCGTACATCCGAACGAAAATACGGCGACTTTATGGCTGAAAACCGAGGATTTGATGGAAATGATCCGTCGGCACGGCACCGCTGTGGAAACGGTTGTCTTATAAAGCGGCGAACAAGGCAACGAAAAAGGGAAAGGACATGAAATTCTGTACGGAGTGCGGCGCAAAAAATCAGAATGATGCGCATGATAGTCGGGATGGCGCTGCAAAAATCAGAACGGTGCGCATAGCTGTTTGATTGCGGCGTAAAAAATCAGGGCGACGAACGTGAGTGTACGGATTGCGGCGCGACTTTTTCTGCCCTTTTTCGGTATGGATTTTCTTTTCCCGATTCAGGGACTTAATTTCCGTCGTCCGCCCCGTCCGTTCCGCAACGGGGCCGAAAGAGTATGCCGGAAAACGTAAAGTTTAAAACGCCCCCAAAACGAGCATAAAAGAAAGCGCCGCCCTTAAAATCGAACAACAGGGATCCGAGAAAACGTTTTTTGCATAAAATCGTTTAAAAGGAGTCGCTGTCCGGGGAAAATGACGCTTCATTCACTCTCCCGCGGCAAAGGCGGAAACCGCCGAAAAGGGGACAAGCGGGAAGGACTTTTGCTCATTCGGAAGAGCCGCTTCCCTGAGAGGGCGGAAAAACGCCTTTCCCGTTGAGGCCGCCTTGACGGGGCGCCGAGAATACGAAAAAAACGACGAAAAATTTTCCGTCGTGGGCAAGATACGACGATTTTTATATTTACTATATTACGAGGAGATATATTTTATGGAAAAGTACGAGTTTTTTGACAATCCCAGATTTCATCTGGTAGATCATCCGCTCATCGAGCACAAGCTGGCGATTCTTCGGGATAAGGAAACGAAGACCAAACAGTTCATGGAACTCGCGGAAGAGATCGCCATGCTGGAAACGTACGAGGCTACGAAGGACCTGCCCCTTGAAAACGTGGACGTGGAAACTCCCGTCGCCACCGCTCACTGCAAAATGGTGTCGGGGCGTTCCGTCGGCGTCGTTCCCATTCTCCGCGCGGGCCTGGGGATGGTGTCGGGCGTCCTCAAACTCATTCCTAACGCCAAAGTCGGGCATATCGGTCTGTACCGAGATCCTCAAACGCATACGCCCGTCGAATATTACTGCAAGCTTCCCGCCGACAGCGAAATGAGGACGCTGCTGGTCGTCGATCCCATGCTGGCTACGGGCGGCAGCGCCTCCGACGCCATCGCCATGATCAAAAAGCGCGGCGCCAAAAATATCAAGCTCTGCTGCATCGTCAGTTGTCCGACGGGTATCCGCAAGGTGCTTGCCGATCATCCCGACGTGGATTTATATGTCGCGGCAATCGATCCCATCCTCAACGAGCATTGCTATATCGTTCCGGGACTCGGCGACGCGGGCGACAGGCTGTTCGGCACCAAATAAGCGATTTTCCGGAAAAATGCGGGAATTTAGAGTGTGTTTTTACAAATAGGAATCGATTTTTGAGAGGATTTTTCGCATGACAAGGCACGCGGCGGGCGCATACCATGACGTATTTAATCGACGCGCAACGATGTATTGCGGAAACGCAGCCAAAATCGGAACTTTATATTTTGTGTGAATATACTTTGGTCCTTGCGTAATAGGAAAAACGCAAAACAAAACGGCAAGGGAGCAAAAGCGTTTTTGGGCGTTTACATAGAAAAGAGGAGCCGTCGAGAAATTTGTTTCGGCGCTCCGAAAGGAATGAAGTCCCGATGGAAGGATTTTGGAATAATCTCAAACAGTTTTTTTGGAATTTTATCAACGGTTACGGACTCAATCTCGTAAAAGCTCTGGCGATTTTCGTGCTGGGGCTTTTGATTATCCGCATCGTGACGACGACCGTCAAAAAGAATTCGGTGAAGAGCCGCCGCCTCGACAACGCGGCGTCCACCTTCATCACTTCGCTCGTCGCGCTGGTGGCGTATATCGCGCTGGCGCTGACGCTGGTCGGAACGCTGGGCTTTTCCACGGCGGGCATCGTCGCCGCGTTCTCGTCGGTGATGCTCGCCATCGCTCTCGGTATGCAGAACGCGCTGTCGAGTCTTACCAACGGCATTCTGCTCATTTTCACCAAGCCTTTTCAGGCGGGGGATTATGTGGACATCGGCGGCACGGCGGGAACGGTCAAGGAGATCAAATTGTTTTCCGTGAAGATCGTGACGCCCGACAATCTCACCGTCGTGATTCCCAACAGCACGGTTTTAGAGTCGGTGATCACCAATTACAGCCGTATGTCTTTAAGGCGGCTGGACGTCGTCGTTCCCGTTTCCTATAACGCGGACGTCGGGAAGGTAAAAGCGCTCGTGACGGAATTTATCCAAGGGGACGCGCGGATCGCTTCTCTGCCCGCACCCTTTTTCCGTTTGACGGAATACGGAGCGAGTTCGCTTAATTTCACTTTGCGCGTATGGACGGATCCCGGCGTATTCTGGGACGTCAAGTTCGATTTGTTGGAGGGAATTTTAAAAGTATTTAAAGAAAACGGGATCGAAATTCCCTACGATCAGCTGGACGTACACGTCGTGGACGGAAAACCGGCGGAAAACGGGAAGGAGGCTTGAAAAGATGGGAGCATACGGAATTTTTTTGAAGGTCGCCTCTTTTTTCCCTGCCCTTGTCGCCGTGTCGGCGGACGTTTCGGAATCCGTTTCCGATACGCCTGTCGCAATCGAAGGGGGAATACAGCTGGCGATACAATACGGGTGGTATCTCATTCTCATCGTCGCAGGCATTCTCCTTTTAGCGCTCGTCAGACGTCGGGCTAAGAAAAATCTGACGCCCGAAGCGGTGAAACAGAATTGCATTTCTCTCCAAAAACGCTTGGAAGACACGCTGAAAGAGGATGAAAAGGAAAAGAGCGGAAGGAGCGGAATGTTCAGTCAGACGAAGCTGATGAAACTGCGTTCCATGGCGGAAGAGTCCATGTGGAGCGCGGCGCGGCTCGTGGAGGAACGCAAGGATCTGGTGTTCGACGGAGTGGTGAGCAATCTCGACGAGATCGCCAATCTTTTAGCGGACTGTGCGGATAATGCGTTTGCGGAAAGGGAAGAAAACGAAAAGAACGTGCGTGCGGCGCTGAAAAAGACGGAAGGGGTGCTCGCGCAGATAGAGGCGATCATCAAGACGCGGAAGGAGTGAACAGGTGAAACGGATCGTAGCGATCGGCGGCGGCGAACTGCGCGACAAAACGACATTGAAGATAGACGAATATATCGCGGCTCTTGCAAAGGAACACGCGGGAGAAAAGCGGGCGAACGCGTTATTCATTCCGACCGCGAGTCACGACTTTATGCCCTATTACAATTCTTTTCATAAGGTCTATACGGGCACGTTCGACATCAAGACGGACGTCGCGCTGACCGTCTTCAAAGAGCCGGATATGGAAAGGCTCAGAGAAAAATTTTTAAAGGCGGACGCGATTTACGTGGGCGGCGGCGACACCGTTTTTATGATAGAACATTGGAAGAAAACGGGCCTTTTGCCTCTCCTTGAAGACGCTTACGAAAGGGGAGTCGTCCTCGCGGGGCTGTCCGCGGGAGCGATCTGCTGGTTTTCGGATATCTACACCGATTCCTTAAAGGCGGAGGACGGCACGCGATACGCGATGTTCAAAGGATTAAATTGGATAAAGGGAATAATTTCTCCGCATTATGGGCAAAGAATGCTTGACTTTGATAAAATTGTGTGTTATAATTACCAATGTGCTTACGGAATTGAAGACAATGCCGCGCTTTTGATAGAGAACGGAGAAATTGTCGGAAGTATTTCGGCAGGCGGAAAAGCTTATCGAATCGTAAATAAAAAGGGCGTTTTAGAAAAGTGCGAGCTTTGAAAAATGCCTGAAAGAAAGTTGCTCTTTTCTGAAAGACGAGAAAACGTTTTGGAATTTTGCAGGATGTAAGCATTATAAATTAAAAATATTTCCGCGTAAAAGCGGAATATATGCGGATGTGGCGAAACTGGCAGACGCGCAAGATTCAGGTTCTTGTGGGAGACCATGCAGGTTCAAGTCCTGTCATCCGCACCAATTATACGGGCTTTTGTGAAAAATATTCGCAAAAGCCCGTTTTTTCGTGTTGTTATATGTATAATTATAATACCGAAATTATGTCAATTCGGTGAGAATGGGGACGAAAACGGGGATAAAAAAGCCCCGTGTATTTATGCAAAACCGCTTGCCGCTTAATATTCAAGCTTTGCCATTTCCTCCCGTTGGAAGTCATCTTCCCAATGCGTATAAACGCGGTCTGTTGTATTCGCGCCGCCTCTATGCCCGGTTACATAGTCCACCCAGGATTTATAACAATGCGCTTGCTGTGCGGCGGTGGTGAACGTGTGACGCAAGTCGTAAAGCCGAAAATCGGCCGGGAAATGCCGATGAAAGGCGCGTTCGAGAAGAAAAAGGGAAACAGGCAGGGCGGCGCGGATTTTGTCGATATAAGGCAAAAGCGCGGGGTGCAGGGGGATCCGGCGGGTTTCGGGGTTCTCCCATTTTTTCTTTTTGGCGGTTTGAATGGAAACAAAGACGCTTTTGTCGGCGTTGGAATGCGTGCGGCAGTGTCTGAGAGAGAATTGAACAAAGGGGCGGGCGGGTCGTTTGAGAGCGCCCGCCCGCTTCTTGCCATAGAGAGGGAAACACGGCGCTTAGGAAAACAAAAAATTGTATATGAGGAAGGAAACCTGTCTGTAAAATCTTCCGCGGCGCTGCGCGGGGTTATAAAACATGGAATATAGATGAGAGGAGCGTAAAAGACGCTTTGAGATTGTATCGGACGCGCATTCTTTAACGAATGTATAAAATTTCTTCCTTTCAGGGCGGCGAAGGTATATTCTTCCCCGCGGTCGGTCAAAATGGAAGTATAGCCATTGATCCGAGGCGCCGCCGAAAAAAATTTTGATAGACGCAGGCGGCCGTATCCGCTTCCAAAGCGAACTCGGAACTTTGTTTTCAGGAGAAAACTATGAAGAGCGCGATCGTTATTTCTGTGCTGTTGCTGGCACTGTATATCGTAAAAATCGGAATCATGATATGGAAAAAGGACGACTGAGCAGCCGACTTTCCTAAAATAAAGCAGTCGAATAGAGTGGGCTTCTCGATTGTCCCCGTAAAAATATTTTTTCGAAATGCCGTTAAAAATGTAGAATGTGTGAGTCAATCTCTTTTGCGTTAAAGCATACTATGGTAGGAGCGGCAAGCGGCGAAAGTTCGTTTTTTACGTTTGATTCAAATCGTTTTAAACGGGTTATAATAAAGACAAAGACGTCAAAGAATTTTTTGCGTCGCGGCTTTTTAAGCCTTATAAAAATAAAAGTTCACAAGGAGATAACGAAAATGACGGAAATCAACAAAAATAATTTTGAGAAAGAAGTTCTGCAATCGGATATGCCCGTGGTAGCGGATTTTTGGGCGCCGTGGTGCGGCTATTGCCGCAGGCTTGCTCCCGTGGTGGAACGCCTGGATAAGGAATACGCCGATAAAATTAAATTCGTCAAGATCGACACGGACGATAATGCGGCGCTCGCTAACGAGTACGGAGTGGATACCATTCCCACCCTGATTCTTTTCAAAAACGGAGAGGTTTTGGGAACGGCTGTCAATCCCGGTTCTCAGTCGGCGATCGTCGATTGGCTGAAAGAAAAGCAGGCGTTATAAAAGCTTGGAATTTACGGACAAGGGCGGGAGATAATTTTCGCCCCCTTCAAAGGAGAAACAATGGACGAGAGAACGTATGACGTCGCCGTGATCGGCGGCGGTCCGGGCGGGTATACGGCGGCTCTGTACTGCGCGCGCAGCGGCTATAAAACGGCGGTCATCGAGAAGATGTCGGCGGGCGGTCAGATGGCGACGACCGACCGCGTGGACAACTATCCGGGCTTCGAAGAGGGAATAGACGGCTTCGAACTGGGCGAACGTATGCAAAAGGGCGCGGAGCGGTTCGGGGCGGAAACTCTTTACGAAGAAGTAACGGGCGTCGAGCTGGAAGGCGACGTAAAGCGCATTACGACGACTTCGGGAAAATTGACGGCCCGGGCGGTGGTGATCGCGACGGGCGCGCACGCTCGGGAACTCGGTCTGCCCGAAGAAAAAGCGTTGGTCGGACGCGGGGTCGCCTATTGCGCGACGTGCGACGGCGCGCGGTATAAGGGGGGCACGGTAGTGGTGAACGGCGGCGGAAACAGCGCCGTTGCGGACGCTTTATATCTTGCGGGCATCTGCAAAAAAGTATATCTCGTTCATCGTCGGGATACGCTGCGCGCTTCCAAAGTTTATACCGAGCCGCTGAAAAAGAGCGGCGTGGAAATGGTTTGGAACAGCCGCGTCGAAGAAATCCTGCACGAAAAGAAAGTGACGGGAGTGCGCGTCGAAAACGTAAAAACGGGCGAACGGCGGACGATAGACTGCGACGCGCTGTTCATCGCGATCGGACGGACGCCGGAAACCGCGATTTTCGCGGGACAGGCGGAGCTGGACAAAGGCGGGTATCTCGTTGCCGACGAAACGACCCGCACGAACATCGCAGGCGTATTCGCCGTGGGCGACGTGCGGGTGAAGGAAGTTCGGCAGATCGTGACGGCAACGGCGGACGGCGCTACCGCCGCTCATTATATAGAAGAATACCTCCATTAAAATGTAAACGGCCGGATAAAAATACGCTCCTCGCGGGGCGTATTTTTTATTTGCCCAAAACCCTTCGTTCCATTTTTTCTGCGCCAATATGATCTAAAAAATTTTATCGGATTGGACAAGAGAAAAAATGAAGGGGACAGGGCTGCGATGAACGGGAAAAGTCCGCGGGGAAAAGTTTTGAAAACGCTTGACCTGAGGACTTTTTATCTGTTATAATAAATACGCTTGGGAATCGCCCGAATAAAGGAGTTGCGAATTTATGAACGATTGCGAAAAAATGCGGAGTGTGACAAACCGGGAGGTTTGCGCACTTTAAAATCTGCATACCTCCCGCAAGTTTATTTGACGACTTTCAGGAGGATAAAACATTGTATAAAACGAATAAATATACCGTTCGGCAAAGCGCCGATACGGAAACTTTTACCTGTGCCGTATGCGGAAGGACGGTTACCTCGGCGGGTGCGGGAAGTCTTCACAGAAACCATTGTCCCTATTGTCTTTCCAGCGTGCATTTGGACGATCAGCCCGGGGACCGCGCCGCCGAATGCGGCGGGATCATGGAGATCGTGGGCGTATGGGTGCGGAAAAGCGGAGAGTGGGCGATCATTCATCGCTGTAAGCGCTGCGGGATTTTTCATTCCAATCGCGTCGCTGCGGACGACGATCCGCTGATTCTGATGCCGGTCGCCGTAAAGCCGCTCGCTTCGCCGCCCTTTCCCCTCTCTTCGTTGGAAAAAAGGGGCGAGAAAGAAGAAACGGACACATAAGACATACGGAGAAAAAAGAACGCGTGCCGGGGATGTTTTTTGCCGCGCGTACGCGCAAATTTCGAAAGTGGGAATTTATGCGTTTGTTCAACAAAGAACGTTGCCTCAGCGCCTCGTTTGCCGAGGCTCAAAGAAGAAAAGGCGGCAAAAAGCGGAGCGGAGAAGCGCTATGCCTTTGAAGCGGAACGACTTGAATCAGAGTGCTTTCAAGAAGCGTTTTAAGGGCATACTATGTTCGTGAAGCTATCTTTCGATAAAGAATAAGCAAACGGAGCAGAAATCATCTGCTCCGTTTCTTTTGGATTCGTCGAAAATTTTTGCGCAAAAATGCGCAGGAGATAGGCCGCGGGAAGAAATCGAGTGGGAAATATGCGAAATTGTATTCTTTAAGCCTGTCTTTCTATCGGAGTAGTGCCGAGCGGGGAGTTTTCGTTGCGATAGGAAAGTTTTAAGAGAAGCGGCGCCAGGATGGAGGTGAGAATAATGATAATAAATACGAACGGATAGACGGCGGGAGAAACGAGTCCGCTCGAAATTCCCTTATCCGTACAGATGAGGACCACCTCCGCGCGTACCATCATTCCGCAGCCCACTCGGAAGCTGTCTTTTCCCGAATATCGGCAAAGCCGCGCCGCCAGAGAACAGCCGCCCAGCTTTCCGACGATCGCCGCGAGGACGTAGCAGAGCCCGAACAGCGCAAACGAGCCTGTAAAACCGGAAAAATTGAGATTCATGCCGATATTCGCAAAGAAAATCGGGGAGAAGAACATATACCCCAGCATATCCGCTTTGACTTCCACATAGGGCGTTTCCTGCAACGTGCCGCCGAGCATGATGCCCGCGACGTACGCGCCCGTGATGTCTGCGACGCCGAATATCTTTTCCGCCACGTAGGCATACACGAAACAGGTGCCGAGGGCGAGAATAGGCACTCGGCGGTTATGCGGATATTTTCTTTCGATCTTATTGAAGAGCTTTCTCAAAAGGATCCCCAGCCCGACGGCGATGACGAAGAAAATGAGAATTTTCAGACATACCAGCCACCACGCCGCGTTTTCCCACCATTCGGGCAGAAAGGACGGAGCGCCTGCGCTTCCTCCGCTTTGCGGGGTGAAGCCCGTAAGAACGGAAAGGATGATGATGCCGATGACGTCGTCGATGACCGCCGCCGCGACGATGGAGGTGCCCACTTTCGTATTGAGTTTCCCAAGCTCTTTGAGCGCGGCGACCGTGACGGAAACGGAAGTGGCGGTCAGGATTGCCCCGTAGAAGAGATGACCTAAAAATCCGTCCCCTTCCCCGAACGCCCATGCCACCAACGTGCCCAGCGCCATGGGGACCAGGACGCCGAACGTCGTGATGACGACGGAGGAAAAGCCTGTCGATTTCAGTTGTTTGAGATCCGTGCCCAGACCCGTCGAGAACATGATGAGCACCACGCCTACTTTTGCAAAGACGCTCAGCCATTCTTTGATGTCCTCGGAAAAGAAAATATAATCGATTGCATCGGAGTGGATGTTTTTGAGAAGTCCGATCAAAAGTCCTGCGATCAGCATACCGATGACCGCGGGCAGACCGACCTTCTGAGAACCTAATCCGAGCAGTTTGGTAAGGCTCAGAATGAGCGCTAAGGGGAGAAGAATTTCAAAAGCCGACATAGATAAACTCCTTTGTACTTCCTGAAACTGCCGTGTGAAGGAAAAAAGGGGGGAAGAGGAAAAAATTTCATTTCACCTCGCCTTCACCCCGTTTTCAACCGCACACCATTATACTCCTTACGATTTGGAAAAGCAAATGTTTCAGCGTGCTAAACACGTGAAAGAAGACTAAATTTTCAAAGAAATCGCAAAAAAGCTTTGATTTGTTATTGACAATTACAAAAAATATGATATAATAAATAACGGTGTCTAAATAATGAAAAGAATCGGATACCGCGTCAAGAAATTCAAGGAGATGTTGAGATTATGTATCGGATTATCGACAAAAAAGCGCTGAACCCGACGGTCACCTTAATGGAAATCGAGGCACCGTTCATCGCCAAAAAAGCGCTGCCCGGGCAGTTTATTATTCTGCGCGTGGACGAGGACGGCGAGCGTATTCCCCTCACGGTGGCGGACTACGACAGAAAGAAAGGAACGGTCACGATTATTTTCCAGATCGTAGGCGCTACGACGGAAAAACTCAATCATAAAGAAGTGGGGGACTGCCTTCCCGACTTCGTGGGGCCTCTCGGCAGACCGACGCACACGGAAGGACTTAAAAAAGTCTGCGTGGTCGGCGGCGGCGTGGGCTGTGCCATCGCGCTTCCCGTCGCCAAGGAGCTTGCCGCACAGGGCTGCGAAGTCACCTCTATCATCGGTTTCAGAAGCAAGGATCTCGTCATTTTAGAAGACGAATTCAAGGCGGCGAGCAAGCGTTTCTTCATGATGACGGACGACGGCTCTTACGGCAGGCAGGGCAACGTCTGCGTGCCCCTCAACGAGATGCTCTCCGCGGGCGAAACCTTTGACGAAGTCATCACGATCGGACCGCTCATCATGATGAAGTTCGTCTGCGCGGCGACCAAGCCCTACGGCATCAAGACGATCGCCAGTATGAATCCCATTATGATCGACGGAACGGGAATGTGCGGCGGTTGCCGTCTGACCGTCGGCGGAAAGATGAAGTTCGCCTGCGTGGACGGGCCTGAATTCGACGGACACGAGATCGATTTCGACGAGGCGATGAGCCGTTCGAGAACGTATGCGGATTTCGAATCGCACGAAAGAGATGCCGCGTGCAACCTGTTCCAGAAGGAGGTAAAGTAAGATGCCTAAATTCAATATGACCCCTCTTAAAAATCCCATGCCCGCACAGGAACCCGACGTGCGCAACAAGAACTTTAAGGAAGTTGCGCTCGGATACACCGAGGAAATGGCGATCGACGAGGCAAAAAGATGTTTAAACTGCAAAAATCGTCCCTGCGTGGCGGGCTGTCCCGTCAATATCGCCATCCCCGAATTTATTTCCAAGGTGGCGGAAGGAGATTTTGAAGGCGCTTATCAGATCATTTCTCTTTCCAGCTCTCTGCCCGCGGTCTGCGGCCGCGTCTGTCCGCAGGAAACGCAGTGCGAAGGCAAGTGCACCCGCGGCATCAAGGCGGGCTGCGAAGCCGTCGGCATCGGAAGACTGGAAAGATTTGTCGCGGATTATCATAATATGCACGCGACCGAAAAACCGACACCCGTTCCGTCTAACGGACACAAAGTGGCTGTGATCGGTTCCGGTCCCGCAGGGCTTACCTGTGCGGGGGATCTTGCGAAACTCGGATACGACGTGACGGTTTACGAGGCGCTTCACGTGGCGGGCGGCGTTCTTGTCTACGGCATTCCCGAATTCCGTCTTCCTAAGGCGATCGTGCAGAAAGAAGTGGATAACTTGAAGGCGCTCGGCGTCAAGGTGGAAACGAACATGGTCATCGGCCGCGTCATTTCCATCGAGGAACTCAAAGAGGAATACGGCTACGAAGCGATCTTCATCGGTTCGGGCGCGGGACTTCCCAAGTTCATGAATATTCCCGGGGAAAATTTGAAGGGCGTATATTCCGCGAACGAATTTTTGACCCGTTCCAATCTCATGAAAGCGTATAAAGAAGGCAGTCCTACCCCCATTCAGCACGGCAAGTGCGTGGCGGTCGTGGGCGGCGGCAACGTCGCTATGGACGCGGCGCGCACGGCAAAGCGTCTGGGCGCGGAAGTGCATATCATCTACCGCCGCGGCGAAGAGGAACTTCCCGCGCGTAGAGAGGAAGTGGAGCACGCCAAGGAAGAGGGAATTATCTTTGATCTGCTCACCAATCCCACCCGCATTCTGCCCACCGCCACGGACAATCCCCGCGATCCCGCTTACGGCTGGGTAAACGGGATCGAGTGCATCCGCATGGAACTCGGCGAACCCGACGCCAGCGGCAGACGTTCCCCCGTGGAAATCGCGGGCAGCGAATTCACCATTCCCGTGGACTGCGTCATCATGTCCCTGGGTACCTCGCCCAATCCGCTTTTGAAGGCGACGACGCCGGGACTCGAAACGCTGCGCCGCGGAGAAATTGCCGTGGACGAAGTCGGCAAGACCTCCATCGAGGGCGTGTATTGCGGCGGCGACGCGGCAACGGGCGCCGCAACGGTCATTAAAGCCATGGGTGCCGGTAAAGTGGCGGCAAAAGCCATCGACGAGTATATCAAGAGCAAATAATTTTTAAAGATTTGAGTCTGCCGGTCGGCGGACGAAAGCGAAAAGGAATACCAAAGAGAAAAGCGCGGACGCAAACGTCTGCGCTTTTTGGCGCCGTCGGGAATGGAATGTCGAGGGCAACTTTGGGATAAGGCGCCTGTTTTTCGCGGACATAGGGAAGAAAGACGGGCACGGCGACTGATTTTTATGTCTTTCGATTCGGGAATTTATTTAGAACAAAGAGTGCGGGGAGGCTTTCTTCCTTTTTATGCAGAGTCGGGCGGAAAGGAAAAATTCAACGGAAGGCAGAAAAAAACAGGCGCGGGGCGTATCGGGAAACGGAAAGGAACGACGCGAAAAAGCAATCTGCAAAGAAATATCTATAAAAGGTATTGACAAAATACGTTTTTTTATGCTATCATAACATTGCAGACTGCGTTTGAATAGAGTGTGAAAATGTCTGTTAAAGAATATATTTTCGCATTTATTATAAAAAGATTCAGATTCCCGACGGGCATTGGTCGGAAGAAAACTTCGGGAAAAGGAGAAAAAAGATGAAAAAATTATGGAAATCGGGTGCGGCGCTGGCGATGAGCGTGGCGTTTATCGTATCGAGCGCCGCTTGCGGCGCACCCATAGACAACAGCGGCGAATCGTCGTCTTCTTCCGGCGGGAAGGAAAACTCCGCTTTAAGCACGGAGTATGTCGCCAAAGCGTTGGAACAATTTGCTTCGGCCAAGAGCGTAAAGATTTCGATAAACGCGGAAACCGCGGTATATGCCGGTCGGGTGAATAACGCAAATTCCGAAACGCAGGTGACGGCGAATGACACGCAAACGATTCAGGGCGAGATCCTTCTTTCCGAAACGGAAACGGGCGTCGATATGAGCCTGAACGTCACGGGGAGCACAAAGGACAACGCTACGTCGGAAACGACGGACGTCAGCGCGAGCGTGTACGTTCTCGGCGACAACGTTTACGTATATGACGAGGACTGCGGCGCGTATATTATGCAAAGCCTGTCCTCGCTCATCGAGAACGCGCAGCCCGACATCTTCGACGCGCTTTCGATGGCGGACTTGGAGGGAATGACCGCGGATATCGATACGGCGGAAATGATCGGGATGCTCGCCTCTTTGCTGGATGAATACGGAACGGTGAACGAAACCTCTGCGAGCGTTTCGCTCTCTTATGACGCTTCCCTTATGCTCAATCTGCTCATCGCGCAAATCAACGGCATCGATGAAACGACAAAGACTTTGGAAGAAGCGATCGACGATCTTCTCCGACTGGTCGGCGACGTCCGCGTGGACGACCTTCTCGATGCGGTGAAGCCGTTGGGCGCGTTGACGTTGACTCAGGCGGCAGCGCAAATCGACGCCTTGCTGACCTCCTACGATGTTTCCTTAAAGGACATTAAGGACGCCGCGATACAGGAGATAGGAGAGGAAACTTTCGAACAGTTGGTGGCCTCGGGCTCTTTGACGCAGGCTCAGGCGGACGCCCTCAAAACGGGAACGATAGCGGAGGTGCTCGCGGCGTTTGATGCGGCGGACATGACCGTCAACGCGCTGATCGGACTGCTCATTTCTTCTTCCGGCGGAACGGAGGTTCCCGACACCCCCGCGGATGTCGTCGAACCCGGAAAAGAGAGCGAATGGACGAGTATGTATGCCGCGGGCGCCGCTGCGGAAACGGAGCCGTTCGATTTGGCCGTATTTATCGAAGATACGGTGAAACCCTATTTGAAAAACACTACCTTGGCGGAAGCTGATATTTATCTGCCCGAATTGGACGGCGTTTCGGTGACGAAGGCAAAGGCCAATGCCCAGATCGTTTTGGAAAAAACTGCCGTAAAAACGATGGAAATGAGCTATGAATTCGGATGTACGAGGCGCGTGAATGCTTCCGACGGCTTCGCGACGACCAAGGTCGACTTGAAGGGGAGTATCGCATTGGAAGAGCTGAGCGCTTCCCCCGTCGACATCGGCTTGCCCGCAAACGCCAAAGTGGTGTATGCGCTTTGGACTGAAAATTGGAAAGCGTATGCCGACTCGGAAGAATATCGCGCCCATATATCTTTCTATTCGCCTGTGTTTGAAGAGGAAACGCTCAAATATTACGGTGAGATATGCATTGCGGACCCTCAATCGGCGAGCGTCATTACGTATGCGTTCGAGTATACGCCCGCGGTTTCTGCCGATGTGCAGAGCGTATCCGTCACGGTGCTCTCTGCGAATTGGTACAGCGCTCAGATACCGGAGTGGAAGACATTGACGGACGAGGAACTGAAAGCGCTGCTCGGCGGCAAAGTTACTCTGACGCTGGGAATTGATGCGGGCGTCGTCGATGTTTCCGCTTTTCCCATGTATGAGCCGTCTGCGCAATAAAGCTGTTAAAAGAGAGGAAAGGGGGAAGGAGTCGCCGTTTTTGCGGATCGGTGTTCCCACTTTCTGTTTTTAGGGAGGAAAGGAGATCATGGACATCGGAATTTATAAGTCGAAGGTGAAAGAAGGCGTCGTCGCCGAAATGCTTGCTTATAAGAAGGAAGTACCGGAATGCGGCTATCGGCGCGGGCACGTCGCAAAATGCAGGCGTTTGCTTTTCGGATATTTAAATGCCCTCGATAAAAATTCTTCCCCGACGGACGAAAAAATTATGGAGCAAGTGAAAAACTTGGTGCTTGCTCTCAATAAACTCAACGAAAAAACCGATTACAGCCTCATAGAAACCGATGCGAGGGAATGTATTTGGGAGATTATTCAAAGCAGCGCCGTGGAATGCGGTCTGAGGGAAGCGTCCGAGGACGTCACGGAAGAATGGCGGGAATGGTAATTCGCTCCTCCTATAAGGCAATGAAAAACACGCTATATTCACTTTGCGGAGTGTAGCGTGTTTTTTAGTTTTTCAGAAGAGCTCTTTTGCCTTTTTACGAATTTGTCTGCTTTGTAACGGCAATCTCTTCGGCCGCGAAGGATAAGAATTCTCTTTATTGACAAAAGAGCGGGAAAACTATTTTTTTCGCAACCAATTATAGGAAATTTTCTACTTATCTATGTGTGTACGGTGGAATAGAATTGACTAACAAGGTGAAAAATGGTAGAATAAGGTTATGGACAAGTCAAAGGAAACGAAAAGAAACATGAATATTCCGAAAAAAAATCCTGAAAAAAAGACCGCGGCGACTTCCGCGCAAGTCCCGACGGAGGCACCGGTGGGGAACGCTTCTGCTGCCGGTAAGGGCGCAAACAGAGGAGAAGGTATCTTAAACGCCAAAGAAGGAAAAAAGAATCCGAAGGACGGTCCGTCGGCGGAAAGAGGGGAGAATAGCGGGGCGGACGTTTTGAAAGCAGTCGACACAGATGCGCCGGGGGATATTTTTAGGACGGGAAGAGAAGACGGCGCAGAGCGTGTCTTGACCCACGTAAAAGAGGAAAAAAATTCTGATTGCGCTTCGGAAACGGGAAAAGACGAGGGGAAAGCCGTCTGCGCTTCGGAAACGGGAGATAACGGGAATAACGCAAAGCGTGCTTGGGAAGCAGAAAAAGACGGAAAGAGAGAGGGGGATACCGTGAAAACCGGTAAGGCCGGGAACACAGAAGAAAACGGCGCGGCGGCGATTCAAGATGGGAGTAAGGATAAAAATTCCGCGATAGCCGCTTTTGCCGCGGAGGGACTAAAAGAGAAGGAGAACGCGGAGAGTGCCTCTTGCGGCGTCGTCGAAGGCGGCGCGGAAAATACGCGGGAGGGCGTTGCGGAAGACGAGGAAAAAGAAAAGGAAAGCGTTTTTAAGACGAGTTTTCCCAAAGCATATGCTTTTTGGACAAAATACTGGGGACTTTTTCTCGCGCCGATCATCGCCTTCGTCATTTATTTCGTACAGCTGGCGGTGTCCGAGGTATATCCGTTCGGATCCAATTACGTGGTGGCAAGCTACGACCTGTCCGCGCAGATATGTCCCTTTATCGAGCATTTATTCGACGTCATGGACGGAAAATCCTCCCTGTTCTATTCTTACGCGATCGCGGGCGGGGCGGACGTTTTCGGCACTTTCGCGTATTTTTTCATCAGTCCGTTCAGCTTTATCTATCTCCTTTTCGGGGACGGAAACGTATATAACGCCTGCGGCGTGGTCATGGCTTTCAAACTTGCCGCCATCGCGTTTGCGGGAGCGTGGTTCGTCAAAAAACTTTTCAAGGAGATCCCCGATTATCTCGGCGTCGGAATCGGGATCGTTTACGCCTTCTGCGGCTATGTATTCGTCGCCAGCACGTATGTCAACTGGATAGATTTTCTCATCTATATGCCCTTCTGCGCGGCGGCTTTCGTGCATTTTGTCCGCACGAAGAAATTTCTGCCCTTCTCCATTTTGATGGCGTGTTGCATTTACACCTGTTTTTCCATTGCCTGTTTCTCCATGCTGATCGTTTTTCCCACGCTGATTGCCTATGCGTTTATTTGCGTGAAAAGGGAAGAGAGAAATTCGTTCATCGCATACCTGTGCCTTGCTTTTGTCGTGGCGATCCTCATCGCGCTGCCCGTTTTGGCGGCGGCTTTGATGGCGTATTTAAGGAGCGGGCGCGGCGGCGGACTCTTCGACGATTTTTGGTACGGCTTCTTTTTGCAGGATGAGAAGTACGCCTTTAACGTCAAATATTACTTTGAACGCGCAGGCGAAGCGTGGTATAGAAAATTCAGCTATATTTTCAGCGATTCCGTATTCGTTGTACTGACGATTGTCTGGTTTGTGCGAGGGAAATTAAAGACCCCGCTTTCTAAATTCATGCTTGTCGCGGGAATCTTCACCATGCTGCCCGTATTCGTGGACGAGGCGATGCTGCTCATGAACATGGGCTCCTATATGTCCTATGCGTTGCGTTTCGGCTTCCTCAACGCCTTATATTTCCTGGGCGGGGCCTGTCTGGCCATGAGGGAATGCAGCTTTGCGCCCGAAAAAGCGTTCGACGGCAGTGCGCTCAGAAAGAAGGGGAGAGAAGGTTCCGTCCTCTTTTACGCGATCGTCAGTCTTGTCATCGCGGTGATTTTGGCGGTATTCGTTTCCAGCGATCTATATCTCAATATCTGGGACAACTTTATCACCGACAGCGGAATGCTCAGCGACATACACGGCTTTTCGGGAATGTTCGCCCATTCCCTGGGAGGGCTGCAAGTGACCGTGGTGTTCTTCCTCTTCATCGGCTTTGTCGTGGTTTTGGGTGTTTTGATGCTGCGAAACAAGGAGATCGGCGCGCGCGTGATGTCGATTATGCTCCTGTGCGTCGTCGGCGTGCAGGTGATGTTTTACAACGAGCAGCTGGTGGTGGGCAATCGTGCGACGCATTACAATTTCAATCACTATCAGACGATGATGGCGGAACTCAACGAACGGGACGACAGCTATTTCCGAGTCAAGGATTACGAGGACAAACTGACGGCGAACGCGCCCTTTACGGGAGATTCCAATTCGTTCAGCGTGTTTTCCTCCGTCATCGATAGGGACAATTTCGAAATCGTGCAGCTATTCGGGTATTCGGGCAACGGTCGCAACAGCATGAAGAGCGTCAACGGCACCGTGCTCGGGGATGCGTTTTTAGGGTACAAATATTTCTTTGTTTCCGCGCAGGATCCCGACAATCCCAAGAGCGGGAAATGGGAACAGGTGAACAATTTATCCTACACGGAACCGGTATTGGCGACGGGCGAGGACGGCTCCTCGTCGCAATTGCAGGCAGGCGGATTCTGTATGTTTGAAAACACGATCGTGTTTCCCTCCGGGTATACGGTGGCGGACGGAGAATTCCGCTTCGCGGCGGAAAACACGAGTTCTAACCGCACCAAAAATCAAGTGGCGTTGTATGAATTTTTGGGCGGAGATAAAAAGGCAGGCTCCGTGACGACCAATATGGTGAAAGAGCTTTCCACGGATTTATGGGCACGTGCCGCGGAAATCGAGGTGGGACAGGCGGAGATCACCGCCAAAGTGACCGCCGGGGAAGGGGAATGTCTGTTCTTGAATTTTGTGGCTTCCAAAGGCTATAAAGTTACGGTCAACGGCAAAGAAGCGCAGCTTATCGACAACGATCTGCACTTTCTTTCCGTAAAATTGGAAGAGGGAGAAAACGTCGTCGTCTTCACCTATTCTTCGCCTTACGTCAAATATCTGGCGATAGGGCTAGCGGGCGCCGTAGCGGGGCTGCTGGTCGTGGCTTTGATCGTCAAAAAGACCAAATTTATGGAAAAGTGCGCGCCCGTCATCGCCTGGGCGGGCGTGACTCTCGCGCTTGCCGTCGTCGCCTTCTTCATGCTGTTCCCGACGCTGGTGTTCCTCGGAAAATTGTTGAAGTCGGGCTGGATAAAACTCGTCGCGCTCTTTTAGTAAAGTAGGAAAATAGAGAACAATCCCGAAAAAGAAAATAAAATTCTTTTTAAAAATTGCCGAAAAACGCTTGACTAAATTCTTTCGTGTAAGTATAATAGTTTATGCTGCTTTGAGAGATATTTTCGGGCGCAATGGACGGCAATATTGAGGCATAGCGCAGTTTGGTAGCGCGCTTGGTTAGGGACCAAGAGGTCGTGGGTTCAAGTCCCGTTGCCTCAACCAAAAAGGAACTAAGTTCAATCGACTTAGTTCCTTTTTATTATATGTATATAGGTTTGCTATGGACGAGTGTGCGCGGCGGCGCTTCGCTTTTGATTTTCTAAGCCATTTATAAATTATTGTTCTGCCGAAAGGAAGCTATATAGAGAATCGGGTATGCCCGCATTCAGGCACCATCCCGACTTTGTTCGTTTTATAAAAGAAAACGCGTTGCCGTTTAAGACCTAAGGCAAAGTGAGAAAAACTCGATAACCAAGGGAATCGGATTGTTTATTTTCTCATTTCAATTCGTCCGGAACGCAAAATCAGTTGAATAGAGATAGGGAAAGGCGGGCTTTTCGGCTCGCCTTTTCGATTGCCGCAAACGAGAGCAAGACGTATATATCGCACGGGCGGATAAGGAAAAAACAGGCGTAACGGGAACGGAAAGCGCGTTAAAAATATACGAATATTCTCATGTTTTTTCTATCGACAAAATAAACCGTTCTATGGAAAGCCCGCGGGAGATTGGAAAAAGGTTGCGTATCCGCCGCTGTCCGCGCTTTAAAGCAATATAAAAAAGGAAAGCCGCTCTTTTAAAAGGAAGGGACGAGAGGGCTTGGGAAGAAGAAAATTTGTCTTTAAAAGCGCGTAAAGTTTTCCGAAACGAGCACAAAATAATCTTTTGTTAACCGAAAAAAAGCCATTGAAACAAAGAAATATTTGCGTTATAATGAAACCATAAATATTTGGGAGGGGAAACTATGGACAAAAGCGGTTTCACAAAAAAACGCGCGGCCGCCTTATGCGCGATGAGCGTATTGACGGCGGGGGCTTTCTGCGGGGGAATGGCTACCGCGCATCTTGCAAAGGCAAGCGAAACCAAAAGCATTGCTTTGACGGAAGATCTGACCGCCGTTTCGACGCTCGCCGACCTCGAAAATACATCGCTTAAACTGTACGGCGCTATCGACTGGGCGGGATACGGGCGCATCGCGTTAAACGAAACGAACCGGGGGAACTTTCATAACGCCTACGTCAACGACGTAAAACTGGGGGAAAACTCCGATTTCAAAAACACGAATTTCACGGCGAGCGGCAAACACACGGTAGGACTGTTGTCCGAGGCGAATTCCTGCCGCATTTTTTCCGTTGCCTACACGGCAACCGCGGACGGCTATCTCACGATTTCGAGCGGGAATTTGAAAGTTACGGAGGAAGGCGCGCTTTGGAATCCCGCTGTGACGTATAACGGAAAGCTCGCCTTATCCGTTACCAAAAACGACGCGGATAACAAAATCACGCCCGATACGGCGGGTTGGGAATATTACGAGGCGGGACGGGCGTATACGCCGGAAGACGAAACGGTGCAGGTTGCGGCGGGCGATACCGTGTATCTCAATTTCAGGGCGGTGAGAGTGGACGATTCCGTTGCGCATTGTTACGTGGCGTTTGAATACGCTCCCGTCTTTACTTATTCGGAAACGGAGCCGACGACGGAGCCCATCGATTACGATAACGTTTCTCTCAACGAAGACCTGGCGAGAGTGAATTCGCTTGCTTCGTTGAAAGACACGGCTTTGTCATACTACACGGGGAACAGTTGGGCGGGCTATGAGAGAGTAAGAATCTCCGAAGCGACCAAGGACGAACATCCGCAGGTTTATCTTAACGACGTGATGATCAATAACGCTTCGGAATTGGAACTCGTCAATTTGAGAAGCAGCGGGACGCATACCGTCGGGGTGTGGAACGAAAATGTCAACAGGGTGGTTTCCGTAGGATATACGGCGCAAAAGGATGGCTACGTCGTCCTTCCCGAAACGACGTTGGAAGTCGTATCCGACGCGACGGGCGGCATAGGAAAATCCTTTAACGGCAGACTGGGAATCAACGTCACCGTAAACGACGCAAAGACTTCGCCGCAGGACGCGGGCTGGGAGTATTACGAGGCGGGAAAAAGCTATACGATTCCCGCGCGGGCAGTTCAGGTGTCCGCGGGCGACATTCTCTATCTGAGCTTTTTCAGCGATAGGATTTCCGCGGCGGAAACCAATTTGAGCTATGTGTCCTTTATCTATAATCCTTCTTTCGTCTATGCACAAACCAATCCCCTGGTGCCTTCCACCGTACATGAATTCAGTCATGCGGGGAAACTCGTCAAGAATGCGGAAGGAGAGCTTATCAACGACGTGAAAATCGCCGATGACGACGCTGCGACCTATCCTTTCTCCTATCTTTACAGGACGACGGCGGGCTCCGCGTCGGGATATCCCGGTACGGAAGACTCCACGGGGATTCTGGAAATGAGCGCGAATTCGTCTTTGGGTGCGAAGAATATCTACGCGGCGGGGTCTTATTCGGGCTTTCAGGCAAGCGACGGTTCCATCATCACGGTGGCGATT
>QWCN01001374.1_pt1 | contig 37685 bp, 35 predicted proteins | sample 1972711 | NCBI WGS metagenome assembly QWCN01 (sample SAMN09866707, study PRJNA288562) | Human gut metagenome isolate term1_stool, whole genome shotgun sequencing... | isolation source: gut | host: Homo sapiens | place: USA: California
GGAGAGGCTCCCTTCTTTTAACTTGCTCTCTAATTGTATTATTAATCGAAAATTCTGTCAAGCTGTTTTGAGTCGTGTTTTTCAACTTTTTTAGGAATTTTTTTTATTTTTGCTTTTTTTGCGCTCTGTAAGCGTTTTTTCATACTTTTGCCGCCGCGGGCGCCTTTCGCCTCCCGCAAAAGGTTTCCGCCGCAAAAAGTTCAGGCGCGGCTTCCCGCCGCGCCTGAATAAAGCTTTCCTTTTCATAAAACCGCCCTTTCGCCGCAAAACGCCCGTCAAAACTTTTGCAGCGAAATATGATCGATCAACGCCTGTACTTCGGCAAAAAATCGGGACAGATGAAAGCCGTCCGCCGCCGCATGATGGATATTCATGGAAAGCGGCATCATCGCCCTTTCGCCCTCCCGTTCCCATTTTCCCCAGGTGACGACGGGCGCGAGATAAGTCCCCGAATCGAAAACGTGCATATCGAAGCTCTTATATTTGATCCAGGGCAGACAGGAAACGTCAAAGGTATTCGGCGGGATTTGCGTCAAATCGAACGCCCGCAAACTCTCAAAGCGCTTTCTGTCCGCGAGAAAACGCGCGTGGAAGTCAAAGAGGTCGTCGCCGTACTCGGTCACGAGTTTTGCGCACGCTTCGTCCTCCGCGTGGAAATGCGCGTAATAGGGAGAAACGTAATCCCACCTCCCCACCTCGCCGTTTTGCTGTCCCAGCCGAAATTCCTCGCGGGAATTGACGATTTTACTCACGATCCAGATCATGGCGGGATAAAATTTCAAGCCGTTTTCCCGAATAAAGGAAAGCAGGGGCGCCACGTCTATCTCGGCAGTCATGCTCATCACGATTTTCAAATCGTTCATATAAGTATGGAAAAGCTTTGCGCGTTTCCATTCGTCGAGTTTTATTTTTTCAAATTTCATTTTCTATTTTTACCTCCCAAAACAAATAAACTTATTTCAGGAGGAAACCGCAAGCCCCATTTTCATGTGACGATCTCCTTTTATAAAGATTTTTTCCATTATATCATATCCTTCGGAAAAAGGCAATCGCGGAAAATTGCCGAAAAATTTTCGCCGCGTCCTTTCCCGATAGACTTTTCCCGATTGTTCGGACGGTTTAGCGCCCGCCCGAAAGCGAACTGCCTCGTTCTTCTCCGTCTATGAAACGGGAGTGCAAAACGAGCTTTAAAAGTAGATCTCCGCCTCTTTCAGACTCCGTTTTTTCTTTTACGCCTCCTTATTCCCTCTTTAAATTTAAAGGGCGCTTAGAAAGAATCGCAAAAAAACGGGCTCTGAATATTTCAGCTCCCGTTTTCCTCTTTTCAAAAAATTTACTTTCCCTTTCGCCTTTTGCCGAAAATTTCTCCGCGCCGCCTTTTCTTTTCGGTCCCCGAACAGGACCCCCGACGCTTTTTAAAAATGACAAGCCCGGATTTTGCCGCTATTTGTTGCAGGTAAAATCGCTGCTGCCCGCCGCGTCGGGTATCCGCCCCACGGAGGTATTGTCCTCCCGTCTGTCCCGAAGCTCGGGAACGGGATTAGGCGCCACCTGATAGCGATAATCTTTTCCGCGGCGGCGGATATATTCTTTGATGGTGCGGTGCGCAGGCACGATATCGGGAAGGGGATTGACGACGCCCTGATAGCGGAAGAACTCGGCGTCGGCGGGCAAATCGCGCACGCGGAGATAATCCTCTCCCACGGAGGTGAATTGTACGGTATTGCCCAGTACGGAACGCACATAGGCGATATTTTCGTGCAGGGAAAGCGGTTCGGGAAATTCGCCGTTTTTGATCACTTCCTGCCATTCCTTCCCCTCGTATTTTCTGAGAAGTTCCGCCGCTTTGTGCAGATGAGAAACTTCCATGGCAAAGTTTTCTTCCCACAGCCGCTTGATATAGCGGTCGGTTTCCGTCGTGTAATTCGACCAATAGAGATAGCATTCGTTATACTCGTGCCAAAGCAGCATTTCCAGCCAGGTGGAGGAAGAATCCATCAGATCCTCGTACTGCGTGACGTGTTCCTCCTCCACTAAGGCGATCTCTTCGTAGAGGCGGCGTCCCAAATCGGAAGAGGCGAAATTCGTCACGTTCATATAGTAATTCATGGTTTGCTGTTCCGCGGCGGTGATGATCATCGTGGAAAGCACCGTCTGCACGTCCGATTCTTTGGAATCGATCCTGCGGCGCACGTTGTCCTTGGGATAACGATGATGGGAGATCGTCGGGCGTCCGGGCATGATCTCCGTATACCGTCCCACCAGCTTTTCCGCGTAAACGCCCTGTTCCATTTCCAAAAGATCGGCATAGCGATAGAGATGGTCGAAGTCTTCGAGAAGCGCGAAATCGAGCGTCTTTTTGACGTAGCAGTTCTTTTCCCGTTTGGCAAGCTCCGCCGTCAGATCGACTGCGAGCTGCTCATAGCCGATGGTATGTTCGAGAATGCTCTCGTTCTGCGGCTTTAAGAGAGAAATTTTGATCTGCTGTTGTTTCTCGATAAACCTCGTCAGAGCAAGCTCCCGCCTCAGATCGTTGTCGTCGGTGTTGCGGGAAAACTGATGAGAAAACCAATTTGCTTCGAACTCCGCGCCGTTTGCGAGAATGATTCGCGTCTTGGTATAGGGATCCACGGTCCTCTTGTCATAAGGCTTCGGATAGAGCTGCTGCCAGTTCTGAAACGCCTTGTCGATGGGAAAAGGCTTCTCTAAAAACGGATTCATGTCGTTTCTCCTTGCAAAAATGTATCAATTATCTATATGCTAAGCAGCCGGGAAGTGTTATTTTCGCCGATTATATGCATTATAAAAGCGGACTTCCGCAGAAGTTCGCTTTTTGTTTTTTATAGAATTTTCAAACTATCGCGGAAGTTTTTTTACTTTTTCCACACAATTATCGCACAGTGGTATTTCTTTATCATCGCTTATGGGCAAGCCACACAGTCGACACAACAATTTTACCCGTCTAATCATTAAGGCGCCGCTTTCCATAGAAACCGAAAGCATAGCGTTTTCATCAAATTCCAAAGCTTTTCTGTAACTTACGGGAATTACCACTCTTCCGAGTCTATCTAATTTTTGCATTTTCATTTTTTTCCTCCTTGATTAGTGAAAATAGTTAAATTTAATTTTAGTATATCATAAATTTACAAAAAAATCAAGCGTTAGGAAGGTATACCTTCCTATATTTTTCTATAAAATTTGTTAAAATACAGATAGGGAGATATATCTGCCTACGGAGGTAAGCCGATTGACTGTAAACGATGCCGTTGCAAAACGCATTTCCGTTTTGCTAAAAAAGAAAAATTTATCTTTATACCGTTTGGAAAGGGATTCGGGAATACAACACGGAACTATGCAATGCATAATGAACGGACGAAATAAAACGGTAACTTTAACCACTGTCATGATGTTAGCGAAAGGATTTCAAATATCTTTGCTGGAATTTCTGGACGATGATGTTTTTCTTTCGACAGATTTGGAAATAGAACAATAAAGACCTCTCTAAGTGAAATATAGAGAGGTCTTTTACGTTATAAAAATATCAACGGCCTAATCGATCACTGCCAATCCACCACGTTCACCCAGCTGCGGAGCATTTTCTTTTCCTCTTCGGTGCTCTTTTCCGTCTGCGTGGCGGCGACGATGGGCAGGATCTCCTCGATATATCCGCGGGCGGTGCCCGTGCGTTCGCAGTACAACTTCATATACGACTCCGCGTTCTCGTCCTCTCCGCGCAGGCGGAAAGTCAGATAGGTGCGCGCCGCGTCCGCGGAAGCGTTGCCCTGCGTGGCGTGCGCCCAGTCGATGATATACGGAACGCCCTCCGAGGTCACAATGACGTTGCCGGGACAAAAATCGCCGTGGCAGAGCTTGTAATGCTTAGGCAGCCCCTGCAAACGCGTCTGTAAATCGTATTTCACCGTTTCGGGATACTCGCTGCGGGCGATCTTGGCGTCCATCTTATCTTTGAGCCGGGGCAGAAGGGGCACGCGGCAGGCGCTGATGTCCGTTTGCAGCCTGACGAGCAGGGAAATATATTCCTCCCGCCTTTCGGGGCGCTTCTCCATCAGCGAGGAGAGCGTTTCCCCCTCGATGAAATCCATGACAATCGCCCATTTGCCTTCCAGCGTGGAAACGCCGAGGATATGGGGAACGTGCAGAGGGGTGTTTTCCACACGCGCCTGATTGAGCGCTTCGTTCAAAACGTTTTCCTTGGGATAGCTTTCGTCGAAGAGCTTGACGAGCGTATTTCCCTCCCGATAAAAAATCTTGTCCTTTTTGCGGCAGATCTCTTTTTTGTTGTTTCTATCCATCCGATTCTCCCTTTTTAATCTTTACGCGGCGTTCTCCCGCTTCCGATTCTATTATACACTATTTTTTGTTCCCTTTCAAGTAGCTTTTTAAAATATTTTCCGCGATTTTCGTCTATTTTATAACCGACTGTGCAAATTTGTTTTCCTTGACGACAATCCGCCCCTTTCCTTCGCGCAAAAGCCTCAAAAAGTCCCGTTCGGAGGTTATTTTTTCTTCAAATTCCATTCCCGCCAGCACTTTTTGACGCACGGAATGCAGATCGGAGCCTCCCGTCCGTATTTTTCCGTATGCGTCCGCGTAAAATTCCCCCAGCTTGTTGCATCGCTCGGTGCGTCCCGCGTTGAACGTTTCCACGCCCTCGGCGTTCGGGAAAAGGCGGATATGGTCGATATAGAAATCCTCGCGGAAAGGGTGCGCCTGCACGGCGAGCGCGCCGTTTTCGCGGCAGAAATCGCAGAATTCCCGCATACTCATGGAAAGGATCTGCGGAAATCCTAAAAGCGTTTTTTTGTCCCAGCCGTAACAGAGCACGTCGGTGCCGAGATAGGAATACTCGAAGCCGAAAAACACCTGTAATCTCTCCCCTGCCGCCCGCTTTACTTCTTCAAAACCCTCGCAGAATCTTTCCACGGCTTTTGCGAAAGGCAGCCTTTTGTCCACCGTGGTGTTCCCGTTGAGAAAATGATCGGTGACGAAAATGCCCGAATAACCGTTGCAAAGGTACAGTTCCACCGTTTCCTCGGGCGAAAGGCGGCTGCACGCGCTCGCCTTCGCGGTATGACAATGCGTTTCGTATAAATACATATTTCTCCTTTTTCCGCCGAACGAAAAGCCCTTTTCCACTACTCCTTCGGCGGAACTTCCGCCGTAAACCCCGACGGGACGCCTTTGGGACCTTTCTATCTCGTCCGATTCTCTTCTGATCCGTCCTTGTTCTCAGCCCTGCCCCCTTCTCACGCTTAAAAGCGAAAGGACGGATACAAATATTTCCCTCAGTCTTGTTGCCTAAAAACACGGCGTAAAGGGCATACGGATAAAAAGCGCTCCCTGTTGCAGACTTATAAGCCTCCTCTTGCGGCGCCAAAAAAAGACGGCCGCTCCGAGTTTTTTTCTCACGGCTATCACGGCGGATAGGACGGTCGTCCGCCGCGAAGAATGTCACAGCAAACCTTCGATAAGAAGTTTTATGCCGATTCCCACCAGCACGATGCCGCCGACAAGTTCCGCCTTATCCGCCAGCTTATCCCCGATCAGCTTGCCTATGTAGACGGCGAGAACGCTCAGCGAGAAGGTGATGACGCCGATGATGAAAATCGACCAGCCCAGGGGAGGAAACAGTCCCTCCGCGGACAGCTGCGCCATTTGCAGAGTCACGCCGATGGCGAAAGCGTCTATGGACGTGGCGATCGCCTGTAAGGTAAGTTTTCCTATCGACAATTCCGCAAGATTCTCCGCCGCCGCGATTTCGCCCCTGTTTTTCGCCCGTATCTCCCGCACGCAATCGAAGATCATTTTGCCGCCGAGCAGGGTGAGCAGGATAAAAGACACCCAGGAAGACGCCGTTTCGAACTCGTCGAGAAAGGCGTCCGCAAAGAGCTTTGTCAGGAAATACCCGCCGAGCGGCATCAACGCCTGAAAAACCCCGAAAAACGCGCCGATGGTGAGCACCCGCTTCACAGGCATCTTCGCGTCCGCCATGCCGTCCGTCATTCCCACCGCGGCGGCGTCCATCGCAAGCGCCACCGCCAAAAACAGTATATCGAAAATATCCATAAAAATCAAGCTCCCGCATCGATTTGCCCAAAAACTCTACGTCGTTATCTATCGCTCTTCCGTCGCTTCGACGCCCGCCTTTTATTTTATATCCGCCCGCGCATTTTCGGGATTGCGCCCGGATCTGCCAAATGCCAAACGCGATTGCCTCAGGACTCAAAAGCCGCGCCCGCTGATAAACGAAATCGCCCTTCCCTTTTCCCGGTCGTTTTTCTCCACGCCGTCCCGTTTTTTAAAGTCCCGCCGCATTTAAAGAATTTCTCGAACGCGGATCCGCGGCGTTTTCAAAGAAGAGCCCGCTTATCCGACTCCGCGAAAAAGCGGGCGGCAGATTTTTGCGGCTTCTTTCCATCGAGGGAAAGACGTGCGGGCAATCCGTCCTCGCCCTTCGGCAAAACAAGCCCTATATTCGCCCGCCTTTCTCCTTGTCCGACGAATATTTATCTCCCATTTCCCCGATCTCCGTTTGGTCGGCGCGCCTTGATTTTTCCGACGAAAAAAGGCAAGACTCCTTGCGCAGAATACAGAATTTTCCTCTTCCGTTACGCATAAGTCTTGCCGTTTCCTGTCAACCCTAAAAACACGCCCTAAAAACACGCTCCCGAATAAAGACCGCCTAAACGTTTTTTCGCCGTCTTTCCCGCTCAAAAGCCCGTCCGCTTTAAAAAAGCGCCCTCTTTCCTTGCCCTTTTAAAGCCGACCCCGTTCGGATTTATCCCAAACGAATCGCATTTTGCCTTCCAGGACTTTGGGAAAGGAAAACTTTTGCCTTACCCGCGCCGGGATGTATTTCCATTATGTAGATTTGACCGCTCCCTTTCGAAAGCCGGACTACTCCCTTATTTTTTTATTTTAGCATAAACCACTTTACTTGTCAAACGATATATGCTATAATTCCCTTGTTAATTTTACGCGGCAAAGCGAGGTTTTAAGCCATGTCCTATACGATTTATCTCAAAAAAAACGAAGAAAAGCGATTGCTCGCGGGGCATAGCTGGGTATACGCCAACGAAGTCGCCCGCATCGAAGGCAAAGACAAAAACGGCGCGCTCGCCTGCGTATGCGCCCACGACGGACGTTTTCTCGGCAAAGGCTATCTCAACCACGCCTCGAAGATCCTCGTCAGGCTCTTTATCCGCGGCAAGGAAGAGGACGGAGAAGCGCTCTATAAGGAGCGCATTTCCGCCGCCTGGGAATATCGGCAAAAGCTGGGCTATGAGAACTGCTGCCGCGTCGTATTCGCAGAAGCGGACAATCTCCCCGCGCTCATCGTGGACAAGTACGCGGACGTCCTCGTGGTGCAGTGCCTTTCCCTCGGCATCCATCAACGCAAGGAAATGATCGTGAAAGTGCTTGCGGAGATCTTTTCTCCCCGCGGCATTTACGAGCGTTCGGACGTTTCCGTGCGCGCCAAAGAGGGCTTGCCCCCGGAAAAGGGCACTCTTTACGGAGAAGTTCCCGACGAGGTCGTCGTCGAGGAAAACGGCTTAAAAATGTCCGTAGACGTCAAAAACGGACAAAAGACGGGCTATTTTCTCGATCAGAAGGAAAATCGCTTCGCCCTTCGCCGCTATGCCGCGGGCGGCAGCGTTTTAGACTGTTTCTGCAACAGCGGCGGCTTTTCTTTAAACGCCGCTCTGACGGCGGAAACCGTGACGGCGGTGGACATTTCCCGGCCGGCGCTTGAAAACGTCGAAAGGAACGCGCGGCTCAACGGCCTTTCGAATATTCAAACCAGATGCGGCGACGTGTTCGAGGTGCTCAGGGAATATAAGGCGAACGGAGAAAAATTTTCTCTCGTCGTGCTCGATCCGCCCGCTTTTTGCAAGAGCGCCGCGGAGGTGAAAGACGCCTTCCGCGGCTATAAGGACATCAATCTTCTCGGCATGAAATTAGTGAAAAGCGGCGGCTTTTTGGCCACTTGTTCCTGCTCCCACTACATGACTCTGCCGCTTTTCGAAAAGATGCTCTCCGAAGCGGCGAAAGAGAGCGGGCGGCGGGTGAGAAGCGTGGAAATGAGAAGTCAGGCGCCCGATCATCCCGCTCTTTTAAACGAGGAGGAAACGCAGTATTTGAAATTTTTTATTCTGCAAATCCTCTGAATTTTCGTCCGAACGGCCTTTTCGTTCCTTTCGCTAAAAATAATATAAAAAACGCATATTTGCAATATTTTCCGAAAAACGCTTTACAAGCACAGGGGAAAATGGTATAATTACTTATGGATATACGACGAAAAAAGCGGGAACGTGTCGAAGCCGTCCCGAGAGAAGACGCCTTCTGATCCCCGCCTTTTAAATTCGTTTCCCTTTCCGCGTTCCTTGATCTTAGCTTTTTTAAGGGACCTTAGGAAAAGTCAAAAATATTTTCAGATGAAGGAGTATTTTATGCAAGAAGAAGTTGTGTCCGAAGGCGAGATCAGCTTGTCTGACATCTTTCGCGCTCTTTGGGCAAAAATCTGGATTATCCTCGCTTCCTTGCTGGTAGGCGTGATAGTGGGAGGAACCCTTGGCTTCGTCAAAAATCACGACGTACATTATTACGGCGCGAGCGTGGATTATTTTATCACCTCCAATAAGACGGACGATTCTTCGGGACAAATCAATCCGTCCAATTACAACGAAACGGTGTTCATCACCGTCACCTCCCTGCTCTCGTCCGAACTGTTCAGCCAGGAACTCATGAAAGATCTTCCCGAAACGAGCGACGTGGTGTTTCCCCAATCGGAAAATTTCACCGAAGCGGACGGCAAAAAATACGATAAGTACCTCAAATTGCTGAACAATTCCCTCTCTTACACCTATAATTATAAGGCCAGCCAGATCAAAGTATCCGTTTCGGTGCTCAACGACGCGGGCTTTGCGGCGAGCCTTTTGAAACAAGTGGAAAAAAACGTTCCCGAATTTATCGAAAGCCGTCTGGTGGATAAAGACTCTTCTTCGAGTACCACCACCCCGGGCAAGGTCAGCTGCGAACAGCTCACTCACAACCGCGCGGCGCTTCTCAACGGCGGTCAGACCACCAAGGAAATGATCAAATTCGCGGCGATTCTGGGAATTTTAGCGGCGATCGTGGCGTGCGTGGTCGTCGTGGTCATCGACAGAACCGACAACCGTCTGCGCGACTACGAGGATATTCCCCGTAAATTCGGACTGCCCGTTTTGGGAGTTATTCCCCGCATCGAAGCTCTTGCGGAGGATAAGGAAACGGAAAAACGTACGGAGGCGATAAAATGAGTTTTTTTACAAAGTTTTTTTCTGAGCATCGCCGTAACAAACAACAAAAATATTACGAACAAAAACATTCGGACGCGCTGCGCAAGGCTTACCTTCTCGATACGGAAACGCCTTTCGCCATTACCGAAGCCTTCCGCAATCTCAAAGCCTCTCTTTCCGTAGCCATTCCCAAAAAGGAGGAGGGCGGCATCAGCATCCTTTCCACCTCCACCTTTCCCGAAGAAGGCAAGACGACGATTACCGTCAATTTGGCGCAGATGTTCGCCACGTCCAATTTCAAAGTGGTTCTTATCGACGCGGATATCAGAAAAGGCAGAGTTTCCAAGTATTTCAAGGATCCCCATGAGCCGGGATTGAGCGACTACCTCTCCGGTCAGGCGAAATTGGAAGAAGTCCTGCATCAGTCCAAACAGAACAAAAATCTCTACGTCATTTATCAGGGCACCCAGTCCCCCCGCCCTTACGAACTCTTGGAAAGCGACGCAATGAAAGCTCTTTCGGAAGAGCTGAAAAAACAATTCGATTATATCATTTACGATACGCCGCCCGTGGAGCTGGTTTCCGACGCGCTCGCGCTGGTCCCTATCACCGACGGCGCGCTTCTCGTCTGTCGGTATATGAGGTCGTATGAAAGCGATATAAAGAGTTCGCTCGATACCCTCCGCTTTGCCAAGGCGAACGTGCTCGGCATGGTCGTCAACGATTTCCACGTCAATCCTAAAAAGTTGAAGAAAAATCAGCAGAAATATTATTATTCCTACTATTCTTACGGGTACGGCGAAGCCGACCCCGAAAAAGATTCGAAAATAACCAAAAAAGTACCCCCCCCCCGCAGTGTTTCTAAATAAGTAAACGTGCGGCGATGCGGCGCGGATAGGGAAAAAGAACGGCGAGAACTATTCCGCCGTTCTTTTTTTATAAATTTTCTATGAGGGATGCCGAAGACACCTTTTCTCTTCTGCCCTTATCTGCCGTAGGGGACTTGAAGGCGCTCAGTCATCGTCGTCCAAATCGCGGTCGCGGGCGGCGTCCCACTGTTTCTTGAAATCGTACCAAGAGGAGGCGAACAATTCTTCCTTTTCCTCCTGCCATTCGTCGATGTCGAACTCGTCGTCCTCGCCGACGGAATTTCCGAACTTATCGAGCCGCGCCGAACTCGTTTCTTCCGCGGTGGCGCTCAGCTGTTTTAATTCTTTCCACATATCCTCCAAGCCGTCGTAAATGCTTGCGATCTGCGCATAGACGGCGTCTATCAGTTCCTTCAAAGCCGCGTCCGATTCGTTTTTCGACATCTCCGCCAAAGAGTTCAAAAGCTTATGAACGAGGCTTCCGAATTCGCCTTTATTTTTCGCGTCCTCCATCTCCTCGGCGTATGCTTCCAACTCTTCCAGCTGTTTTTCGTACTTTTCCTCCAAGTCTTCCCCGTCCGAATCCTCCGAATCCTCCGCCCGTTCCTCGATATAGTCGCTCAATTCGTCTATCAGCTTTTGGATATTTTCGGAAAGCGTTTCGAAAAGCGTTTCTTCCAGCTCGCCCGCCTCCGTTTCCAGCTCCTCGATCTCCTTTTCCTTCCGTTCCTTTTGCAGTTTAGAGATTCCCTGATACAACTCCCGCACGCTGACGGAAGAATATTCAGCTTCTTCCAGGCTGCCGCCCAAAGCGAGATAGGAGAGAATGAGCGCGTATTTCTGAGCGTCGATTCCGTACTTTTGCGCGGCTTCCTCTAATTGCGCGTTTTCCACGCCCGTGATCACCACGCCGCGGATCTTATTCGCGGCGAACGCCTCCGACAACAAACCTTTCATCTCGGCGGTCATCGTTTCATCCCTGCCCCCTTCCGAGAGCACGGCGGAAACCAGAACGGCGTTATCTTCCCGTCCCGAGGCAAAATAGCCCAGCTTCACGCAGCGCTTGAAAAGGACGTCCGCCGCTTCGTCGTACGTCTTGCCCTGTAAGTCAAGGCCGTATAAGAGCACTTCGCCGTCCTCGTTGAGTCCCTCTGCGCCCGTCACCCGCCCCGTTTTGTCATAGGAAAGCTCCACGGACGGATTGATGTCGAAAATGAAGTACCCGTCGCTCCCGGGGATAACGAAATCGTCCCCGCCTCGGAACCAGCCGAGCGCCGCGCCGAGAAGGGTGAACAGCGCCGCAAAACAGAAAATGACCGCCGCGAGAATACAGGCGAGAGTCCTTTTCCCCGCCCGTCCGCTCCTTCCCGCTTCGCCGCCGCCCGCAGCGGCGACGGCGGGCACGAATTCAAATTCCTCTTCCGTTTCCTTCTCGGGCAGGTCGTGGCGGCACTTTTTCCACACCGCGTCAAAATCGGAGGGGGCGGCGGCTTGAAGGTCTTTTTTCAGTTGTCTTTCGATATCCGATTTTTTCATTCCGATTCCTCCTCCAAATATTTTTTCAAAACCTTTAAGGACTCCGCGTACCGCCAGGAAACGGTGCCTCGCGGCAGGTCTAAAAGCTCGGCGATTTCCTTTGCTTTCATGCCCGAATTTCTCAGCAGTACGATCTGTCTGTCCGTTTCGTCCAAAAGCCGTAGAGCGGCGGCGAGCGCAATGCCCGTTTCCGCCGCCCCGTCGATGGTATAACAGCCTCCGAGCGTTTCGTTTTCGGCAAAATCCGCGGAAAATTCGCGTTTTTGCCGCCGCAGGGCGTTCAAGGCCTTATTTTTCGCAATCGAGAGTATCCAGGTCTTGAATCCCTTGCCGCGAAATTCCCCGCATTTTTCCCACACGGCGACGAACGTATCCTGTGCCAATTCCTCCGCCGCGGCCGGATTTCGCACCACGCCGAGGCAGACGGAATAGACGAGCCTTCTGAGCTTTTCATATAGCTCTCCGAAAGCTTTTTCGTCCCGCCGTGCTATTTTCGGAGCAAGTTTGTCAAGACTCATCGCCGCGTTCCTTTCCTTTGTTTTAGTCCGTTGCGCCCTGCCGCGCTTCCGGCGGCAAGGCGCAGACTCATTGTATCATATGGTCGGACAAAAGTCAACCCTTCTATTTATCGGAAAAGGAACCGCCCGTCGGCGCAAAGGCGCGCCCTCAGCCGAGCTTTTCTTCTTTCTGACGCTTGACCTGCTCTTTCGCCGCCTCAATCTCCGCTTTCATTTCTTCGCGGATCTTGTTTTTAAGCGCTTTTATTTCTTCTTTGAGCACTTTGATCTGCTCTTTTTGTTCCTCGGTCAGCTTCACGGAATCTTTCAGATCGTCCAAAGCCTCCTCCGCTTCGTCCACGTACTCTTCCGCGTCCTCTATGGTCTTAAAGGAGAGCGTTTCGCCCGTGGCGGCGGACAGCGCCGCAAGGTCTTCTTCCGTCAACGCGTATTCGTCCTCGTCATACTTGTCGAGAATATCCTCGACGGCGTCTTCGACGTCCTCGTTTTCTTCCTCGTCTTCGCCGTCGTTTTTGTCGTCGTCAAAATGCTTGTCGAGATAATCGTCCACGCTGTCGGGCGTCACCGCGCCGTTCTCTTCGAGGAGAGTGCGGTCGGAAATTCCCAAAAGCTCCATCACCGCCGCCACGTCCTCGTCGGAAAGGGAAACGTTTTCCGCTTTGTCCTCTATGCGATCGAAAGCCGTTTCCAAAGCCGCGTATCTGTCCCATGCCGCCAGATACTCCTCGCCGTATACCGCCGCGATGCGCCGCTCGATTTCCGCTTTCGCCTCGTCGTAACGCGACTCGAATTTATCTTCCACTTCGTCCGTCACCATATCCTCGTATTCGTCCGCGAGGTCTTCCAGCATATCCGCAAGCTCGCTCACCTTCATTCCCGCGCCCTTTTCGTACGTCATGGAGGAATCGTATTCCATGATCGCCTCGATGATTCTCACCTTTGCGGGCGTGAGATCCTTGTATACTTCGGGATTTTCCGCCTGTAACTTCTTGACGGTGCGTTCGTCCTTGGAGCGGGGATTGCTGTTGACCTCCGCCTTTTCGCTGCCCTTTGCCGCGCCCGATTTCGCCGCGTCCTCCACTTCCTTGGCTTCCTTTTCGTCGTCCGAAAGAACGGTGATTTTCACTTTCTTGTTGCCGTCGTTGAGATAGCCCATCTTCTCCGCGAGAGCCACGATTTTTTCGCTCGCCTCCTCGACGGTCATTCCCGTAAAGTCCTCGCCGCTCAAAAGTACGCTGGCGTCGTCGTTGCCCGCTTTGACGCCGACCACTTTATTCTCCCGCACCAAAAGCTCGATCGAGGGATTGATGTCGATGGCGAGGTAGGTATACGCCGCCGTATGGAGATCGGAGCCGCTGTCGGAAGCCGACGAAGTGTTGCACGCCGCAAAAGAGAAACAAAGACCCAGCGCCGCGGCGCCCGCTAAAAACCGATATGTTTTTTTCATGATAATTTCCTTCCTTTTTGTTTTTATAATTTTGCCTTATCGATAAGGGGGAGTTTCAAACTCCTTACACCCATATAGACACGCCGAAAGAGCAAACGGTTGGGAAAAATCAAAATTTTTTGAAAAATTTTTTTGAACGCGTTTTTTTGCGTTTCCCACGCGCTCCGCGGCAAGATTTTTTCTCTCTAATCCTCTTTTGAGCGAATCTTCCTATTTCAAAGGGAGGATATTTTTTCAAATCCGTTTTCTTCGCACGTAACGTCTGCGCATAGACAGAAATACGCGCGCGTATAAAACACCCATCCGTAATGTTTGTTGACGAACTCTTTTGCCAAAAGTCCTGAAAGGAGAAACAAAAAAACATTTTCGGAAATTTCGCAAAGAATTATATCCTCCCCTTTTATCTCGAAAAGGGCGGGGAACGGAAGCGCCCGAAACGCCGAAAGCGTTTCGGGATTTATTGTGTCGGGGAAAAAGGCGTTTAAGCGTTCTCCCGTTTTCAAAGTTCCGTGCCATACGCCTGAAAGAATCGCTTTGAATGCGCGGTGATATTCTCTTAAAAAGGATATATACACGCGAAAATCTTTCGGGAAAGGCAAGAGTTCAGGATTTTTCGGTATTTTCTCCGCAGCGAAAATTTTTTCAAGGCGGAGCGTCAAACGTTCCAACCCCGCGAGTTCTTCTTCGGTGTAGGCGGATTCGCTCATATAGCGATCGAGCAAAATATCCGCAAATCCTTCCAATTTTATCGCGGGAGCAAGAATGCGGACGAGTTTATGATGCAGATAAGCTCGGCATTCCTTTCGAACGTCGTAATCCTTGCCGAGAAAAACGCCGTTGCTTCGGATTTTTAAATTTTCCGTTTTCAAATTTTTATTTAACGCGGAGCGCGAGCGAAAAATCGCTTTTTGAAGCCGCGGATATGCCGTCAAGGGCACCTTTCTGCTTTTTGTTTCTCCGACAAAAAGGAAATATTCTTTCGTCATATCTCTGATTTTGTCTTGTAAAAAAAGCAGTTCCACCGCCTTTTCCATAGACAGGCGAGTTTTATTCGTGTCAGTCATTGTACCTTTCTCCTTTACTCGTAAATATTGATGATTTTTTTTCCGCGTTTTCGGGCGTAACGGCAAGCGGCAAAAGCGCCGCCGTGATTATGATTGACGCCCGAAAGAATATAGTCCGCGAGATCTGCCGCGAGCCTGTTTGTATAGGTAATGGCAAAGCGTAAAGGAACTTGTTTTTCGAGTAAGTAAACGGAATCGTCAAAAAACGGGGGCAACTCAAAATTTTCTTTGGGCATATAGGAAAGAAAGATGGTATTTTTGATATGCGGGTATTCCGACTTCAACTCCCAAACGAGAGAGGCGCATAGCTTATCGAAGTTGCCGCGATATCCGCAATAAAATTGCATAACGTTATGATTGACAATTAAATCGGCGATAATACGCTGAATTTTTTGGCGCATAGGAAGATAATTCACCTCGCTATGACCGAAAAAAGTGCATGAATACATAATTTTCTCCCTTGCTGGAATTTTTTAATATATATAGGTAATAATAAATTACTATAAGGGGTATTACATAGTCCTAAATTATGTAATAAAATATCCCTATAAAGGGATGTTAAAATGACTATAAATGAAAGAATTAAAAAAGAAATGGATGAACGGGGTTGGAGTATTTATAAACTGTCCAAACTGTCTGGAATAAGTAAAACCGCGATAAAAAGCTGGTTTAGAGCCGTTCCTACTAAGCCAAAATATGATTCCATTAAATTGGTAGCCAAAGCATTTGGAATGACTATCGAAGAATTAATTTCGGAACAAAAGCCTGAGAATCCTCAGAAACAAGAAATGTTGGAATTGTGGAACAGGTTGGAAAAGTCGGAAAAAGAAATCGTGATAGGGGTAATGAAGGCTATTTTATTTCATAATAAGTAATCCCTTTTTAAGCTATTCCCATTTAGGAATAGCTTTGCTTTTTCTTTAATCAATAAAGCAATTATATTATAACAGAAAATATGACTACTTTGCAACAAAAAATAGTAAACAAAAAGTTTTTAATTATTTTTATCGTTAATGATTAATTCTTAAATTGCTTATCATCATCGCTTTCATTATTATATAATAATGACAAATATTACTTTTATGGTAAAATATGTTAAATTTTGATATTATAGAAAGAATTGACGAATTGAAAAAGCCGCGCGGGTGGAGCTATAATGAATTAGGCGAACAAGCCGAAATCAATCCCAATACGATATACGGTTGGAAAAATAGAAATATTATTCCTAAATTGACGCAATTAGAAAAGATAGCCGCCGCTTTCGATTTAACATTGGAGGAGTTCTTTTGCGGCATAAATGCCAAAGGTTTGACGGAAGAAGAAAGGGATGTTTTGAATCGTTGGTCTTTGTTATCCGAGAAAGAAAAAGATGCGGTTTATTATCTGATGGATACGTTTGAATTAATCAGGGGAAAAAACGTATGACGGAAGATAAAAGACTTATCAAACGAATAAAGGATTTATGTGAAGAAAAAAACCTTACTTTCGGGGAAATGTTAAAAAAGACGAAGACTTCCGCCCATGCGTATGAATGGAAAAACGGAAACGCTATCCCCTCTTTACCTGCGATAAAAAAGATTTGCGATAAGTTAGAAATTCCTTTAAATAAATTTTTTGACGGATATAATGATTTTTCTTTAACAAAGCCTCAAACAGAATTTTTGCGGGAATGGAAATTCTTATCTGAACGCGAAAAGACAACGATTTCCAAAGTTATCGACGTATTTCTTGAAATAAACAAATAATTTATGTCCCGCCCATAAAAAACTATATTGAAACACAATTTTTTCCCCAATGTGTTTCTTATAAATCTTAATGCTACCCCCAAGAGAATTTATGATATGCCTTTGTTAATATTCAGTTCCCGCTTGGAACAATTGATGAAACCTGAAAATATAAGTAAAAGAAAATTATCAATCGAAACCCACGTAGACAGAGCCTCCATTACAACTTATTTACAAGGTTCTTGTTTGCCTCGTTACGAAGCACTTGCCCGTATCGCCGATTATTTCGAAGTGAGTGCGGACTATCTGCTGGGCTTGGAAGAAGAAAATATTTATTGTTATCATACCGTTTGTGAAATAGAAGAAATCCCTGACTTGTTTATCTGTCGCTTAAAAGAGCTTATGCGTGAAAAAGGATTCTCGCAAGGAAAGTTAGCAGAAAAAATAAAAATGCAACAGGCATCCATATCGAAATGGATAAGAAAACGAGCAATGCCCGAAACGTTTGCACTTATGGATTTAGCGACAAAGGCGTTTGATTGCAAAGTAGATTATTTAATCGGAAGAGAAATCAATAGTAATATCAAAGATATATCGGGATAATGGTAATGGATATACAAGAAAGAATTTTACAATTATTGAAAAAGCGAGAATGGAGTCTATATAAACTGGCAAAAGAAGCAGGAATTCACGAAACTACCGTATACGATTGGTTTAATGATAATCATTATACTCCAAGTCGAAAATCCTTAGAATATATATGCGCCGCCTTAGACATTACGCTGGCAGAATTTTATAGCGGCGTAGAAGAAAACACTTTGAGTGAAGAGCAAACTTTATTATTAGAATTATTTTCCAAAGTGCCGTCCTGTAAAAAACAAATTGTTTTTGATTTATTACGTACCCTGTCAGAAGAAAAGCAGATTTAACAAATTTATAAAAATTTCTATTTTTATTTTTTTCGTCAATAAAGCCTTTTCCTCTCCTCTTTCAAGTATAGGCAGTTAAAGTCCCGGCGACAAACGCATCGCCGGAAAGATCTCCACTCTTCGACATTATAAAAGCGGCTCAAACGAGTCGCTTTTTTATTATCGTAAAAATAAATTATTAAAAAAAGAAAACAATTTCTTAAAAAAATCGAATTTTTTAGATAGTTTTCACGCCTCCATAGTAAAATGATATTAATAAATTACTTAACGGAGGAATCCCTTATGAAAAATTTTAAACAACTTATCGTTTTGAGAACCAAACGGCTTTTGAAAGAACGCAATTGGACTCAATTCAAACTTGCCAACGAAGGCGGCATCTGCTACTCCACGCTTTCCACTGTCCTGAAAGATAAGTGCCCGACCATGAACTCCGATACCATTATTGCTATCATTCTCGGTTTTGATATGACCGTTATGGAATTTTTCAACTGTGACTTATTTCTCCCCGAAAATATCGGCGACAACTGATTTTTACGGCTTGAATTTCTCGGCTACTTAAAAGGCGCCTTTTGATAGAGCCTCTATCAGACAGACGCTCTGCCTTTTTGCGAGCCGCCAAAATTTAGTTTATGGGCGGCTCTTTTCATCGTACCTCTGATTTGCACGAATCTCCCTTTGCCTTTTGTATACTTCTTTAAACTTTTCGTAAAACCAAAAAAATTTTACGAAAAGATGTTTAAAAGGAAAAAAAGCGGCTTATATATAAAGTGTTCGAAGGAAGAAAAAAATCCGCAAAGAAACCTCGGAAAAGGGGCGCCAAAGGAAAGAACGCTTCCTCGGAATCCATTAAAAAAATACATGAATAAGGAGATGTTTATTATGAAATACCTGACTTCCGATTCTTTAAATTCTTTATTAAAACCTTTCAGCGGCTTTTTTGACAATAACTATTCCGTCATGAGAACGGACGTAAAATCAAACGACAAGGAATACACGCTGAGCGTAGACCTGCCCGGTATCGATAAAAACAATATCGATATCTCTTTGCAGGACGGGTATCTGACTATCGAAGCGGTGCGCAATAACGAGGAAACGGAGAAGGACGAAAATTCCAATTACGTATTCCGTGAAAGAACGTACGGCAGAATGTCGAGGACCTTCTATGTGGGCGAGGGCATCCGCGAAGAAAATATCAAGGCGAAGTATGAAAACGGCATTTTGACGGTAGTCGTGCCCAAGTATAAGGAAGAAGAAAAAGCCTTGAAGAAAATCGCCATCGAATAATCCTCCATTCCTCCCTTCCGCCGCGGCGGAAAGCTTTTGATAAAAGTTTCTCTCCTACAAAAAGGGGTCCGAAATAAATTCGGATCCCTTTTTTATGGCGCTCGATATAGAAGCCTCTTTTTCCTGACGAAACAGATCTTCACTTTTTTTCGGGCATGGCGGCAGCCGTCAAAAGCCACACTTCTGCGGCTCCCGCGTCGAACAGCCGTTTCGCGCACTCGCTGCCCGTCGTTCCCGTCGTCATGGTATCGTCTACGAGCAAGACCCGCTTCCCCCTGCACGAGGCTCCTCTCTTTATCGCGTAGGCGCCCGACAAGTTCCGCTCCCGCTCCTCTTTGGAAAGCCGCTTTTGCGGCAGCGTTTCCCGCGTTTTGACGAGAAGCTCCTTATCCGGGTCGAAGTTCAGGCAATCCGCCGCCACCACGGCGAGCGCTTCCGCTTGATTGTACCCTCGTTTTTTCCGCTCCGTTTCGCTCATGGGCACGGGGACGACGACGTTCGGCAGCTCCGATTCTTGCCGCTCCGCCCTCACTTTTTCCGCCATTTTTTCCCCGAAAAATAAAGCGAGATGGCGTTCTCCGTTCTTTAAACGATTGAGAAGAAAAGCCGCTTCCCCCTGATAGACGAACGGGGAAATCCCGCGCGTAAAGAGCGGCGCTTTCGCCTTGCACTCCAAACAGACCCCGGGCGCGCAAGTCTTTCTGCCGCATTTCGGACACGCTTCGCCTTCGCTCTTTTGCAAAACCGCGAGGCACTTCGGGCACAGTCTTTCGCGGGGGTACTCGAAAATCTCCTTTCCGCACGAGTCGCACGTATATCCGCGCCCGCCCGCCGCAAGGCGAAACTTATCCAGCGTTTTATCGACAAACTTTTCCCAGGCGTTCATTTCCTCCCCCGTCTTCCTCCCCCGTCTTCCTCTCCTAAAAAATCCCACCCAAACGGCTTTCGTCAAAGCCCTGGGTGGGTCGTTTTTCTTTTATCCGTTTTCTCCGTCGGCGTCGGAATCCTCCTCCGGCTGCGCGGCGGGCGCCGTTTCAGCGGCTTTTGCCGCCTCCGCGTCCTTTTTGCGCTGATAGCGCACCAGCATATACGAACAGATCGCTCCCACCGCGAACAGCGCGATGCCGAGCACGAGATCCCACACTTCCACGCCGCTCTCTTTCCAAGGGATATACGCCTGCGAGAAAATATCGGGATTATAGAACATAGACACGATAGAGCCCAACGAAAGTCCGACGATCATGGAATACGCGGTATGGCGCGCTTTGCCGAACACATAATTCAAAAACTTGGAAAAGGTGAAAAGCCCCAGAAGGAAACCGATGACCAGCGCGGCATAGACGAGCAAAATCGCGGGATTGGATTTCCAGAAGGTAAGGCTGACGCTGTCCACGAGGGATTTAAACCATCCGAGCGCCATGAGCACGGCGGTGGCGCTCAGTCCGGGGACGATCTGCGTGACGCCGACAATATACCCGACGGGAAGGCACAGGAGCACCTGCCACCATTTGACGGATGCAAAGACGTTCGTCGCCGCTTCGGACGCGTCGGAAGTGTTGAGCGCGACGGAAACGACGCCGATGGCGATCGGGATGAGTATGCCTACGATTAAAAGCGCGATGCGCTTCGCGTTCATCGCCGCGCCTTTGAGCTCGTCCTTGACGGCGGGGAAAGCGCCGCTCATCAGTCCCGCGAATAGTCCCACCACGGCGAAGGGAAGAAGTCCCAACAGCTTTTCCACCGTAAAGAAGCCCAGAAGCACTCCCACCACCATGCCGATGCCGATGGGCAGAAGGAACATAAAACATTTTTTGAATTGCTTAAAAAGGTTCCCCACCGCATAGAGAAATTGATCGTACAATTTAAAGATAATGGCGACGGTGGAGCCGCTGATTCCGGGAACGATGACCGCAAGCCCGATGAAAAAGCCGAGCAGAGCGCTCTTGCACCACGTTTTCTTGTTGTATTTTATCAGCGCGATTTCCAGACTTTCTTTTCCCATATTTCCTCCCGCGTCCGTCCGAACGGCTTTGTTTCGCCCGCCCGGAAAATTTTTCCGAATTACTTTATTTATTATAGCCGTTTGCCTTTCTCTTGTCAAGCGTCGGAAAGAAGAAAGCTCGCTTTTTGCCGAGTGAAAAGCTGTGATGGCGGACACAAAAAGAGATTTCGGACTTTTTCGCATTTTTTCTTCCTTTTCTGTCACTCGGGAAAATCCGAAAAAGAGAAAAAAATTTAAACCTTTCCGTCCCTTCCGACACACCCCTTTTTTCCCCGCTCCCGCGCGAAAAAGCGGAAAGGAGAGTATACAAAAACGCCCGTTGTACGTTCCCCTAAGGAAAAAACGGACGGTTGCGGGGAAAAAACGGAGTATGAAAAAATATTTTCCGCAAAATTTTATGATTTTCCGCAAAAAAGCGCAAAATTTTTTCCCTCCGAGCATATACAATAAGAGAGAAATTCCCCTTGAAAAGGGGCAGGAGCGGAATATCATGAACTTCATCAAAAAAATGTGTATTTTAAGACAGGTCAAGCAAGGCTTTTCGGGGGACGGTAAAACGCTTTCGGGGCTTATCAAGATCGAGCAATACGGAAAGAACCTATCCGTGGAAGTTTCCGTCATCAACTTCGCGCCCCTGTCTTCGGGAGAATACTATTGCCTGCTCGCCGATTCCCGAGGGCGGACGGAAATGCTCCCCCTCAGGGGCAAAAGCCTCTTTAACATCGTTTCCGAACTGAACGCGGAGGAAGGCTTTTGCGGCGTCATCTGTTTCGTCAAAAACGGCATCGTTCCCATCGCCTACGGAGTCAACGGGCAAAACGTCTACGATTGGCGGACGCTTGTACAAAATTCCGTACCGCCCCGCACAAAAGAAACCGCTTACGCGGCGGGCACGGGAAACGCGGACGACTTCATGAGCTTCGGCAGCGAATCTTCCGAAAGCGGAACGCCGCGCGGGGAAGCGCCCGAGTCCGCGGAAAACATCTTTTCGCCGCGGTATGAGGAAAGTCCCCAAAATCTCCCCCCGACGACGGAAAAGCGGCCGGGCGAAGCTCCGCAAACGCCCGTTCCCGAACGCCCGCAGCCTCCCCGTCCCGCGCACGAAACGCCGCCCGACCCGCAGGAAGCCTCTATAAACGAGCCACCCAGGGAAGGGACGAACGCCCGAAAAGCGGAAGGAAAGTACGACGACGAAACGGTGGCCACCGAAAACTACTATGACAAGGAGAAAGGAAACCATGAACGCATCGAGAATGAAGAATCTGGTACATATGCATACGCTGAAAGCGGAAATCAAGAACAAGCAGAGAAAGAGCGGCAGAACGTTGCAGCGAATGGAGATGCTGAAAACGTACGCAATCCGTTTACAACGGACTCGGACGGATACTATCTCGCCGTCAAGGGAGAGATCGACGCTCTCTTCGAAAAGTACCCTTCGGACGACAGTCTGAAAGAGGTATTCGCCTATTCGGAATGGGTGCGCGTGCGCGGGGAGGAAGGAAAAGCGGAATACCTCATCGGGGTCATCTATGACGATATGAAGGCAAAGTATATCTGTTACGCCCTGCCGGCCGAGGATAAGGAGCGCCCGCCCGAAGAGGTCAAGGAAATCTGCACTTTCGTCCCCTCTTCCGCTTTTACGGATAAAGAAGGCTTTTTCGTCATCTTCCAAAGCTGTTCGACGGGCGAATGTATCCGCCCCGAGAGCCTGTAAAAAATTTCGCCAAACGCACGGCAGACGTCCGCGGTCTTTTCTCTGCGCGAAAAAATAGGCGTAAGACAGTACTGAGGATTCTTAAAGGCGAAAAAAGCGTCCTCTTTTATAAGGAACGGTTATCCGCCTCTGTCGGCGCGGAAAGAAAAGAGGCGAAACGAGGGACTGACGGAGGGAAAACGAGGCTTCCTCCTATAAAAAAGGCGGCAAATCGCCGTCTTTTTCCGCCGCATTTTCTATGAATTCCTCTCTATGCAAACACCCGCTCGATTTGTTTTGAAGCGAATTTTTTGCCTTGCGCTCCTTTTGCTTTTTCCTTTTTAGAAATCTTTATTCTTCCCGTCTGTTCTTACGATTTTCCCCTTTCCTTAAAAGCGTTTTTCTTTTTCCTTCCCGCCGTAAAAAGAAGAGGACGTTCTCTATTTTTCCCTATAAAAGAAAAATTTTTTCGTCCCCCTAAAAAGACGAAAACTTTTATTTCATCGCATTGAATATTCGGAGTCACATCGGGCGGCAAACGGCACGCTCCCGTTTTTCTACTCTTTGATCCCCAGGAGATAGTCGGCCGACACGTCCAAGACCTGACACAGCCGCGCAAAGGTATCCAATCGGGGAAGCTTTTTCGTTGTGCAGTATTGCGTGATCATCTCGGGCGATACCCCTACCCGCCGCGCAATCTCCACCGTCGTCATGCCGCTCCGCTTGATTTCTTCACGGAGCCGAACCTTGATTTCTTCTACCATAAGAAAATTATATAACCAATGGTTAGAAAATGCTTGACATCTAACCATTGGTTATTGTATAATAAACATATGGAAATTATGCATAAATTGCCGAAATTTTTTCGGAAACGCCGTTTGGAAGTGCAAAAGTATCCATTAAAATTCGCCTATCCGTAAAAAGGTTCTTATTTTTCAAAAAGGCCGCCCCGCAAGGGACGGTCTTTTTGTCGCCTTCAAAGCGAACGGATATTTCCGCTTTGCCGCTCGCTGTCCTCGGACGATTTACTCGTTTTCGACGAGCCGCATAGAACGAGCGTATTCTTCGGAAAAATCCGCTTTGAGATCCTTTGCGGTCTTGGCGGAAAAAGCCTTTTCCAGCGCGTCCAGGCTTTGTGCGCACGCATCGTATTCGGCGTCTTTCTCATAGGTATCCAGTTCGTACAAGACGCCGCCCTGATACTTGTTTGCCAAATACTCGCGCCCGGCATCCTCCGACCAGTTGACCATACCCAGCTCAAAACTCACGATTTTGTCTTTTTCAAAATCGTAATTCACGTCGATGGTCAGGTAAAAATAGTCCACCCCGTCCGAATCGGAACGGGTATTCTTTCCCCGGATTTCTCCGCCGACGCTTCCCGCGGAGGGCTGATAGGAAACCAGCATATTTAAATCGTAAAAGTCCTCTTCATAGGAACAAGTGAACCGCGAAGGCGCGTCGTAGACTTGGAATTTATCGTTTCTTAAGACCTCTCCCACAAAATAGACGAACGCTCCCGTCCCGTTGACATTGCCGTAATCCTCCGCTTCGTGATAGGCAAGGGGCGCCACGGTAATTACAGGCTTAGAAGGCTCGCCTTCCAGAAGAACGGACGCCACCTCGCCGAAAACTTTGGCGCACTGTTTCTTCTTCAAATTCCCCTCCTTTCCGCCGCAGGCGGCAAACGCGAGAACGCCGCCCATAATCGCCGCGAAGACGACAAAGCTTTTTTTCATGCTCTTTTCCTCCCTTCTTTTTAATGTTTTTTATCCTCAAAAGAACTGACCTCTCAGTCCCCCGGCAAATTCGATACGCGCTCAAAAACGACAAGCTCCCTTCTTGTACCGCCCTTTCGCTTTCCGCGCCCCATCTAACCGAAGCCCTAAGGAAGTTAATACGCAAAAATAGGGGGGGCGGGCAGAGAGTCGCACTTTTCAGAGAGGACAGGCAAACGACGCTTGAAGGGAAAAACCGCATAGGGATTTCGTCTTCTCTGTTTTCGTTTTCATTATAACACTTTTCCGCGCGTCCGTCAATCCCCCTTGAAAAAGTTTTCCCCCTCTTTTTCAAAAAGCGGGCACAAAAATTTCCTTTGAAGAATCCGACAAAAGTCGGGCGACAAAAAAACAAGAAAAAAGAACAAATAGACAATATGAATGGCTATCAGTAATTAATTTATTGATTTTTAAGAAAACAAATCTACAAGATACTTGACAGTTTCGCGCGGGTATTATATAATAAAATCAACCGAATAAGGAGTGACTTTTCCATGAACGAAAAAACCGTAAAGACGTCGGGCGCCGACGAGAGGACGCCTTCCCGCAGCGAATATTTTTCCTGGATCAACAACACCAACGAAGGCTCCACAGAAAAACAGACTCTCGTCAATTTGGCGTTTTTCCGCTATTTGAAAGAGCGCTATCGTATGTCGCTGGATATCTACGCGTGGGACGCGGGAAATCTTGACGGAGCGGGGAACAGCTATGAAACCTTGGACGGAGAGAAGCTTTCGAAGCAATATCCTCACGGCTATGCGCCCGTCGTGGAAGCCGCCGCCGACATGGGCACCCGCCTGGGCGTATGGGGCGGCGCGGACGGCTACGGGGAGGACGAAAGGGACGCGGAAAAGAGGCGGCAGCTCCTTGTGAAACTCTGTAAAGACTATCGTTTCGCCCTCTTCAAGTTCGACGCGGTGTGCGGTCTGCTGCGCGAAGACAAACGGGAAGAGTTCGCAAAGTCCCTGCGCGAATGCCGATGCTATTCGCCCGATCTCATCCTCCTCAATCACCGCAACGATCTTGGAAACGCGGAAATTTACGCCACCACGTTTCTGTGGGAGGGCATGGAAACCTACGTAGACGTGCACGGCTATAACCCCGTCACCGCGCCGCATAACCGCGCGTATATGTTTTTCCGCGGCCATACGCCCGAGTTGAAACGACTGACGGAAGATCACGGGGTGTGTATTTCTTCTTCCATCGACTATTTCGAGGATGACCTCGTCTATCAGGCGTTCAACCGTTCGCTCATACTCGCCCCCGAAATTTACGGCAATCCCTGGCTGATGCGGGACGACGAGCTTCCCCTGCTCGCTCGCGTCTACAACCTGCACCGCCGTTTTCGGGAGATTCTCGTGGACGGGATGCTTCCCGAAGGGGATATGGGCGATAAAGCGGCGATTCGGGGCGACAAAAAGCGCCGTTTTTTGGCGACGGGCAACGCGGCGTGGACGGAAAAGAAAATTCGAGTTCCCTTGGACGGGAGCATCGGACTCGCGCCCTGTAAACGGGTGTGCGCGACGCGGCATTTCCCCACGACGCGTTTTCTCGGATGTTTTGCGTACGGGGAAAGCGTGGAAATCGCTCTGCCGCCCTTCCGCGCGACCCTCGTCGAATTTTGCGATGCGGACGTCGCCGACAAACAGATAACAGGCTGCGAATATCTCGTCCTGCACGAACGGGAAGACGGCTCGCCCGACGAGATAAACGTCCTGTATTCCAACGGCGCCCCGTCCCTTTTCGATCCTGCGAAAAACGCTTTTTCGCCCCTTTCGACGCTCTCTTCCGCCCCTTTCGACGCGCGGGAACGCGCGCCCGAAAAGATAGGCTCGCTGCAACCCTGCCCCCTTCCTTCGAATGCGCAGCAGCTTTACGAAACGACTTGCTTCGGCGCGGACAACGATTCTTTGGAACTGCGTTCCCTGCGTCGTTCGGGAAAAACGGAGATCCCCGAAGTGCAGGCGGCGCGGGACGAGTTTTTTCATCAGGAATCCTATCGCCTGCGGGGACTCGACACGAATATCCCTTTTGACGGCGACCCCGACACTTTTTTCGACACCAAATCCCGCGCCTATTATAATTTCGAAGGTCGCAAGGGCTTCCGCGTCGAAGGCGGGTGTCTGAGGGTGGATTTCGGCTGCGAAACGACGGCAGACCGCATAGAGTTTGAATATTTCGACGCCGGCTCCCGGTGCCCGTCCATGTTCGAAGAACAAATCCCCGCCGAAGCGGGCGAAGTTTCCTCTGACCTTTTAGATTGGCGCCGCGCGCCGCTCGTCCGCACGGAAACCATGCGAGAAGCGGCCAATTCTTATTTCGCCTATTACGTGGATAAACGGGAGGAAACAAAGGGCCTGAGGAAAAAAGCCGTCTATGCTCTTTCCCCCGCTCCCGCAAAAAAGGAAAGCGAACCGCCCGCGGCAACTTTCCGTTATTTTCGCCTGCCCTGTCCTATGGACCGCATATATTCCGTCAGGTTTTTCGAAGGGGAAAAAGAACTTGCGCCCGTTCGTCCCAAGCTCACCAACCTTTTCGCCGCGTATGAAAAGAAGCGTCCCAAGGCAGCGGCGACGGCGCGTTTTCGACTCGGAAAGCTCCCCCTGCACCCGTATTTGGCGGCGGCATTCGAGGGAAAGACGGGCAACGAAAACGCCTATTGCTGCGCGGAGATCGACGAAAAATTGTACGCGTTTCCCGCCCGCGCGCCCGCCTATCCCTCCAACGTCTACGAATATCCAGTGCATCCCGTGGACGGATTTTACACCTTTTTCCTCCCCCTCCGCCCCGAATGGGCGGACAGGGAAATTGCCGTGTACGCCCTCTTCGCGGACAATTCCGTTCCCGTGGACGTCTACCTCTGCGACGGCCACGGCAAGCGGGAAGGGCTACTCGCAAAGCTTCCTTCCTAACGCTCTGTTTTTGCGGCGAAACAGATTCGCACAAAAATCGGGAATTCAATGTTTCGGGACGCGCCCTTTCCAAAATCCATTTGCATAAATACTAAATCCGCGGAGATTTTTGAAAAATCTCCGCGGATTTTGCCCGGCAAATCGAAATCTACTCAAATACGTTTATGACGTAGCCGTCTATCGTCGTAACGCCGCAAGTCTTTCCTCCCCACGGCTGTATTTCTACTTTCGTAATTTGATTCCAGCCTTTGGAGATAATATAAGAATACATCTTCTCGATATTTTTCACTTGCATAAAAGAGATTGCGCGCGGTTCGGGTTTGCCTTTGAACAGTTGAAAACCCGTAAACGGAGCCAAATGGGTAATTTCTATTTCGGGAAGTATGTCAAAAACGACTCCGTATAACCCGTTTCCCAGCTCGTCTTTTTCCACTACGTTGCCGTACCACCCCATTATTTCCTCAAACCACTTCACGGTTTTGCTCATGTCTTCCGTGAGATAAACGGGCGCATTTTCTTTTACGAAATATCCCTTTTCGGAAAATCTACTCATGATCTTCTCCCTTGTATTCCCGTTTCTCCTGCTTCCACAATTTGCATTGTTCTAATCGCTTGCCGCCGTCGCCCTGTTCCTCATCATAGGCGAAAGTATGTAAGAGCGAGCAAACGAACTCGTTGCATTCCCCGCAATGCCGCTGTTCTTTGCTTTCGCAGCAACTTTTTACGGGACAACTGTCCGCCCAAAAAGGCTTTTCCATCTGCGAACACCCCTGACAACCCGTTTGTTCGCGGTATGCGCATTCGTCGCACAACAGACCGCATCTTGACTGTACCATAAAACACCTCCGTTTTTACGAAAGTATAGCACATGAAACACGACAGCGGTATGTCGTCATACTCTATATTTTAACGAATTATTTTTTGCCTGCTTATACAAATCCGCTCTCAGTATATCCGGCTCTAAAACGGTTATTTTATCGCCGAAACTTAACGCCCAATTCAGCATATTCTCGTAGGAGGCAAACTCTCTTTCAAAAATCAAATTGCCCTGTTCCGACTCGCGGAAACTATCGACGCCGTATTCTTCCACGATCCGATACGTTTGACTTTTCTCAAACTCCGCTTTTAAACGATAGTTCTTTGCCTCTAAAAATTCCCCGTAATTCAAGTCGCCTTCGGGAATTTCTCTATTTGTAAAATACTCTTGCGACGTTTTAAGTTTCCACAAGCGATTGAGTTTATACAGCTTAAATCTTTTATCCGCCGCGTTATAACCGAAAACATACCAGGAAGACCATTTAAAAACAATCCGATACGGCTCTATCCTATTCTCGTGCTTTCCCCTTGCCGAATAATACTCGAACGAAATCAGGCAGTGCTTTTCTATTGCCTGTTTGAGGACGTCTATCTTTTCCGTAAGCGAGATTTTATAATGGGAGGCAAGATCTATGACAAAGACATTATCGACGATGATTTTATCATTTTTTCGCGACAGTCTTTCGATAAGCTGCCGAGAATACGATTGTTTTGAAACGCTGTCCAAGCCGTTCAAACCGGTGAAAACCGCTTGCAGCTGTTCTTTCGTAAAAAGGGATTTATCGATTTTATACCCCTCCGCAAGATAAACGCCGCCCCCGTAGCCTTGCGTGCAGATTATGGGAATCCCCGCCTTGCATAGGTCGTCCATATCTCTGTTGATAGTGCGCCTCGATACTTCAAAGCGTTCGGCGAGTTCGGGCGCGGTTGTTTTATCGGTCTGCAACAGAATTGTGATAATGCCGACAAGACGGTCTATTTTCATCTTAACACCTCGCAGATAGTATAACCAATAACGCGACAAAAGTAAAGCCGTGTGATTGTCGAATGAGAGCAAGTTGCCCTGACGATTCCTCTCCAAGATTGTTTGTCCTGCAATGAGTATGCCAAAATCAAGCGTTCTTTGCTTCCCTGCCTCTTTCAGGCGCCGCCCGATTCTCTCTCCGCGGACAAAAAATCGCGCCCTGCTTCTCATAGTTCCCCCCGCCCAACGGCGAAACTTTTTAACGGCGTTTTTCAGCTGGTCCCGCCCATCGTTTCGCGCGGCAGAAATTTATTCTATTTCCAGCCACGTCTTGTAGAGTCCGCCGTCCGCGCCCGCCCGATAAAAATCGCACAGCACGACGCCCGAAGGCAATCTCAGCTCAGCCCTGCCTCCCTCTCCCCTAATCATCTCCGCATTTTCGAAATCGGAAAAACGGAGCGCGGGCACGCGCATTTCCGCCAGCCTTTCCGCCGTCGTAAAGCCTGTTCCGCCGTTCAAACGGGAAAAGGCGCGATTGAGCGAAAGATCGTAAGCGAAGAGGATAGGTCCCTGATAGACGCTGTATTTTCCCGCGTACTCCTCCTTGCCCGCGATAAAACGCGCGGAAAAGTCAAAACATATTTCCGCGTCGCCCGCGTTCGGGATACGGACGTAGACGCCCGCGCCCGTTTCGCTTTCTTTCCCGTTCAGACGCAGAGAGGTCCTTTTAGACCACGAGGGCACGCGCACAAAGATCCCCCGCGTTTCCCTTTCGGCGCGGCAGGAGATCTTCACTTGATTCCCGAAGGGATATTCTCCCGAGATCGCTATCTCCCCGCCCGCCCAAACGAGTCGGCAAGGCTCGAAATTGTTGATATAAATCCCCTTTTCGTCCTCCGTGACCGCCCATTCCGCCATTTCCGCGACGCCGCGGGGAAAATTGACCGAACAGCAGTTGAGCATGGGCGCGCCCGGTCGGCTCTGAAAATCGCAGCCGTGAAAGTTTGCGAGTTTTTCCCCTTCCATGGGGGTGTCGTAAGTCGCCCAGGCGCCCGAAGGCGAAACGGCGCCCATCGCGGCGTTGTAGTGCGCGGTTTCGAGAAAATCGACGAGAGAAAGTTCTCCCGTCAGGCGGTACAGTTCCAAAACGAGCGCGTCGAACGCCACGACGCAGCAGGTTTCCACGACGCCGTTTTGATAGGGTGTGCCAATCGCCTGTTCCCCCGTCGAAAATCCGCCCGTATTGTGCACGTCCGTTTCGAGGATGCTTTCGACGGTGGCTTTAAGCGCGGCGAGATATTTCCGCTCCCCCGTCCCCTTATACATTTCCGCAAAGCCCATGACGACGTGCAGGCTTTCCCAGCGCGGCTTTCTGCAATCGCAGAACCTGCCGCCCCGCGCCGCCCATTCCAGCCAGCCCCCGCTCTCCCCGCTTCCCATATCCGCTTCCGCGGCGCGCGCGAAAGCGAGGTATTCCTCTTTTCCCGTCCGATTGTATAAGCGTCCGAACACGTGATACACCGCCAGGTTCATTTCCGAACAGCCCGTGGAAACGATATTCTTTTTGCCGTTGTAAAAGGTATTCATCAACAAGGCCGCCATGCGCTCCACGGCCTCGAAATATCTCTCGTTCCCCGTTTCTTCGTTCCAGAGCAAAAGCCCGTACATGATATGATAGTGCGCCCAGCAGTCCCATGTCCAGGGACGCTTGTCGGGCGTCTGCGGCAGGGAGCCCGTGAATCTCGTTTCCCGCGAATAGCAGCCGAGATACCCGTCCTCGTCCTGACGGGCGAGAAGCCTGTCGATAAAACCGACCACGTATTCTTTCAAGGCTTCGTCCCCCGTTTCCAAATAGACGAAATAGGCGCTCGTCAGATATTTTCCCGCAAATTCTCCCGACCAGGCCAAAAGATCCCGATAGGGCTTTGCGTCGCGGTCCCGAAACATCGTCAAAATAGCGGGATTCGTTTCCGCGATCCCTTTCAGCCAGCGTTCGGAAATGTTTTTACAAAGCTCCGCGGTGACGCCGCGGGCGTCGAAGCGCGAAAAGTTCGGTCTTTTTCTCATCTCGTTATTCTCCCCCTCCCTCCAAAAGCACTTCGCTGTTCGTCCCGAAAAAGACATCCCCGCGGGCGCAGAGTTTGTCGAGCGTCCGCTTCAACGCCTCCTCCAAGCCCGAAAAACATTCGTACTCGTAGGCGTGTCCCCAGAGAAAAAACAGCAGCGGCTGTTCGGGCGATCCCTCCGCGAGCAAAAACTCGTCCGTCAAACGTTGCATCTGCTCTGTTTCCGCTTGGTGTACGGTGGGAGGAAGGCGCAGAAAGCGCTCCTTCGGCGGCAGGGAAAAGGAATGGGACGCGTCAATCGTGCGCGCGAATTTCACCTTCGTGCGCCGGCCGAGAATCTCCGCCGTGCGCTCGTCGTTGTTCACGCCCCCGCAGGGGTATGCCATGCCGTAAACGGGGCGGGAAAACCATTCTTCCAGCGTCCGCCTGTCCTCTTCCGCCTCCCCTGCCGCTTCCTCCTCCGAAAGGGAAGTCAGATTGCGGTGCGTAAGCGTATGCGCCGCGACCTCCTGCCCCCGATAGACCTCTTTCGCCTCTTCTTTCGTCCAGCGGCGGTTATGCAGCAAGACGCCGTTGCAGACAAAGGACTCCGTCCTGCCCGCAAGTCCCGTGTTTAAGTTGAAAGTCGCTTTCAGCCCGTAACTTTCAAGGAGCGCTATCAGTTTCGCGTCCTGTTCGATTCCGTCGTCGAAGCTCAAAGTAAACGCCTTGTATTTTCCCTGCCACATATTTTTCTTTCTCTTCCTTTTTACGTTTTTCGTCACGTCTTTTCTCCCGACGCGCTTTGACAAAGAGAGGAAAGTTTCCTTTCCCCTCTCCGCCGCTTTTCCTCGTCGTTATTATATCACGCCAGGTTCTTTTTTTCAATCCCTTTTTTCTTTTTTTTCGATAAAAACGACATCGGATTTATTTGCGCCTTTTTTTGGAGAGCGCGACGACCGCCGCGCCGATCCCCGCGAAGGGCAGAACGCCGACGAGCGAGCCGTTACAGCCGCCGCAGCCCACGTTCGTCGAACCGCCGCCCGAGGAAGAATCTTCGGGAACAATCTGTTTGGCCTCCAAAGTGAAGATAAGTTCCGCGCTGCCGCCCTCGGTGACGAGCATCAGACTGCGTTCGCCCGCGGCGATCTCTTCAAAGACGCTGCCCTTGACGGTGAGTTTGCCGTTCGCGTACGAATACTCCTCTTCGCGCAGCGCAAGTCCGTCCACCGTGACGGAAACGATCTGCTTGCCGTACAGCTCGGCGTCTATGATCAGATCCTCGCCCTGCTTGACGGTATATTCGCCCGTAATCGCGGGAGGAGCGTCCTTGACGGTCACTTGCACGGAAGCCGAAGCGATGCTCGTCACGGTAAGCTCGTATTCTCCCGCCACCAAAGCTTCCATGACGGACGCTTTGACGGTGAGTTTGCCGTTCGCATACGAATATTCGGACGCGGAGAGCGCCTTGTCGCCCAATTTCACGGCGGTTATCTCTTTTCCGTTCAATTCCAGATCGACGGAGAAATCTCCCCCGACGCTCTTTTCGTAAAGAGCGGCTTCTCCGAAAACGGGCGTGGAATCGGAAACGGCGATCGTAAACGCGCCCTGCGCGCCCGAAGCGGTGGTCAGCGTAAATTCATGATTCCCCGCCGCGAGATTTTTGAGATAATCGTACTTGAACACCAGCTTGCCCTGCGCGTTGAGATAAAATTCCGTACCCACGAGGTCGGCGTCGCCCAGGGAAATCTTTGCAACGTCGTAGCCTTTGAGGTCCACGTCGAACGCGAGTTCGTTCTTCTCCGCCTTGTCGAAGGAAAGCGCGGACGTGGGCAGTTCGGGCGAAGTGTCCACCACCTTAAAGGAAAGACTGATCTCGTTGCCCTTGGAAGTGGCGACGGTCAGCGTATTGTCGCTGCCGAGCGCGTACTTTTTACAGAACTCCTCGGTCAGATCCATCCTCGTATAGCCGAGCGGCGTGGAAGAGAGGGCGTAATCCGTTCCCTCGATCAAAGCGGTATCGCCCAGCTTGACGGAGGTGATGTCGAATACGCGGCACAGATCGAGGAGGTAATAGGGAACGCTGCCCGCGGCGAGGTCGTAATTGCCGCTGCCGCTGACAAAGGCGGGATACATTTCCGATTTCACCTCGATGTTGTCGAGATACCACGCGGTGTCCGCGTTTTCCTTAGCCGAGCTGAACACGATATACGCCGCGGCGTCTTTGCCGAAATTCTCTCCCGTATAGAAGAAGGACAGCGTCAGCGTATACCAGCCGTTCCCCTTGTCCGTCACCGACCAGCTGGCGTCGTGCGTCTGCCTGCCGTCGTCCGTCCGTTTGCCGTGCACGAGATCTATCTCCATATAGAAGATCTGCGTATCCGCACCGTTTTCGTAAACGTTGCCTTTCATACCGAGAACGGTGCCGTTTTCGGGCTTCCAATCCAGGGAAACGGTGTGCCATCTATCCTTCGTCAGCGTATTCAGCCTGCCCTCTCTCGGGTTAAACTGAAACATATCCCGCAGCACTTCGGACGCCGCATCGGGGTTGACGAATTTGATCATGCGGTTGTCGCCCTCGTCCACGGTAAAGATATTCTGATAGGCGGGGTCCATAAAGCTGTTCTGATAGAAGGTATCCTTCGCCGCCTGATCCCCGTTTAAATCGGGCATGGCGGAGAAATCCATCTCCTTCACCGTTCCCGAAGCCGCGTCGCCCACGACGATCTCCGCCGTCGCGGCGTTTCCTTCCGCGCTCTCGGCAGTCAAGACGTAGGTGCCCGCCGCCAGCCCTTTCAGGACGCTTTCCCTGACGGTCAGAAATCCGTCCGCAAACGCGTACTGCTCGCTCGTCAAAACGGTATCCCCTATCTTGACGGAGGCGATGTCCGCGAAAGTAGCCGCCGTGACGAAATCGCCGCCCGTCGCCTTGTTGTAGAAAGAGGACTTCTTATTGAGCCCCACTTCCTCGGCTTTCTTCTGTTTCGCCATCGAATAATCGTCGAGATAAAATCCCGTGTCCTTATTCGTGTTAGCAGCCTCGGGATCGGAAGAGAGCATATAGAAATAGTTGAACAGCCATCCGTCCGTGCCGTACAGGTATACGGTGAGGTCGTATACGCCGTCCTGATAGGCGCATTCCGCCTTGATGAGCATCCCGTTCGCGTTCTTTTCCTCCGTCACCGTACCGTCTTTGTTGAGATAGACGAATTCTTTTATGTCGGAAGGAGATTGGAAGCCCACGGACATTTTTTCCCAGTTGCCGAACGGCTTTATTTTCATCTGATAGCGGTAGATAGTTTCCGTGGAGGTGACGCCCGTCTTGCCCGAATCGAGATAGGCGTTGCCCTTCTGCCAGCCGCCCTCGGCGGCGGAAAAGAACTCGTAGACCGCTTTCATGCAGCGGCTTTCGCCCACTCCGTTTTCCGCGATGCCTATCTGCGCGCAGGTGCCCGCGAATCCCGTCGCGTGATACATGGGGTCGCTGCCGGACGTTTCGAGGGGCACGTTGTTGAAATCCGCCGCAAACACCGTCTTGTATTCTCCCGTCACGTCGGGGGTATCGGGAGTATCGGGCGTATCGGGAGTATCCGAGCCTTTTTCGGAAATTTTCAGATTGTCGAAATACAATCCCGTATCCTTGGCGGCATTGGCTCCGTCCGCGTCCGAGGAGAGCATATTGATCATCAGTTTGAACTTTCCGCCCAGCCCTTTTATCACCGCTTTCACTTTAAAGACGTTTCCCGTCTTCGTAATCGCGCAGCTCTCGAAAATTTTATCGGCGCCGTAATCCGCATATTCGTGCGTTCCGTCGCTTTTGAGAATGATCTGAGAATTGATATCGATATTTTCCGCGCCGATCTGAGAGAGCAGGCAATTCGCCTGCGCCACTTTTCCGAAAAACGCCGTTTCAAATTCCAGGACGTACTGTTTCCCCGCCTTCATCTCCACGTTCAGATTGTTTTCATTGGTGTAGAGCGGCTCTTTCTGCCAGCCGCCCTCGGCGGTGGACCAGAAATCATAGACGGCTTTTAAGCTCTTGCCCTCAATCCCGTCGCCCGCCTTGGTGGACGCGGAGGCGATGCCCGCAAAGCCGGTGGCGCCGAACACGGCGTCGTTGCCCGAAAGCCCGGGCGCGACGGAGAGGGAATATACGGAATTTTCCCCTTCCGAAATGTCGAATCCCGAAATGCGAAGTCCCGTATTGTTCTCCGCGTTCGCCGTTTCGTAGTCGGACGTCACCACGCTCCATTCGGAAGTGAGATAGCTCCCCGTGCCGCGGGCGGTAAATTCCACCTTCCACCATCCGTCCGTACTCCTTTGCGCCGAGGAAAGGGTGATGTATTTTTCCGTACCGTAATTGGACGCTTCTGCGTTGCCGTCGGGACGGAAGGTGATGACGGAATTGAAGGAATCCGTGTTCTCCCCTCGGAGCATCAAAACGGTGCTGGCGATCAAGCCGTAAGCGTTGAATTCCAGCGAGTACGTATACGTTTTCGCCGTATCCGTAGCGGACATTCCCGCGCGGCCGGTGTCGATATACAGCATGGACTGCTGATATCCGTTGTCGTAAAAGGTGTACGGAGCCTCGATATAGGACGCGGTGGACTGCACGACGGAACGGGTCGTGCCCGCGATGGCGGTGGCGCCGTAAATCTCGTCGCCCGTCGCCGTCACGGCGAGGTTTTCGAAGTCCGCGCCGTAAAGCAGCGTATCTTCCGCGTCCGCGTTCATCCGAAATCCGCGCGTCCCCGCAAAGGCGCCGCTTAAAATCGCTGCGCCGCAGAATACGGACAAGACCGCCAAAGCGGCACGCCTGTTTTTGTTGTTTCTCATGGTTTTTTTCCCTCCCGATATGAATCGATTTCTATTTTTACGGCTCTTCCGCCGTATAAATCTTTTTGAAACAGTTGTTTTTTTGTTCTGATTGTAGTATAATTTTTACATGGGAAAGCGCGGAAACGTCCTGCGCGCTTTCAATACGGCTGAGGATTTGTTTTATGTATATCATCCATAACGAAAAGGTGCTCACCTATATCGACTATCAGCCCGTCTATAAGGGTCTGAACGTGACGGAATTCGGCGAGGAAACGAACGACTGCGATTCCCACAACAGCGCCCTCTGCTATCGCCACAATCACATCGTGCATTTCGTGCTCGAAGGGACGGGGTGCTTTTATCGGGACGGAAAGACGTTCTCTCTTTCCAAAGGCAAGGCGTTCGTCATCACGCCCGAAAATCTCATTCGCTACGAGGCGGAAAAAGGAAAGAGCTGGACGTACTGCTGGATCTCCTTTTCGGGCACCGACTGCGACACGCTCTTCGAACAATGCGGCTTTACGGACGAAACGGCGGTTTTCGATTTCGAGGACGAGGACATTGCGCCTTTGAAAAAATATCTTTCCGTCCTGCGCGAGGGGGCCGTGACAAACGCGCCCGTCTTTGCCCTCTCCGTCGGCGCGATGTGTTTCGAAGTTTTGAGAAACTGCGCCGCAAAACTGCGCAGCGGCGAGCCGAAAGATCAGGGAATGTCCTCCTCCATCATCGACACCGCCGTGGCGTATATGCAGGCGAATCTGCACAAACCCATGAACGTTTCCCAGCTCTGTCGGGAGCTTGGCATCTCCCGCACCTATTTCTCCACGCTGTTCGAATCCACCTTGAAGCAGCCGCCCTATCAATACCTGCAAAATCTGAGAATCCAGCGCGCGAGCGAGCTTTTGCTGAGCGACAAAAATCTGCACGTTTACGAGGTGGCGGAAATGGTCGGCTTCTCTTCCACGGCGCAATTCTGCAAGACGTTTCATAAAATTCTCGGCTGCCGCCCCTCGCAGTTCCGCGTCAAATATTCGAAATCGGCACAGTAGCGTCCCGCAAAATCCGGCTTTATCGGCAAAGCGAGGCGCAAACATTGCCTGCGTCCTCGGTTTCCTTCGAGCTTCAAAAGCGTCCCGTCCCCCTCTTTCGGCGCGGAAGTTCTATCGAGAGAGCGGAAGCGGGAAAAACGCGGTTTTCTCTTTCTCCGCGCGCTTTTCAGGAAAGCACGGAAGGAAGTTTTTTCTGCGGCCGCCTATCGATGCCCCGACGAAACTTCTCAAAAAGTTCGCACGGCGTTTTTTACGATTCCCCGCCGTTTTTTGACAGACGTTCGCAGGGAAACGCGAAAAAGATAATTGAAAAATCCTATTTCTGTAATTTCCGACAAGCAGGCGGGAAACGCCGATTAAAAATCTTTCGAAAATCTTATTTCTGCAATTTCCCGCACGCCTTGGGGAAGCGTTGATTATTTAAAAATTTTATCTCTGTAATTCTCGGCGGACGTTCGGGCGAAAGCGCGGACGCCCGCTTTTTTTCGTCCGCGGCATCCGCCGCAGCCCTATTTTCGCGTTCCTGTTTTGCCGCTCGCTATCCCGTCCGACGTTTTTTGCTTTTCCCGACAAATGTCCGTTCAGACGCTCGCCTGTTCCGCCGTGCAAAATTTCGTCCGAACGTTTTTTCTCTTTTCAGAGGATCCTTTCGTTCAGACTCTTACACTTTGCCGAGCAGGATCCCGTCCAGACGCTTTTCCGCCGCGGAAAAATCGGGACAGTTCACGAGGCGGTGCTTTCCCGACCCGTCGGGAACAAACGCGGATACGCCCCTCTCGTCTATCGTCACCCGCCCCGGCTCCGAGAGGGTGAACACGCCGTCGGCGCCGAAGATCGCCACATAGGAAGCCACTAAATCCCAGCTGTCCCGATTGCCGTGAGAGTGTACGAAATAGGATTCCGCGACGGGATTTTTTCTGTCCTTTTCGATGAGCACGCCG
>QWCN01001376.1_pt1 | contig 37656 bp, 48 predicted proteins | sample 1972711 | NCBI WGS metagenome assembly QWCN01 (sample SAMN09866707, study PRJNA288562) | Human gut metagenome isolate term1_stool, whole genome shotgun sequencing... | isolation source: gut | host: Homo sapiens | place: USA: California
CGTCATACTTAAAGACAATACGCACGTTATCAACAACGGTTACACGGCATACACTCGTTTTCATAGCCTCACGGAACGCACGCTCCAGCCGACGCCACAGATCGCAAATCTCGGGATTCGCTCCGCGCCACTTGCGCACGATCTCCGTAACCTTTTCGAGACCGACCTCCCGGTAAAAGTCCGGCGCAACACGTTCGATTGCGTTCGGACCGCCGCCAAACCCCAACCCGAGTTCCGCGCACTTGCCCATCTGTCGCTCCGGCATACCTTTGTGGACCTCCGGGATGTTGAACATACGCTCGGCTGAACGCGAGTATATGTCCTCTTTATTAATGAACGCATTCATACGCCATTTGCATTGCGCAAGCCACGCCGTTACTCGCGCTTCGATCTGCGAAAGGTCCGCACACACGAAATCCTTACCTGCTCCGTAGATGCACAAACGTAAGTGCTTACGCAAGTGGTCGTAACTCTTTACCTTAGACAGGTCTGTCGACGTGTCGTCCCCACCGTGCGCGAAGTTCTGCAACTGCACGCCGCGACTACTCCAGCGGCCCGTGTGGGCGCCGTGCCCGACGAACTCACCATGCAGACAGCCGTCCGGACAAATACGCTCGCGGGCCGTTTTGATCTTCGAAAAGGCGGCCCCGGTAGCTTGATCGCGCAACTCCAAAATGGGGTGCGTGACCCCCTCGCGTGCCTTTTTATTGAGGGACGAGAGTTCCACCCCGCACGAAAGTAGTGCGGCCTGCACCTGCTTCGTGGAGCGCAGATTCTCAACGCCGTACAGTCGTCGTGCCTCCTCACCGGCGTCCGATGCGTATTTGTGCGCAAGTGTCTCGATCTGCGTGGCGAGGTCCATATCGAACGGTACGCCGTCGAAGTTCATGTAAAACGTAAACTGCATTACGAAACACTCGATTCCCGGAAGTGGAGACATGATATTGTACGCCTGTCGCATTACCTCCACGTCCGATACGGCGTAAAGTTTGAACAATAAGGTACGTTCGATCTCGATTACCTCCTGCCCGTATTGCATGACAGATTTTACCATAGGACTGTTGCGCAAACCTTGTACATATTCGAGGCATACGCGAAGATGTTCCGCCGTTTCGACGTCCCGCACGTCCTCGTTATACCTGCCTATGCCTACGGACTTCTCGAACGATTCGGAAAAACGCTCTTTCATCTCGTTGTACTCGGTATCGGTAGGTACGCCGAACAGGTCCATCGAATCAGCGGGCGCGGCTCTCTTTACGGGCTTTGCGTAATGCAACATCTCCTCCGGCGAGGCCTTTGCTTGTGTTTTGAGTACGTGGGCAAGAAAGCCCAATTTACGAGGAAGACCGTAGTACGCCGCAACGTATGCGGTATCGTACCAGTCGCACAAACGTGTGTCGATACCTAATACATGGATCGCAATCGCCGCGTCGAACTCGGCGTTATGCGCGACTTTTAACGTATCGTAGTCCTCGATTGCTTTGTATACCTCCTCCGGCATTTCACGAGACGTACACGCCGTCTCGTCATTAAACGCCCACGAAATAAGCGTCATTTCCGTAGACGCATGGCGCGCATACCTGTGGGAACCGACAGTTTGCACGTCCAACTCCGATCGCGTCTCGAAGTCAAGGAATAGAATCCGTTTGTAGTTCTTGCGTATCATCTTTTAATAAGTTGAAAATTTGCACGTTGTGCCGTCCCGCCCGGCGAGGCTTTCGCCCCTCTATGCAACGTGTCCCTTTTAGAAAGGTAGGTCGCCGTTATCGTCTTCGATAGGTGCGCACGGCTTTCACTCGTATTCTCCGAGGTCGATGTAGTCGTCGACGTTGTTCGACGCTCCGGCGATACGCTCACCGTCGGCATACTTCACGACAGCGTGAACATTGCAACCGATGCCCTGCGCGGTGGAGTTGTAATACGTCCAGAACGATACGTTTGCGATGATGTAATCACCGTCTTCCAAACGTTCGTCCGAAAGGTTTTCCACCGATACGTTCGGCATGGGCACACCGTTGATAATCATACGGCGCTGCATGTCCGACACCAGCGGGCGGAAATTCTTGGACGCCACTTTGAGCATCATGTACCCGCGGAACGCCTCTTTGCCGTCGTTCATGTCTGCAAACTCGTCTCCGTCGATCCAGCAGTTGTTTTTGGGGTTGATCGCTTTCGCGTTCTTGCCCTTGAACCCTTTCGACTGGAGTTCTGCGAACGCTTCGGCGAAACGGTCGTTGATCTGTTTGACTTTATTCTCGTCCGACTTGGGTACAAGAATAATCGCGTTGTACTTGGGGTCGCCCTCCACACCTTTTACTGCCTTTTTCTCGAAAAGACCTGCGGGGTACACGACACGGCACACGGGTGCGCCCTTAATCTGAAATCTGTCCATACGTTTAAATTGTTTAATTGGTTTGAAATGTGTTATGCGTTTTTAAGCATGTTAACGTAGTACTCTTTGAGACGTTCTTGCCCCTCGCCGTCACCCTCCGAAAGGAAAATATGCGCGAGAGTAAGCACGTTTTTGTCCGTAACGTTCAGCGTTACACCGTTGCCCACCTCAAACTGCAACATTATGCCTTGTACGAAGACCTGTTCGTGCAAATCCATGCAGTCCTTTACATAGTCGTGCAGGTCTTTGAGAGCGCACGCCTCGGCCCCGTCTGTTTCCCCGATCAGTGCCTCCCACAGACCTTTTGACTGCTTGATCGTTTCGGTCAGTCCGATGACGTGGCAGGCCGTCGATACGTCGGGCTTCGGGAATCTTTCGACCGTGTTCCCGATCTTAACCTCCAAAGCGCCACTTTCGTACTCAACGAATTTTGCGCTAATAAGGCTGTTCAACTCATAATAGTTTTTCATACGTTTAATTAAATTAAAGGGTTTATAACGTTGGCAAGTTTACACAACTCGACGATACGTTCAGAGTGATTTAGGTAGTAATACGAACTCTTATGCAACAGCGTAACCGGGAGTTCGTACCGACAGTCCGGCGTGTAGCCCGCACGAGTAAAAAGACCTATTAAATACTCTACGTTGCAATGGTTTTGGTATGACTTACGTCGGTGAAACTCGTCACGCGGTACCTCGTCCGTGAAAAATAGGTCCATCATATCACCCGTTGACAACGTATTGTTGCACTCAATATAGGTATGATCAAAACGTTTGTCTCTCAACGCACGAATGATGTACTTTTCGTCCACGATTTCGTTAAAGTCGGTAAGCCAAAGGATCGTTTGCGGATCGTCATACCCCGATCGTGCACACCTTTGTATCTCGAAACCCACGCACGGGACGTCATGCCGCAAGGGGATGACCTTGACGGTATATTGGAACTCATTGGAACACAGCACTTTAACATCGCCGGGAGTAAGGCTGGAGAAAGCCAAGAAAGGCCATTTTTGGGCCAACCTGTCCGCTGTCTCGGGGGTGCAGTAGGTAGGTAAGCCCCCCACCTTATCGAGGCATTTTGTGTGGTCTGTGTGGTTGTGGGTAAGCAATACATGCTCACCTTTGGGAACCTCGGGCCAACCTACGTCGATGATCAGAAAGTCGTCTATTGATGCGGTGTTGCCGCTACTGCCGGAGTGTACTATATTTACGTTCATACCTATACGTTTAACTTGGCGCCGCTCGCGCTCTCTATTGCTTTTAGTACTTGATCAACTTTGTCGGCGTCACGTTCAGACAAAACCGTGAACAGGTTTGTCAGTACCTTACGCCGCAGGGCACGGAACGACGGGTTATTAAACGCATTCACGAGGTCACGGCCGCCGCGCTTCTCGTGGACAACACGGAACTCCCGCACGTCGAATTTGCTCATATCGTCCCCGTTGGGGAATTCGATACGCACAGTAAACCAGCCTTTGAATCCGGGCAGGTTCTCGTCGGGCGTCGGAACGCTGTTTATAGTATCTTCGATCTCCCGATAGCTGGACACACCTATGACCCTGCGGGGCAGGTCGGCTGTGCCAAAACCCAATTCGGCGTATTTCAAGGGTGTGAGGTACCTGCGCACGCTCGTCTGTATATAGTTTGCGTGCACCGTCACCGTTAAGACAATGTTATTCATAGTTAATTATGTTAAATTATTGGGGCCCGGCGGCCCGATCAAAGACCGCCGGACAAGATGCGTTATTACAAGCCGTGCGCCTCGGCTAAGGCACGCAGGCGGGCCACCTCCTGCGCTTTCTGGTAGAGTACATCCAGCCGATCAGCCACGGCCGGGTAATGATTGTACGCGATCCCTACCGCCCTCGATCCCATAGTACAAGAATATCCGCCATACCTCAAACTGTACCCGCGACTGTCCTTTGTGATCGTCGCACCCTTATACACCAGTTCGTCCCATTGCTTTAGGATGTTAATAAAGGTACGCGGCACTTTCCTCCATTGTGCCGCCTCGCTTATCACTCCGCCCGCACTCGACATTTTTTGTAGGAGCCAGTCGATTGTTGGCTCTTTGGGGTACGGGTACGTCTTACTCCCGTTGCGCGTCTCGATCTTTATGCCGGACCGCGCTACGCGCGGGAAATTCGTATACCAATCACTGTAAACCTGCGTATCTTTTGCAGGAAAGAGAATCACGTCTACGCCGTACTCGTCGGATAGTTTTTTAAGGCGTTCGTACAAAGCGCGTGACGCATCCGACGTGTCCGGTATTATCGGGTTCCCGATTTTTGCTACCACCATGATATAAAAGATGCTACGATAATGACTACTATAATTACATATAGCAACCCTACGCACATAAAGAATAGAATTGCGAAATCTTTTTGATCTTCGTCCATACCTCAAGGGTTTGTTATACGCTCCCACATGTCTGCGACTGCGTTGTGTTTACTGTACTTGGTTGCCGACAGAAATACGCACTCCGGGTGTGCTCTCTCGAACGCACGTTGCAGGCTCTCGCGGTCCGTCGCTTCCTCGTTTGTCCCGTACCTTTCGTTGTCTTTGGGGTCGTTTTTAACGTAGACGATTTTATACCGGAACCGATCGTAACGCCGCCCGTATGTCTCGTAATGGTCCATTACGATCTGCCGCGCGGCCTCTTTGAGGATGCAGACGCGCGTCGACGGCGTCGAATACTCCCCGAGTTCGTCCAATAGACGGTGATCTGTGGGGCAGGATAGTTGATCCCATTGGGCAATAGGCGTGGAACGTGTGTTAAATGATTCGTCATTCTCCCACGCACGCGCCAACTCCTTTGCCGCCCACCGACTAAGTATTATGCGCTTTTGCATGTCGTTCACGAACTGCGCAAAGTACTCGCTATGCGTGCATTTGTGGTTCAAATAATCTTGACGTGTGTACATAGTTTTGAGTGTTTAAGTTTGCGGGCAACATTGCCCGTTTCGTGCGTTACGCGGTTTCGCTCCGCCGTGTTGCGTCTTACGCAAATAACGCTACCTTTTTACTCTCCGACGGTAAAACGTATTACGTTCTGCACGTCATCGAGACCCTGCACGCTCTCCGCGTTGTCGATGATGATCGGTATCTTGTCGACCGTGCCCGTCATCTCTCGGGCCGTGTCCAAAATACGCACGCATATCTCTACCCGCTTGGCTCGATTGACGCTTTTGAGCGGCACACCTTTGTAGGTGAGTGTGCAGGTGGACGAGGTGCGCCCGGTCGTTTTGGCCGTCGTCTCGGTAATGATCTGCACATCGTCCGGCAAGGCGGGACGGACTGCCGCCGCATCAGCGGCCCGAATTTGTTCCTCCAGCGCGGCCATCTGCTCGTCGATCTCCTGCACGCGACGGCGTGCGCTGGACGCCCGCGATATGATCGCTTCGGCCTCCTCGATTGCGGCAGTCTCGGCATTGTAGGCTTTGAGCCGCTCGGTGATCCTCTCCACCTCCGCCCGCATACCTTGGTAGGCTTTGGCGGCGGCGTCCCGCTCGCGGCGCACGGCGTCGATCTCGGCGGCGGTGTACTGCTTGCCGCACGTCGGGCAGACAGTGGGCAACGTCCCCCCGATCCGGTTAAGCGTCGCCGCGTGCGCCTCGGCCCGCGCCAAATAATCGGTCTCGGACGCGGTCAGCGGCTCGACGGTCCGCGGTGGCACCGTGCAGACGGTCAGCGCGTACTGCTCGGCCACGCGGCGGTCTTTACGCATGGCGTCGCGCTCTTTACGGAGGTTTGTCGCTTCGTCGTTCTCGACGAGGGACGCACGCACCAACAAGCGGCGCAGTTGCTCGGCGGTAAGCGCCGGATCAGTCAGTAGGTTTGCGTCAGCACAGGCGACCACAAGATCGATAGGTATGCCGAACCGTTGGGCGAGGATGTCGACGAACTCGGCTTGCGTGAGGGCATCGCCGCACAGATATAATTGTGTCGATCCCTTGGGGGTGAGTACACGCCGTATAGTCGTGCCGTCGGTAGGCCACCCCGTAATCGTTACGCAGGTGTTGACCTCGGGGGCCGTGTCCATACCTGTTTGCGGGTCGATCCGTCGCGGTTGGAACCCGTTAAGCGTGCGACCCGTGAGAGCGAACACCCATGCGTTAACCTGTGTCGTCTTACCTGCCCCGTTGGGCATCGTGCGGGAGGTGAATGGCGCATCAAAGACATCGAACGCACCGAACTGTATTACTGAAAGTTGCATACGTTTAAGTGGTTGAAATGATTAAAAGACCCCCGGCCCGGCACCTCCAAGCCGGGGGATGTAGTAAGGTACGCACCTGCCTGCGAAAGCGAATGTTATGTGGGTGCGTACCTATTTACCTCTTTACTGTGCGTCCGGGTCGATACCGGCGGCGATCAGCATTTGACGCAGGCGCTCGGCTTCGCTCTGCATCTTGGCGGCTTTGCTCTCGACCTCGGCCAGCCGTGCCGATACGCTCGCACGTCCTGCGCTCTTCGGCAACTCGAACGACATAACGACCTCTTTTGCGGCTTCGACGTCAGCGTCGAACTGCTCGGCCTCCTCTTTTTTGCTCTGTAACTCGGCTTCGAGGCGGGCGATTTCCTCGGCGATCTTCTCGCGGTTCTTCTCCTCGGCCTGCACGAATGCGGCGGCACGTTTGGCGGCGATCTCGGCGGCACAGTCGGCGGGAATCTCGCTGTCTTCGACTACACCGCGCACGAGTTTTTCCGTCCCGTCTTCCTGCTTGACGAGCGTAGCGCGGAAGAAATTCCCGGTTCGCTTCTCGAAGTTGAGGGCGGCGGCGCTCAACGCGGGGAGTTTGGCGCGGAGAATCGCGGTTGCTTTCTGCACCTCGGGCGTTGCGTCTGCGGCGGCTTCGTTTTCGGCGTGTTCTGCGGGGATCGGCTCGGTCTGCGGCATCATCTCCTTGTTTTCGTTTTTCATAGCTGTAAGTGATTTAATTGGTTAATAATTAGACGTCTTCGCGTCATTGCAGCGGGCCGGGGTGTTACTCCCCGCGAGACGGTTTGCCGTGACCCGCCATACCTTTATATAATAGGGCTTATCGGTTGTACTCCCGGTCGAAGGCACGACGTAACGCGTAGTCCTTTTTGTAGTACTTGCTTACGACTAATACAGTACGGTCGGTGTTGAGACCTATTGCGGTGCCGTTGGCGCCCCTTACGTACGTAACGAGTGGCAGACAATTACGTATTGCATCAGCGAATGCACCGTCGTACGTGCTGTACGTCTTGAAGAGTACGCATTGACTTGATTTACTCCGCACCGTAGTTGCGTACTCTCCCGATGACAATTTTATGATCTTTGCCCGTCGCAATGGCTCATACCTTTGTTTGCATCTCTCTGCGAACTCTGCAAGCGAAAGGCGCTCTGTTTGGTTGTCCACAGTATCCATTACCTCGTACGCCCGCTGTGTCGTGTTGTACGTTACACGTACGAGTGTGTGGTACTGTTTATTGATATAATATGTATCTTTCATCACATGCAGGATTCAATTAATACCCAAGCCTGTACATGTGCTCTTACCTGCACGTCCATCCACGTTTCCCGTGCGTTAGGAGCCTTGCACCCGTAATCTGTACGTCTCAACTCGGACGGCGTGCAAAGCGTCTCGGCGATCTCTCTGTCGTAGATCATTGCACAACCGCCATAGCAATATTGTTCCCAGCTACGCGCACCGTTAAGTACAGTCTTTTCGGTTAGCGGGGGTTCCGGGTCTGACCCCTCCCGATCCCGTACTATCTCCTCGTATTTATCTAACAGATTTTCGGCGATCTCTTTCACGCCCTTGTCCCATGCCGACCGGGGTTTAGTAGCCGCCAGCCGTTCCCGTATTTTCTGCATCTCTTTCATAGTTGTAAGTATTTAAGTGTTTAAATGTTTTGCGTTTGTACCGCCGCCAGGAGCGACCCGGGTAAACGCTTTACGTTTCAGCGGCAAACCTTATTTTGCGAGTGCGACGCGCATAATCGCTTTGCAAAGGTTGGAACGGTCGACAGGCTCAAAGCCTGTTATTTCGTACGGCGGTATTTCGTCGCGTTTTACCGTCACCTTTTGAAAGAGCGGGAACGCGCTACCCGCGCGACGTGCCCAAACATGGAACACGGTTTTTAACTCTTTGATTTCGTACAAATACACCGTGCCGTCGATTCTACACGAACTTTCATACGTCGTAATTGCTTTCATATCTTAAAAATTTTTAACCTTATCGGGGTGTCGTCCTCTCTCCCCCTTTCGTTACACAAATATAATACGAAAAAGCGGAATCACCAAATAAAATCACGGAAAAATGCACCCGAACGTGAAAATAAAACGTTTTTGTGTAGTTTTGACCCCTACAGACCTTTTTTGTTTACTTTTCCCGCCCCCTGCATACCTTTTTGTTTTGGGTCCGGGCCGAAACGGTTTACTTTACTTGACAGGGTGTTAAGTAAAATGGCCAAAATCGTTAAGTAAATGACAAATGATCTCGCTGAAAATCAGTAAGTTACAAAGGTGCTTACTTAACCCCCTTGATTATCAGAGGGTTACGCGGGAAAATGAAGTCGCTGAAAATCAGTAAGTTATAAGGGGTCCAACTTAACACCCTTGGAAATCAAGCAGTTACACGGGAAGATTAACAGTCTGACAGACAAGCAGTTAGACGACTGTCAATTTGCCCCCTTGATTATCAGCGAGTTACACGGGAAGATCAAAGCCCTGTAAACCAGTAGATTACAAGGGTGGTTTTGTAACTACTTGAACGACACGGCGTTACGCGGGAAAATGAAGTCGCTGAAAATCAGTGAATTATACCCTGTCAGATTTCGCGGAATCCAATTCGAAAATTAGAACTGCTGAAAATCAACGAGTTAGCCCCAAAAAATTCCGCGAAATCGAACAGCCCCGGGAAGATGCAAATTCTTAACTTTTCCACGGTTTTTCGACCCCCCGAAGGCCGATTTTCACGAAAAAGTTTGGAATTACATTCAATTTTACAGTCTGATTTTGCGGAAAACGTTGACTATCAAAGGTTTGTAAGGGTTTTATCTTCCGGAAGATGAGACAAAATCGCTGTAAAGGTCTGTAAATCAAGGTGTTAATCTTCCGCTGTAACTCCCTATCAATCAAGGGGTTACAAAACACCCTCTAACGTATTGATATTCAGCGGGTTAATCTTCCGCGGCAACGCTCTGATTATCAAGTAGTTGAAAAATGGCCTCTGTAACTTGTTGATAATCACCGAGTTCATTTTCCGCGGTAATTTACTGTGTATCAACAACTTAGAGAGACCGATTATCAAGCAGTTAGAGACGCTGATAATCAGTTAGTTACGAAAATTGACTTTCATAGCAAAAACCGTGCCAAACTTTATTTTCCGTAACTGCCCCAGTATCAGCTATTTACGAAAAACACACTTTTCCGCGGTTTTGTAAACTACTTGTAAATCAAGGCGTTACATTACTAATACGATCCGGCGGCCCGACGGCCCGGCGCGAAAGGTTGGCCGCCGAGACGCCGCCCCGTCGGACCTCGTCGGACCTCGGCGAGCCGTCGAAAACCCGTCAATCCCGGACACTCAACAGTTAATCCGCAGAATCGAAAAGCAGTACCCTAACGTGTTCCCCGTGGAACGTATCGACGTATCGACGTATCGACGTATCGACGTATCGACGTATCGACGTATCGACGTATCGACGTATCGACGTATCGACGTATCGACGTATCGACTGAATGGGGATGACGATAAATGCGATACGGCGATACGTCGATACGACGGCCCGGCGACAAATCGAATTGCCGGGGCAAACAGGCGGCGGGGGGTCGGCCCGCTGACCGGACTCCCCGACGTATCGTCAAAAAATTTTTTAAAAGTACAATTAATAGGGTAGGTCTAAAAATTTTTTAAATGGTACTTTTATCGGCGTAGATACGTACAACGGATAACCGGTAAAGTTCATACCGAATACGTGCAACAGATAGACGACAAAGAGCGGATACGGCCCGACGGCCCGTCGAGACAACGCCCAAATTCCACGTCTAAAACTGCGTCCCGACCCAAATAAAATAGGTATGTAGACGTAAATTGGTCAATTTCGATTCTGCGGAAAAGAATTTTATAAAATTCATGCCTAAAAGTTTGAAATGTTAGAAAATTTTATTATCTTTGAGTGACGAGAAAATTTTCACGCATGAAAAAGATTCAAAAACGCTTACAGGACCTTACGACTACGATCCTCAACCATGAGGACCCTACGTCGGAGGAATGCGCCGCGTATTGTGCTGAACTTAAGATGTTGCGTGAATTGATCGCCACGTGGAAAGCGCTCAACGGGTACGAGGGGGACCTCGACCCGGACGCTGACCCCGGAGACAGGCCCGAGCGCAAATCGACGCAGGTGTGGGAGTAGGTATGTAGGGCCATATATAATATAGGTATGGGACTTACAACGAAAATACGGCTCACGAAAAAACAGAACGAAGCCTTGCGGCTCTTGGACGACAGACACAAAGACCTTATTCTCCTGCTGGGGGGCTCGGGATCGGGGAAATCTTTTGTGGAGGTCTACAAGATCATACGCGACGCACTGCGGTACAAAGCACCGTGCCTTATCGCCCGTGACAAACTGATCGACTTGACTACAGGTGTGATCGACCAGATCGTTCCGGTGATCCTTCAGTTGATCGCAGAGGAGAACGGGCAGGAGAGGTGGGACAAATGGACCATCGATGGGTTGAAGTTCGCCGTTTGGTCGGACAAACGAACCAAACTTACGTTCGCAACAGGCGGCTATGTAAGGTTTGCCGGGTTGTCCAAACGTGACATATCGGAGAGCGGTTCGGATAAGATACTTTCGCCGTCGTGGTTGCACATCGCAATCGAGGAGGTGTCGGAAGTAGACTGGCCGATCATCGAGTTGCTTATCACACGTTTACGTTTTCAAACGGAGGGTGTGACAAACAAACTCATAATGACGGAGAACCCGCCCTCTATGTACCACTTTTCGTACAAACGTTTTTTGGAGTATCAACGTGAGGACGGATCGGAGTTGCCGGAGGAGGAGCGTGCAAGACAAGCGTACCTTTTCATGCAACCCAAGGACAACGAGGAGAATCTCTCGGAGAACTACATACGCAACCTCTCGCAACTGACCGGAGCGAATCGGGAACGTTTCTACTTGGGGCAGTTCCAAGACGCAGAGCAGGGCGAGATATTCAAGCGTATAAGTTGGACGAAAGTACTGCCGCGCAAGTGCGAGTGGGAGCGTCTGTGCATTTACACCGACCCGACCCCGCTTACAGGTACGGACCACAGCATTTGGGCGGACTACAAGGCAAGCGTACTTTGCGGCCTGTTCGACGGTAATGCATACGTGCTCGACATACGTATCGTGAAAGGCTCCACGATGCAGATGCTCAACAACATCAAGCAGTTGTGGGACATGTCGCCGAACCAGTCCATAACAGAGGTATGGATGGAGAAGAAGCAGATACCGTCGGACTTCGATCAAGTCATGCGTAACTTCGCGCTCACGACCGGGTGGATGTGTCCCGTAAGGTATGACACGCGCAACTTCGGTGACAAGACAGCCGCGATCGAGACGTTCCTCGAACCGCTGTTCGAAGACGAGCATATATTTTTCAACAACGCATTCCGCGATACGGAGCGTGGTCGACAGTTGCAACATCAGATACTCAAATTCTCGCGTAAGCAGAACAAGAACAGGCACGACGACATCCCCGACGCGATCATGCGTTGCGTAACGAAATTAATGGGTAAAAAGGGACGTAAGCAGCGCGTGAAAGACGTACCGCTGGTTACGTTTGCAAGACCCGGTTACATTCACGATATCGTAAACAATGGGTGACGGCATAACAAACTACAATTACTACCCGGTAACAGGTGTGTATAACGTAGACATGCCGCCCGGCAACATAATGACAAATGGATAAGGTTGACACATACGACAAGGAGCAATTGCAGGCTATGGGCTGGCTTTTCGACGAGACCGAGACGCCGGATACCGCTGTGCGCTTTGTCGAACAGGACCTTACGTCCGAGCAACAGATGCAAGTATTCAAGAACTTGGGCTGGGATGTGTATGTTACGGATAGCAAGAGTTTCTTAGGTTCGACCCTTACGCCCGAGGAGATCGAGCGGTTTAAGGTTATGAGTGCGATCATACTGACTGACTTAAATAAGATTTTCCTTTACGGCAGTAAAAGCGGGGACTACATTCGGTTTTATGGGATGGTCGATAATACTCTGTTTGGTGGTATTAATATCAGTCCCTCAACTGGCTATGTTAGTGGGGTCGGTGCTTATCGCTTGTTGGATGTAGAATCTGTGCATTTCACGAAGCAGACCCTTACTATTCCTCAGCAGAATACGGCCCTGTCTAATATAGGGCTTGATTTTGTTGTCGTGGATTACTCATTATTTGGAACAGTTCTTTCAGATGAAGTCTTTGAAAAAGTATCTCAATCTAATGGGATAATCGTTAGTGATGGAACTGGTATTTACCGTAATTCTACGGTACTTCTAAGTGGGAGATCATCATCGTCTAATAAAGTTTTTATTTGCTTTTCCGATACTTATAGTATTGTTTATACAAATTTAGACTTGGCGACGAAACGTCTAAACGCGCTTACTTCTAAGAGTATGCTTGATGGGACTGTACAGTATAATACCGTACAATCACTCACTGATACCCAAAAGCAACAAGCACGTACTAATATTGGGGTCCAGTCGGCCGACGATTTGCTTGCAGATGATAACTTCATTGCTCAACTGAAAACGAAACTCGGCTTATGAGAATGTTTATAGCGGTACTTACCGCGTTTATACTCGTCGCGTGTACGAAAACGGTCTATGTCCCGGTAGACCGTGTACGTACCGTGACGAACACCGAACGTGACACCATCATCAAGATCAAGCCGGTCAAAGAGATGGTTTACGTGGTTACGAGGGACACTATTGCTCGGGCGAGGACGAGTTACGCAGAAGCGGAGGCATCGTTAACGTCCGGGCAGTTAGCCCTCAATCTCCAAAACTTGGACGTAGAGATACCTGTCGAAACGAAGATACTCGAAACGTTCATACGGGACAGCGTGCCGTACCCCGTGGAAGTTACCAAGTACGAGGAAGTAAGGTATGTACCGTGGTACGACAAAGTGATACGATGGTTAGCACTTGCGTGCATCATCCTAAACGCTTTCGGGATTAATGTATTTGATATACGTAAACTTTTTCGCCTCTAAACTATGTCAGACTTCACTACTGTTCTATCGCTTATATTTGGGTTCCTCGGTGGTGGAGGGGCATTGATAACATACATGCTTTATCGCAAACAGTTGAAACGTTTCAAAAACGCGGAGGCTGTGGAAAAAGAGGTCGCTACGTTACGTAGCGCGATTGCGGCGATGGAGCAGAACCAAAAATGGTATGAGGAGCGACTGGGGTCGTTGCAGAAACTACTGCTGGAGAAAGAGAGCTACGTTGAGATATTATCGAAAGATAAGAACCTTTTGGAGATAAAGCACTCCAAAAATAAGGGCGCGATCAATAAAGCGTATGAATGTAGTTTTTGCCCCGATACATCGAAGTGCCCGGTGCTGATTCAACGCAGTAAAAACGAAGAGGAGTATATAAGAACACTAACAAACGTGGTGAAATAAGGTATGTGGATTGAAACCGTACAGAAAACCATAATCGACCCCTCGACGGGCGACGAGACGTTATATACGTTTAGCGCAAGCGCCGCAACGCAAGAAGTGGCTTTGCGCTATGCGTGTACGTATGCGTCTATGGTAGAGTACGGAATCGTTGCACAGAAATGGGAACCCACCGAGATGGCGTTCCCCCGTGAACAGTTGTACCAGTTTATCCAACCCAACCAGTTGGATATCATCGAACGCATGTACCCCGACGCTGTGGCTACTGCTTATCAGAATGCTATGGCGTATGTTCAGTCTTACATAGGTGCGATGTTCGACGTTGATACGATGCTGGCGTCCGGGGATACGTCCTCGACGGCCCTTACGTTACGGCTGGCGCTGTGTCTCAAAACCGTTGTGTATATTCTCGCTTCGTCTCCGCAATACTCCGAGACGATTGAGATGCACGAACGTCAGATAACGATGCTGTTGCGTGGACTTAAAGTAGGAAACCGTAACATGGGTAAACACGGAATTGCGGGAGACCCGAACGTACGTGTTTCTGTTGTTTCATTACAAAAAACCGGAGCAAAACCGTAAGCTATGTTTCAGAATCCGTATAACATAATGAATTTCCACGGCGTCCCCGGCGCACGGGTTCAAGCGTTACCTCAAAACTACCACTTTGAGTTGACGATGGAAACGTGGTGGAGCGCTGTACAACGTGCCCGAGTTTATTCGGATTTCACAGGTCTGGACGCATTGTTCAGCTACCTGCTGAAAAGTAGTACGTTGATCCGGTCCGCTGTTGACAAGCGACTGCGCCCGTTGAAGTCACGCACGTTTGGCGTGATAGTAGACGGGAAGGAGGACAAACGTTTGACGAAACTTATTAAGAACTCGCCGTTTGTCCGCGAACTGATATATCAGAGAGGTTTGGCCAACTTCACGTTTGCGCGTGTTGTAGGTGTGAACAAGGACTTTTCGACGTACGTCTATCCGTTGCGAAACCTCGACATTGTGAACAAGGCCGTACGTCGAATGACCTACGAAATCCAAGACCCGATTTACGTTAAATCACACGTAAACCTGTTTTGGATGCAGACCTCGTATAACTCTGAAGATACGTTAGGTCTTTTGGAGCCTGTGGCTCGCGATTACATCAACATGTGCAACGCACAGAACAACTGGCAGACCGCCTCGCAGTTCCTTGCGTACCAGCAGATGATGATGTATTTCGAGAACGGGGACGAGGAGATGCAAAAGGCGGCCGAACTCGGAGCCAAACAGGTAGGTTTGGGGCAGGTAATTATATCCGGCAAATCTACCGACGAATCGACGGGTAGGGTTGTCAAAGACTTGGAGTTGGAGAACGTTTACGGCGGCGCGTCCGCTGATACGTTCCGTATCTTCAAAGAGAACATCGAGCAGTTACGCGGTTCGATTATGCAGTTAATTCTCGGTTCCTCTTTGCTCGGTATGAGCGAAAAGAATACGAACTCCGAACGTTTGGTGCGTGCGCACCTTAAACTGTTCCGCGATATTACCGAGGCCGACGCAATCGACGTACAGGACTGGTTTAATATCCCCGAGGTGCGTACGAAACTCGCATACCTGTTCAACGAACCCGCTTTGGAAAAAGCCCGCTTCGAAGTGAAACCGTCGAACTACATCGACATCGGGGACATCGAAGCGTACACAAAAATGCTCAAAGACTTAACGTTGCTTCCCACGGAAGGCTTCATCGAGAAAACAGGTTTGAGCGTGGAAGACGTAACAGGCTATGAAAACAATAAAAACGTTAGCGAGAGAGGCCAAGCAACTGGCGACGTACGCAAAAAGGGGGATGATAAAAGAGGTTTCGCAAGTATGGTTATGGACCGCGCAAAACGCTTTTTTAACAGAAACCGACCCGGCGACGGGGAAAAAGTGGGCTGATCGTCACGGTTTCATACGTGATTCTCGTGGACAGCATTTCGGTAACGCCGAGCCGTACCTCTCGTACAGTAAGTTACATCGTACGGGACGGCTGTTAAAAGGTCTGAAAGTACGGTACTCTACGTTTGCAACCGGAAAAGCGTTTATCGAACTCTATAACAGGGTTCCTTACGCAGAGGTGCATGAAAAAGGGGGAAGCGATACGTTTCGCGTGTTGAAGTTCCCCGATACACCAGCAAAAACGTCCGTAAAGGTTGGCGGAAACATCGAGCCACGTCCGTTTATGGAGCCGAGTAAACAAGTGTTAAAAGCACCCTACCGCCTGTTGACAATGAAAATGCAGGAATTTGGGTGGAGATAATAATAAGGTATGGTAGGATACGTAAGTGAAGCCGTTGCCAAAGCGTTGAAAAACTGGAAACCTTTGGCCGACGCAGGCATTATCCCGATCCGCGCAACGGGCGGCACTACGGTACTGGAGAACATTCCGCTACCGTCCATAGGTTTGCATGTGATCGGGGACGACGGAGAGGGTAATACGTTTTTCGGCGGTGGTATTCGTCAGTATTTCGAACTTATATTGTACGTTTTACTTCCGATAACAAACTACACGTTCTCTCCGGACGGCGGGGCGCAAGCACAGCAGTTGGATATTTCGGACGACGTTATACGTTGTATGGAACAGTCCAAAGACTTGGATTACATCAAGCAGAGGCACGATTTCAACATACAGTACGACCGTATGGACACAGACCAAACGTACGGAACGCAAGGAGCGATGTCCGTAGTTGTTGACGTTCATAAGATCGTGTATAAAGGTTCGGTTGAGTTCGACCCGAAATTGCAGTACGATGATACTGCGGTTTTGGAAAAGGTAAACATTAATATTGAAAAATAATGAGGGTATCAAAAAAGAAACAGGTTCTTACGACCAGCACGGTTAATCTGAACTCTGTTCAGATTCCGACTGACTGTATTGACTGGAGCGTCTACGACAAGAATCCCGTACTTTTGTACAATCGTGCAAACGAGAGTCACAAAGGTGTGGTGGTAGGTAAGGTTCTGAACCGTGAACGTATAGGGGACGCAATCGTTGCAAACCTCGCTTTCATGGAGCGGAACGAGGACGCGGACATTGCGTTCGAAAAGTACGACCAAGGCGTCCTGCCCTACGTTTCCGTGGGTGGGTATGCACGTGGTGAGGAGAACTCGGAGGGTGTATTTGTCTGTGACAAGTACATGATCCGTGAGGTTTCGCTTGTAGCGTTTCCTGCAAACATCGAATGCGTCGCGTTGGACGATAATAACGTTCTCGCATCGGAGCAGACGATTGTAGAAGGTATGCGGACGGGCAAGACCGAAATACGCTATGTGACGTTGAGTTGGGACGGCGATATGGGAACCATCGTGAACGCATCCGAGGGAGAGCCCGCGCCGGAGCCCGCTAACGCTTCGGAGGAAACGCAGACCGAGGAAACCAACGCTTCGGAGGAAACGCAAACCGAGGAGGCCAATGCTTCGGAGGAAACGCAAACCGAGGAGGCCAATGCTTCGGAGGAAACGCACACCGAGGAGGCCAATGCTTCGGAGGAAACGCAGACCGAGGAAACCGATGCTTCGGAGGAAACGCAGACCGAGGAAATCAATGCTTCGGAGGAAACGCAGACCGAGGAAACCAACGCTTCGGAGGAAACGCAGACCGAGGAAACCAACGCTTCGGAGGAAACGCAGACCGAGGAGGTCAATGCGTCCGAACAAGAAACGAACCACAGTCGCCCCCTGCCGAAAGGTATGACGTGGCATGAACATACAATTAATCAAAAACCAAAATCTTTAAACATGGAAAAGACATTTCGTGAACTCAACTGTGACGTTGAGTTTCAGCGTCGTCTCAACGTTCTGAACGCGGCTTTCCGGGCCGGGGGTACGACGGCTGACAACAATCCCGAGAACGTGGAGACCGTTCGCATGATCGCCTGCTCGATGCTCGCCGATCAGAACATGGTGGTGCTGGCGAATGCCTGCAACTTCACCAACTCTGTAACCAAGGAGCGCAAAAACGGCCTCGGTCTGCTCGTGGAGTGCGCCGCCGGTGGCGCTGCCGCCGCCACGCTGTCCGCCGCTGACCTCGGCGTCATCAAGTGGATGGCGTTGTTCTACGAGAAACTCCTCCCGAACAACTCGTTCATGCGTTCGATCCGTTTCGTCCCGATGTCCGACAAGGAGGGTGCTATCTACGTGGAGAGCGGCATCAACCCCGCAACGTACACCGGATCGGTTACGCCCGTCAACGCGCCGCGGTACTTCTACGACGACATCAAGCGTACGATTGCACGCGAGGTGTTCTCGATCCAGCCCGTGACGTTCCAGAACGCGGACATGGCCATCCTCGCGTACGACAAGCAGTCGTGGGGCTGGACCATCGCAATGGACTCGCTGATGTCCGACGTGTGCACGTACATCCTGCAAGTCGTTGCGAACACCCCCGGTATCGCAAAGGTTCCGACCACTGGCGCAACGTTCTCGTCGAGCGGCCTGTTCCCCATCGAGGCTCCGAACTCGAACGTGAACATCAAAGGTGTGTCGTCGGACGACATTACGATGGCCGTCGGTGCGTTCCTCGTACAGAACTACAAACTGAACGGTCGCCGTGTCGAAGCCGTCCTTTCGTCGAACCTGTTCACGAAACTGGCCACCGACCCGACGTTCAAAACCATCCTCACCCCGCAGTTGTCGGGTGCCGTTGGCAGCGAGTTCCAGTACAACGGTGTCACGATCTCCGGACGTAACCCGGTTGCACGCTACAACACGACTTCCGGCAAGCCCGAACTCGATCCGGCCATGTACACCGACGGTACGGTGGACGGCGACGGCAAGATTACCAACGTGACCCCGGCAACGACCACCGCTAATCATGTAGGTGCGGGTCTCGCATTCGTCGAGGGCGAGGTTATCGCAGGTGTAGGTACGATCGACGTGATCGTCATGCCCGATCCGACCAACTACGGCATCACGATGTCCGGATGGATGTCTACCGGTGCAACCGTGGCCCGTCAGAACGGCAAGGGCGTCGCGCTGATTACCCCGACCGTCGTAGCTGGCGCATAAAGTTCAACCGACACGTAGGCACGTTAATGTGCCTACGTGTTACTTAACTCCTTAACTCCTTAAATCGTATGAAAGTAAACTTTGTAAAACAGCAGATTCTCTACATTGCTCTTGCCGTACGGCAGTACAAGAAAATGTACGTGCTCACGAACGGTCAGATGTTCCAAAAGCAGAGCGACGCGGAAAAAACCGCACGTACTCTCAATCAGATTATCGAAGACCCGATGCTCCACGTCGGTATCAAGGTAATCACCGAAGACATGGTATCGGAGGCCGATCTTCGGACGTACGGAAAATCCCCCGAAAAATTCAACGAATTGTTTGACGACGCTATCATTCCGCTCGTACGTGGCACTCGTGACTACGAGGGTCGGAAATACGAGGCGCCCGTTGAGCAGGACGAGGACGAAAAGGCACGTTTGGCCGCCCTCCTCGGCGACGAAGTTCCGGAGCCCGCAAAGGAGCCGGAACCCGCAAAGGAGCCGGAACACGCAAAGGAGCCGGAACCCGCAAAGGAGCCGGAACCCGCAAAGGAGCCGGAGCAGGAGGCTGAAAAGGCTGTCAAAGATGTGGAGGCTGAAAAGGCCGCCGCCGAAAAAGCCGCCGCCGAAAAAGCGCTCGCCGCCGCGTCCAAGTTCGCACCTAAGAAAAAATAACAAACTATGGCACGAACAGGTTTCAGCGTAAACGTTAGCAACACGGTCATGGGGACGCCCCCGTCCGTGAACGCTAACACTATGCTAATCGTTACCGGTACTGCAACTACCGGGTCAACGTTCCCCGTGGCCCTCGATACGCCCGTGTTGTTCAAATCCGTTGACGATCTCGAAACTCACGGGATCACGATGGAGAACAACCCGAATGCGTATCGTCATATCACGGACTTCTACAACCCTACCATGGAGGTAAACAACACAGGTACGTACCTGTGGGTTGTCCTTATCGGGATGTCCGACACGGCTAACGTGACGACAAAACTCCCCGACTTCCTCCGGGCCACCGTTGTAAACGGATTTCAGTACCGCCCGCGACAGATCGTCATTGCGTTTGCCATGCAAAAAAGCACTTTGCCCACCTTGCAGACGACCATCATGTCGATGTACGACGAGGGTTTCTCCACCTGTGCAATCATTGCGGGCGATAATTTCATGGGGGCGTCTCCTATCGAAACAGGTGTCGCTACTATGGACGATCTTTCGACGAAGAAAGCAGGTATGGTTGGCGTCGTCATCTTTACCGACGTGCAAAAAAAGCCTGCATGCGTTGGTAAGGTCGGTGGCTGGATGGCCTCGCTGTCCGTCGGTACGTCTATCGGCGATACGTCTCTTCCCGCGTTCGGTGATTCGCTCTACATGTGCGACATGAACGACTCGGAGGAGTACGTAAACACTCCGTGTGCCCAGTTGTCGCTGGCGACGGTAAACGCGCTGGGAGACAAGCAGTACATCTTCCCCCGTACCCGGCCGCCCAAGAACGGGCTGTGGCTGAACGACGGAGCGACTGCCGAAGACCCGCTTACCGCGCTATCTTCGCTGGAGGCCGCCCGTACCATCGCTTCGATGGTGGACGATCTGCGTGCGTTCTACACGCCGTACATTAACGGCAAAGTGCCTATCGACGCTAACGGTAGGACGCAGTCTTCGTACGTCGATGTGGTGACTTCCCTCGCGCGTGAGAACGTCATCGTACCTTACATCGACAGCGGTGACATATCGGACGCTCGAATTACGCAGACGGACCTCAACGACGACTTCTCCGGAACGCGCACATGGCAGGTATCGCTGGAGATTCTGCCCGCACCGACCCTGCGCTGGGTGAATTCTTTCGTGTTCTACGTTAAAAAACTCAACTAAGGTATGGCACAAAAAGTAATCGCCGCAAGAGACTTTGATCTCTACCTCAACTTTGACGAAATCGGCGTCGTTTATAAGGTTGAGACTGGCGCCAATTTCAGCGCAAACATCTCCGGAACGACCGACGACATCGGTGCGTTCTCTACTGACGAGCCTATCGCAACGGACAATGGCGGTAACACGTACGACATTTCGTTCTCGTTGCAACAGGCCGAAGCCCTCACGATTCTTGCCGCTCTTGCCGCGGCTACGCAGAACCGTGCAGGAGGACCTATCTGTCACATCCGTCAGATCGTCGAATCAGCGACCATCACGGCTGTATGGCACAAACGCCGCGACGTACCCGCGACGTCCACTACCGAAACGTACGGTCGCTGTACCGGCGTCGAGGAATCGGACGGCGTTGAGCGTCGGGGCACCGAGACACTCAAATCGTGGCGTTTCCGCGCCCGTAGTAAGAGCGTCAAGACGTCGGTATCGGCGTAAACACAGGTATGCGGGCTTTGATCGGCCCGCATATCACTACACTTTTTAAACAAAAGCAGGATGGAAAAAGAAATTAAGTTGCGTAAAGTTACGCTGAAAAAAGTACTGACGCCGGAGAGCGAGCAGGACTTCACGGTAGAAGTAGTACCGTTTAACCGTCGGAACGACGATCATGTGAAATTTGCGTTCGATTACATCGACATGCTCGGACGCAAACCGTCCCCGTTCGAAACGGAGAGTGACGCCGCGCGTGCGTACGTTATGATTTTCATGGCGCACAAAGTCGACGATCTCAACGATCAGAACAGCGCGATCTCGTGTGTGCTGTCCGATGTACGCGCATGCCGTGTACTTCTCTTTCAAGCCGAGACGCAGAAAGAGTTTCACGATTTTTTCGTCAACGACTAACATACCCTATCGGGGATGTTGAGGGGGTCGAGGAGGATAAGCAAGAGGAAGCAAAACGTATTGCGCAGAACTTTAAGATCATCAAACAGGCAAAGGAGCGGGACCCGTATTTTATCAAACGGGTCTTCGTTTCTCACTACTGTAACATCCCGTATCACCTTATGTTAGATGGGGACCTGTACCCCATGACGTTGTTAGAGGAACTTTTTGCGGCATCGTATTACCTAATACGTAACTTTGAGTTGGCCCCGTGGGCCACGGGTAATTTAGAAGATCGTGTAGAAAAACTTGTAGAAGATGGCAGGATATAATATAGTACTGGACTTAGGGGGCAACGCGGTTTCTCGGTCTGAAAAACTGGCGGCAAACCTCGGGGTAGCGGCGGCAAACGCAACTACCCTTGCGGCGGCATTACGTTCCGTTGGGACAGCCGCCGCCGCTGTCCCAGCCCGTACTATACGAGTAGGGGCCGTCCCTACGGGTTCTTCTGTGCGTGGACGGTCTTACGCCGCCGATAACGGACGCTTCCGAGAGTACATACAAGGTATGACGCGGCAGAGCGACGTAATGCGCTCGATGGCCCGGTATTACCGTGAGCAAGAACGCGACGCACGCGCACGTTACACTCGCCACCGTAATACGAAAATCATGTCTTACGGCACCGGGTTCAACTTCGGTGGTTTCAGCGGGCGTTTCTCGACAATTTTACAGCCCGACGCAAACGGCAACATTCTCGGCATGAACGCGGAGAAATTAATGCGTGGTGTAAATGCCGGGGCCATAGCTACGTCTATGGTAGGTATGATCGGCAAGGCCGTTCTTAAAACGATGGCTTACTCGACTGCGGTGCCCCTTGCGGTTGGCGGGTTAGGTATGCGTGCCATGATAGGTATGTTGCAGTCCGAGGGCTTTGCTTCGGGCGTGCGTCTTATCTCACGAAGGCACCAAGCGCGTGCTGGTCTTGGTACGGGGTACGAGCGGGCCAACTCGAACGCGGACTTTTTGGCCGCAAGCTATGGCTTGGACCGTAGTACCGCGTTAAGCAGTATAAACGTTCTGACAGGACTTGGCATTGGTGGCTCCGGCAAAACGAAAATTTCGCTTGCGCAGGCGACAAACCTTACCAAAGTAGGTGGTCTTATTTCCCAGCAGGCGGGCGTACCGTTTGAACGTGTGATGACCAACATACAGCAGTTGTTGGTGCAGGCAACGCCGAACATCCGAGACATACGCGAATTACTTAACCAAGCCCCCGTACTTGGTAAGTACGCGCTAAAGGAGATGGAGGAGCGAGGCGTAAAGGGGGTAGACGTACGTACTTTCCTTAAAGACCAAAGCGCGCTTTTGGCGGTCCTCCGTCGTTACGAGTTGGACAATGCGTCAAATGCAGGTATGCGTGCCCGCGGTCAAATTGCACTTGCACAGCAGGACTTTTGGGCCAAAATAGCCGGAAATAACGACGTATGGAGCTACGTTGGTGGGGCTGGCGCAGGCCTTATTAACTCGGGGGGTAACGCCGTAAACTCGCTTCTTTCCACCGTTGTCAATAACGACGCATTTCGCGTAATGGTTAAGCGCGTGGAGAACCTGTTCGAAAATTTCGAGGATAACGGGACACGGCTCGTCGATAAACTTATTACGTTTATAGAACGTGCTGGAGAAAAACTTGGCCTTGATCTCGGAGATTCACAGAAAGCCAAAATAGCGAACGACAAAGAACGTGCATTGGACGACCTACGCTACAATCGTACGTTTCGTAAGAATTTCGAGGCTACGCTGGATAGCGCCGGACTTCTTAAAGATGTATCGCCGAGTATGCGTGGTAAAGCCATCAACGACTATCTATCGCAATATCTCGATGTAATAAAACGAGACGAAGACGTACTGAACATGGTACGGGGTATAGGTACGTTACGTGATGCAAACGGCCCGTGGACACCAAGTCAGCGGAGAAAAGCGAATGAGGCCACCATTGATTGGGCCGCAGGGCTTGCGTTTAATTCCGATTCAACCGCTGTTTACTATCCGGTAACGGGTAATTACAAAGGCTATACGGGCGTTAAACACTCCGGAGTATGGGACAAGTCTACGTTACGCAATCCTATGACTGCTAATGCGGCTTACGCTATTGACTACTCCGATCTTGGCAACTCGCTCGGAACGTTTATTAAGAAGCTGACCGATATCGCTCCGGGCGCATTACCATCAATAGCAGGCGCAGGTGCGTCCGGGTCAGACCTTTCGGGTTTCAACAAAGACCGCCGTAACCTCGAAATCCATTTTCACGACGCGATTGTGAAGTGGACATCGAACATAAGTACCGACGACCCGCAGGAAGTCGTGGCAGAAGTTAAACAGAACATCGACCAAATCGCGTCCGAAGCTATCCAAAAGGCTATGCTTGCCGCAACAGGGAAGATGGGAACACGTTGGATATAGGTATGGGAATAGTCAGAGACGCAATAGAAACTACCACCGAATCGGTCCGGGGTGCTATCCAAAACTCCGGGCCGTACAAGGTGGCCAACCGTGTGATCGCCGAGACGCTCGACGCACGTGACGCTGTTCGAAATACCGCCGTCCTCGCTTTATCGAAAACGTGGATCGGGATAAGCCAAGTCTTGCCCGCGCAGACGGATCGAGCACAGCAACAGCAGAACGCCCGTAACGTACCTTTCACTCGAAAGGAGCAGGCCGTTAACGGGTTGGAACGTAGGTCTGGTCCGGAGTTGGACCGGTATGACTATACAAAACTCTTTTCGTTGCAAATTGGTGACTACTTTATGCCGATGTCGCAAACGTTTAGCGTGAAAGCAAAGAAACGGTTAAACGTCTCGGCCCTTGTTGACGGGCCCGACATTATCCAGCAGACACGTAAAGAGGCTAAGACGATAAACTGTACGCTTCGCCTTACGCTGAGAGACAACCAGCCGAACCTCCAAATAATGGAGCGGTTGGAGAACGAAGCGGAAGCAAAAGTCGCAGAGTTGTCAAAGTTTCTCAACGAATTTTACGAAAAGGATCAGATTCTGCGCATACGTAACCAAAAAATTAACGAAACGCACGGTATCGAGTACGCGATAATCACTGAGTATACGGACACGCCCCGAGTAGGTATGGGGACGTATCAGTTCGAATTTACTCTTACAGAGGTGAAATACGGAGAGAACGTTGTTACGTTCAATCTGCGCGAGGTCGATTCGGACGCTGGTAACTATTAATTATGAACTCGAACTACCTTATCTGCCGCAACGAGGTATACATAGAGGATATTTGGGTAGGGCAGTTTGAATCGTTCGTACTTACCGGAAACGATAAGCAACTCGGCGATTCGGCTGTTCTTACTCTACCTCTATACGCTATCGGTATTGAGCAACAGGGGGAGGCCCGTTCGCGTATGCGGGAGGTCTTTAAGCCCAATGTTATCAAGCCGTTCGCGCACGTTGAGGTATATATGTGGTACGAGGGCTACGAGAAAATGCGTGTGTTCAACGGTTTGATCGAGCAGGTTGTAGAGGGCTTCCCCACTACGCTATACCTGCGCGACTTCACGCTGATCCTCAAATTCGGCCGGGTACAAAAGGTATGGGGCGACGTGAAGATGACGCAGATTATGACGGACATCCTCCCCATCGCAAACGAAGCGTTCGCAAAGGAGCGCGAAAACATGGGCTTCGACGCGAACCCGAACATACCGGAACTGACGTATACGACTGACGGACCGTTTGTACAGGCCACGACCAGTACATTCCCGTTTAACAACCCGGTTGATTTCAGCCCGTACGATACCGTACAGCGGCTTATGCAGTTGATGGTTTTATACGGGGGTGTGACGGACGACGGGAAAGTGTACATAGGAGGTTTGACGAAAAACAGTACTGCCCCGATTGAGAAACTCAACACGAAGTATAACGTTTTCGGGGCAGACCTTATTCGCGAGGATTCGCGTTTTATTAACTACGAGGTTAAGGTCACAGGCATCCTCAAAACGGGCAAGCGGTACACCGCAACCGGAGGTTTGCGCACGTCGCGCAGTACGAAACAAAAGAGTGAACTGGACAAGAAGTATGCCGAAACGATACGTAGCTACTCTACGTTGGACAGCGTAACGGAGTTGGATAAGTTCGCGGACAAAATGTTACTGTCTCTACAAGGCCGCAGGAACAAGGGTAAATTGATCCTTCCGCTCTACCCGAAAATAGAGCCCTTACAGACAGTCGAATTTACCCACACGCTGTTCCCGGAACTGTCCGGACAGTACTACGTATTGGAGTATCAACTTAAAGGCGACGTTAACGGCTTTTTCCAAACGTTAACCGTCACCGATAAAGTATTTGCGATATGAGTGTTAAACGTGTTAGTTACGACCAAGCCGAGGAAGCGGGAGGCAATTTCGGCATGTCCCTCGCGCAGATGTTTTCCACCGTTCGGACCGTTCTTGTCACCGTCAAGTCGGTAGACACGGCGAACGGGGTCGCGCAGGTTTACCTGTTTGAGGAGGACAAAACGTTCCCCGTACCTTTGTCTCTCTACGGGACGGAGGAGTACGGAACGACGTGCGTACCTACCGAGGGGTCTGCGGCGCTTATAACGTATATTGACGGTGATCTCAATCGTCCGGTGTTTATGGGTGTCTCGGAGACCGACAAGTGGGAGTTTAAACGCGGGCAGACGGTTGTAACGTTTACGACCGACCCCGACGATTCGTCGAAAGACGAAGTGAGTGTGGTAGTCGGTAACTCTAAGGTACGCATGACACCGGACCTTATCGAGTTAAACGAGGGGTCGTTGGACGGGCTGGTCATTGTAGGGAAACTTACGGAACGGTTGAACAAGTTGCAACAGCAGATCGACCAAATACAGTCCGCCATATCGTCGCATACGCACACAGTATCAACCACGGGGTCTGCGACAGCGCAAACAGGTGCTACGACGGGTACCACTTATTCGAGGGTGAGCGTTGACAAGTTCAACAACAGTGACTACGAGAACGAAAAAATTAAGCAGTAATGAGAGGCATAGTGTATGATTTTAACGTCGGTGACGTTGTCATATCGGAAAGCGGGCCTTTTGTAAAAGGTACCATCGACAACCAAAACGTCGCGCTTATCGCCGTGTCGCAGGTCTGCCGCATCACCAAACCCGAGATAGGTGCGCAGATCGGGGCGCGGATCGTCAACCGACGGACCAGCGAAATTGCCGGCGTACTGGCTGACGCAAAGAAACAGGCGCAGAACGACGGCGCAACGAACGTAGTCATAGAGATGACAGACGAACAACTTTTATTTACGGGGCGCTATGAAGATTAAAGAGAATACGACTATTGTCGACGTCGCGTTTAACCTATACGGCTCGCTGACGGGCATCCCCGCCATCCTGCGACAACTGCCCGTCGGCGAACGTATCGGTTTCGATACGCTACCCGGTATGGGTGAGGATGTCGCAGACATCGGCCAAACGTGGACGCCGGACCTTGCCGGTAAAGACGTAGACATTAAGGTTGAGAAAGTGTATAACACGCTCGGCGTTGCGAAAGCCCCGTACTCCACAGACCTCTACCGGATCGGGGCCGCTGTAAGGTATGGGGAAGGGATTATCGAAACGCTTTTAAATATGTAATATATGGCAGAGTTTTTTACCAAGTCGGAACTTACGCGCTCCGACACAGCACGAATACGACGGATCGACAATACCCCTACACCCGAAGCGTCAGCCGCACTCGACGCTTTGATGTGGAACGTACTGGACCCGATCCGTCGGATATGGGGGCGTCCGATTATCGTCAACAGCGGCTATCGCTGTCCGAAGTTAAACGCGGCAGTCGGCGGCTCCGCCACGTCGCAACACATGAAAGGTGAGGCGGCGGACATCACGGCTGGAGACCCGGAGAAAAACAAGGTACTGTTCGACATGATCGTACGCTCCGCAATCCCGTTCGATCAACTGATCGACGAAAAAGGTTATCGTTGGATTCACGTTTCGTACCGCCCGAACGGACGTCGAAACGTATTACACCTCTAAACTATGGGAGCAGTAACCACAATTACAAATGCGCTAAAAGCTATCATGCCGACGTTCGGAACGACGAACGCAGACATCGAGAGTAAAATCATCGATGTAGTAGGTACGTTGGCCGACAGCGAAGCGATGGAGCGTAATAACACGTTGAACGTTATCAACGAAGCGCTCGCAAATCAGAAGATCACGACGGTGGAATACTACCGTCGGAAAGCCGTCGCGTTCCAGTACGGCGATTCGTTGGTCTACGATCCGATCAATCAAGGTGGGTATTACGACACAATCGACACGGAGAAACAGATCATCAAGCAGGCATACGTTGTCGGTGCTTATCCGATATGGACCCTGCTTGCCAACGCACTCGGCACGAACGGTCATCTGCGGAAACTCACCGCCGACGAGTTGTCCTCGTTGCAGACCTATTTCAAAGCGTTCCAGCCGATGGGTCTGGAGTTAAACGTTACGTCTATGGACGTTGCGAAGATCACCGACACGGGTCTTATCATCTATGTGCAGACAGGTACGGACGCACAGTACGCCGCAGACCAAATCACGGCAAACCTGCTCGCGCACGAAGCGACGTTGCGTGAGACCAATACCGTTACGCTTACCGAGATCGTGGATGTAATCCAGCAGTATGAAAAGGTACGCGCGGTAAGTTTCGGTAATCCGGTTGCAACGGAAGTAGCATTGGATGGAAGTACCCGTACTGTCAAACCTGTTAACGGTATCTTCGACCTCACGAACGGTGCGTTTACGTTCGCTACACCAATCACTACGGCACTCATTAAAACGCTTGCGTAATGTTCCGATACATCGATATGCCTAAGTTGGTTGCGTTCTACCTGCGGGAGTTTTCATACGACGCAGGTGGGAACGCTTCCAACTTATACAAATTCGTCTTCTGCCTTTGCCTGCCGTTCGTCTCACGCACGTTCCGTCGTGCGAGACTTATCGCGCTGGCGATAGCGGAATGCACCAACAGCCAAGACCAAATTACCCGGGTCTTGGAGAAAATCACAGGTGCGAAAGCCGATTATATTTCACTCGACGACAGTTACTACCTATCGTACGACGGCACGGGCAATACGCCGGAGTTCCCTTACAACGTATTAAGCGCACCATTAGTACCGTACAGCGAAACGCCCAACCAACTGTATATGTACATTGATCTTAACGGTGCATCGGAGGACGAGGTACGCGCGTACCTGCAACTACTCATACCGTTCTACGTTAAAGTAAATTTAGTTTTTGGCCCTAAACCTTAATAGTTATGTCAATTCTTAGAATTAATAGCGCAAACCCCGGCGTAAAACGCCCGTTAAAAGTCGAAGACCTCGCAAACCTGTGGGAGGGTATCGAAAGTGCGTTGGCACAGGGGACAGACGGCAAACCGCGTATCATCTGTGGTTTCGACGTAAATGATTATGACGAGTTGGAGCCGGGTATAATAGCGTTCAACGGACATCTCTATATGTACGATGCCGAGTTGGGCTTACAGGTGGATCTCGATATATACGCCGCAGAAATTTCGACGGGTGATACTCGCGTTCTTGGAGACGGGACGACGCAGATATTTTCCTACGCGCGTGTTATCACGGACGATTCGACCGCACCCGGTGCGGTCCTAATCGGGACCGCATCGATTGAGAATCTCGAAGCGTGGAAAGCACCTCTCGCAATCCCGGGTAATTCCATACTGACTCCTATGTTGGCGAACGGGTCTGTCACGGGACCAAAACTTGCCGACGAATCGGTAACGGGCGATAAGATAGCCGACGAATCGATAACCGGCAGTAAGTTCGCCGACGGCGCGGTGGGGGCAATGCAACTCGCGAACAGTGCGGTGCAGATGGCGAAGATTGCGTACAATCTGCGTCCATGTACTACGGGCAACGCTCAACAAAATTTCACCATGACGTCCACAAATCAGACGTACAAGCTACCCAATTTAATTATTGCCCCATCTTCGAGCGGATATAACCTATGGGACATTAAAACGCTTTACGTTTCACCATCGGGTACGGGTAATTACACTCTTACCATTATGACAAACGGTTTTGGTTCCAATTTTGCTGATATGCCTGCGTACCTTCCACTCGTTGTCCAATTAGGACAACCGGGTGCAACGCTAAACGTGCGCGTGGGCTTCTTAGCACCAAACAACGGAAACCCTGTTTTCACGGAACACGTTTCCATAGGTAACGGGCAGGTTGTGACTATGCTGTTAGTCAAAAGTTTAGCACGCTCTTGCTACACCCCCGTTTCGATGGTAAAGTGTCCCGAATAGTAAAATTCCCCGGCTAATAACCGGGGAATTTTACTCCTACTGATATAGGTATGCGTTCGAGTTTCGGACGCCGCAGCCTTTATGACGGTAAAAGTGAGTGCTGTTGGCACGTACTATCTGCCAGTGAGCGTAGTGAAAGCGGCAACAAATTAACAAGTGCCCGGCACGTTGTGCCGCTTACCCATATCTGTAATACAAAAAGCGTAATATGAAAATCATATATAACAACGTAATCCCTTTTAAGGGATTTGCCGCAATCAACCTGTTCGGAGTTATATTCGCGCGCAAGGAGTGTCGTCCGCTGTCGAAAGAAGCTATGAATCACGAAGCGATTCATACGGAGCAGATGAAAGACCTGCTATACATAGGCTTCTATCTGTGCTACGTCGTAGAGTGGTTGGTACGCCTTTTTATGAAAGGCAATGCGTATTGTAATCTTTCGTTCGAGAAAGAAGCGTACCGTTGTCAACACATTGCCGACTATACGCAAACCAGACGACGGTTTGTTATGTGGAGATAAGAAAAGCCCGACTATTTGTCGGGCTTTTGCCGTTTTAAGCGTTTCTGTTTCTCCCGCTGTCGCGCACGTTTCTGCTTTCGTATAGGCACGTTATCGTCGGCTAACGAAGCCCCGTATACGTCGCAATCGTATTCCCTGTACCTGTCTCTCATACTTGATAAATTACGTAAAAATCTTTCCACGAAAGCTCACGACATCCGGGGCGGCTCATGGGCTCGCCCTCCCACCCGTACCAAGTAGGTACGAGGTCTGCGTCCAAGCGTCCGCACCAACATTCGTTATGTCGCTCAACGTAAACCGTATAGACGCCGCACGACGCGAACCCAATGTCGCCGCGTGCCAACTTCTCGTTAAGCGCTTCTTTGACCCAATCGGGTATTATCTGTGCCATACTATAAATCTATTATCCATTCAAGAATAGCATACACTAATTTGAGAAAGAAACCAACGAATACTACTATCCCTACAATTACGAATAGTAACAGTATAATAAAAACGATCCAATCCAGTATCATTACATTGAAGTGTAAAAGGTTTCCGCGTCGCGTTCTTTACGCTGTAAAATTTTAAGTACTTTCTCGTCGATTGTTCCACGAGTGATAAGATGGATAATACTCACGGTTTCACGTTGTCCGCTTCGATGCAGACGTTTGTTCAACTGTGCGTAAAGTTCGGCGTCGTATGTGAGGCTGTACCAAACGACTACTGATCCGCCAAACTGTAAGTTAAGCCCGTGGCCTACACTCGCCGGGTGGACCAGCGCCATGCCGATCTTCCGGGCGTTCCAATCGGCAATGTCCTGCGGCGTATCGAGGCGTCGGGCCGTCGGAAAGGCTTTTTTTAACTCCTCATACTCGCTCTTAAAACCATAGGCCACGAGCAATCCCCCGTCATACGATTCTCGAAGGTCTTTGAGAGCCTCTATTTTCTCGGTATGTACCACGTCATACGTTTCGTTCGTATCGTCCAAGTACACGCATCCGGATGCGAATTGACGTAATTTCATACCGAGCGACGTGCGGGAAAACGCAAGGAATGTCTTCTCGTCGCCCCCATAAGGTTTGCCCCCGTTCTCCTTTTCGAACGCAAGTACATTCGTCTCTTCGAACGTTTTATACTCCGTCATACGACGTTTCGGTAGATCGACGTATACGTTCTTATAAAGGCACTCCGGTAAGGCGACACTATTTTTGACGATGTACACCAAGTGCCGACAGTCACTCATTAGTTGATCCACTTGCGCTGGGTCTACCTCGTAAATCGACACTACACCGTTCACTTGGTATTTCACACGACAATAACGTCGGTAGAACTCTCCGAGCGTACGTCCTAACGCCGCTCCGCCGTCCAACAGGAAGCATTGGTGCCACAGACCTATGTACCCGTTATGTACAGGTGTGCCGGACAAGAGTATGCGCCGCGGGACCTTATTACAGATACGCCGGGCTTCACGACTGCGTAATGACTGTTTGTGCTTCATTAAAGTCGATTCGTCGATGATGACGCAGTCCCAGCAACCGTGCGGGATTTCCTTAATGCGGGTCACGCTACATACGCATACCTTGTGCGGTTCCGGGGACATAAGGAACAACTTCACGTCCAACGCTTTTTCACAGTAACGCACGTTGAGACCCATGTCGAACGTAGCCGCTTCCTGCGACCACACGCTTGATGCTACACGTTTCGGGGCTATTATAAGGATGTTCTTTAAGCCCTCTCGTACAATCAAAGCGGCGGTCGCAGTCAGCGTTGCCAACGTTTTACCAGCACCCATCGGCGCGACGATCAGAACGTTTTTACGCTCCATTTCTACGCGCACGATGTTCTTTTGGTACTCGCGTAACTCTACCATACGTCTTCCATCTTTTGGTTATAGGTAAGTACGCAGGCGAGAAATAGCGCGATATCTATTACGATAATAACTACTACCATCTGTTACGCTTTTTATACTCGTTCCATTCACGTTGCTTTACCACTTTACGGTATAAGATATACACCAGTATCGCGAGTGGTGCAACGATCATGGCGAGCAGTATTATGCACACAAGGTAGATCATACGGCCGCTTCCCAGTTTGCGAGAAAACCGTCGAGGAACAGGATGTGATGACGGAGCGTACTCGAAATGTTCAGTACATCGTTTTCGGTAGTGGGGTCGAAAAAACCCTCCCGCACCCCGCTGTGAATGTGCTCGATAAGTATGTTGAGTTCATTGCGTGTACGTTCTGCCATCAGTTCTGCCCCACAGCGTATTTTCGGGTCTTCCCCCACGAGGACAGACGCTTCAACAAACTCGGTCATAGATGTGTATGGTACGCCGCCAATCACACGTTGCGTCTCGGCCACCTTATCAGCGGCATCGAGGAGTGTCTTCCACACGTCGTCGAACTCCAAATGGAGCGAACGGAAATGCGTTCCCGACACTAACCAATGTCGGCCTTTTACATTTGCCGCTACTACTTCGATTGTTGACAGCAGGATGTTCAAAGCAATCTGCTGTTCGTCATTGTTCGTTCTTGCCATAGCTAATACGTTTTATAAGATAATGTTTGAAGTTCTTTAAGGTTATGCACCGGTACGTCCAGTACATACGTTTCGATCCCTTGCTCTTTGAGCATCTTTTGAAAAAACACTTGCGCTTCTGTGCATACCTTTCCCGTGGTCTTGGTCTCCACATAAAAGGTATGCCCGTTACAATGCACGAGATAGTCCGGTATGCCTTTGTTGGTTATCGGGTGCATCTTAAAGATAAGGCCGTTGGCCTCCTTTATTACGTTAAGGAGGTACTTCGCAACGAGTTTCTCGCTATAAATTTTCCGGCTCATAGTCGTTAAATTTATGCGTTCCTGCGTCCGGGTCAATCGTCACATCCAACGTGACGACCCGTGTCAGATTGTCATCGACGTAATTAAGTACATCGTTTGCGAGCACAAAATCCTCCTTGTCTACAATGACTGCCGTGATAAGATATTCGTACCTGTCATACGCATCGCAAAACGCGGGGAAAGTCGAGGGGTTAACATCCACAACGTGCTCCCCGTTGGCCGCAAGACGTTGTACGGCGGAGAACTTATAGTACGGTTTGCCCGAAAGGTTGATTATCATGGCTTTGACAACTCGTTAAGTTTCTCTTTGAGGTATGCACTACGCACTTTGTACGCGAAAGTGTGGCGTACCTTTAATTTAAACATGATATCTTTCATGCTCATACCTTGATCGAGCAGGATGATAATGGCCAGTTGAACGCAATGCGCGTAGTTATACTGTACAATATCGTCCCAAAACTCGGGAAATTTGTACTCCTTTTTTATCACCCCCATGACCGCGTCATAGTTGGGCATCTTTTTCAACTTTTCGATAGGTTGGGTCTCGAAACTGTAAAGAGCGTAGCGTATACGCGCCAGCGGTACGGTCTCATCCATAAGCATGGACATGGCCAATATCGACCCGTTCCGGTCTTTCCGGTCGGCCAAACGTCTCGTCGTCCATGCGAGGTAAGGTGTGTGACCGAATTTGGCGAGTTGTTCACATAGAGCGTACGGCACCTTGAATTTTCGCATCTCTATGTAAAAAAAGTCTACTACTGGATTCATACTATTTCTTTTTCTTTTCGGGGTTTCTTATCCATGCAAGCGACGATCCGTATATGCCGAAGATGCGTTTTTTACCCGTCGGTCTGTATACTTTAGTCGCACGTATTGCGTCTGCCACTTTACGACCTATGGCCGTGTTCATTTCTTTGCGTTCGTACCCGTAGAACTCTCGTGCTACTTCTTGCGTACAAATGTACTCCCGAGGTTTGCCAGTCCATACGTCCTTTTTGTCCTCCCAATAATCCTTATGCTCGAACGTCGACATCTCATCCCAGTTGTCGGGAACAGGCATGTTAAGATAATCGAGCAACGAACCGAGGTCCAAGTCTTCCGCACGGTGAACGTTGCGTACTTCTCGTGCTTGCTCCTCCGCTTCCTGCGACAGTACAGGTAGCACACCTTGTAGGTAATAGTGTACGGCTTCGGCCCAGTATTTGTCCACAAGGTCGAGGAACGCATCGTCGTGCACGCTGATCGTAATACGTTCCGGGTTACACATCAAGCCCCACCAACGCCGACCATCCTCCGACGGGTCGTCGAGAAAGACGACATCATTCGACGAGGCGATAAACACGCACTGACGCTTGTACGTCTTTGTGTATTTAAGGTATGCCGAGCGATAACGGTCTTCACCTTTGGTTACAAACGCTTTACGGCTGTTGGTGGATCGGTTCTGCACGCCGTTCAACTCGGGAATCTCCATGATCCACACGCCGCGCAACTGCTCGTATGCCTCCTTACTGCCGTTAAACGTATAGAACGTATCGCTCCCCCACAGTTTCGCCATACGTCGAATGAAGCGCGACTTACCAAGACCCTCCTCCGATACCAACACAGGTATGTAGTCCATCTTAGAGGCAGGCATGAACACGCGACGCACCGCCCCAACGAAAAACTTTACGCCTACCTCGCGTGAGTACAGCGTATCAGCCACACCGAAACAGTCGATAAATATCGTCTCCAAACGTTTCTCGCCGTCCCATTTGAGCGAGTTAAGGTAGTCACGCACGGGATGGAAAGCGTTCTTATGTTCGACGATATTCAACGCATCGTTCAGTACGATACGCGAATCAAACTCATATTTCTCCTCGAAATGCAGACGCAAATAACTCTCGTCCACATCCTCCATGTCGATGTACTCCTGCAAATTCTTACAGTCCTCGTTGTCCGTACGCACCTGTGAGGTACGCCAGTAGGGGAGTTTTTTCAACACGGGCATCTCGGAGAATTGATCGTACCCAAATACGTCCCGCACGTCGGGGTCATAGGTAAGGATCAATTCCGCGTTTTTCAACGTCTTAGTAAGATTGCCTTTATTGTCCACCTCCAAACGTTCGTTAAGGATCGCTTTGGCCTCCTCGTCGGACATACTGTCCAACGTAAGACGGTGCGCTTTCCCGCTGTCCGGCTTAATACCGAGTGAATCGCAAAGCGCGGCCATCGCCGCCTCACCTTGTTTACCCTCTCCGAACTTGTACAGACGCACGGCATCATACGCATTGTGGCACCTACCTAAATAGGGGTCTGACGAGTGATTGGAGTACAAATATTTATCCTCGTAAATCACTCCTCCGCCGTATGTCGTTGCACCCGCTAACGTATATCGTCCGTTATTAGTCGGAATCCATATGTCCGACAGGTATGTTGCGATTGCTTCGCGTATCGTGTATTTCGAACAGAAACCACCGATAATGCCGCCCTTAAATTTAGGGTCCTGTACACGCACCTTGGGGGGCACCTCTATACTTGATAGGTCCCGCCAGTTTTTAAGTTGCCCCAGTATCTCGTCTGCGTCCAGCGGCTCGCCGTCCTCGTGCGCATCGAAGTAATACTTTGCGTCTTTTGGTACGGACGGCAGGAACATTATGCGATTAAAGTCGAACGTAGACGTGTCGAGAGGCAGTTTAAACTGGTCGTGTAGTATGCGCATTAGTGCGGCATACTCGTCCGCAACTACAATACGAGACAACGGCGCGACTACACGATAACGCGGTTCTGTCGGTGTCGAACTGTGGGTCGAATGTATAATATACTGATGACCGTACAGCCATGTGTGCAAACTCTTTAACGTCTCTACGTCAGCCTCGTCTATGTCTATAACGAGTAACTGACGGTACGCTACTTTACGTTTAGTTACAAGTCCTCCTATGAAAAAACCTACGTCCTTTACTTCGACACGCTGGGCTTTCGTCATGTCCGAGTACTGCCGCATAGTCTCTTGCGTATATACGACGTCCTTTAGACGTTTGACGATCTCGGGCCACTCCCATTGGTATTGTTGTTGCACGCTTGTGGCCGTACGTTTTGCTCCTAACGCTATGTCATAAACCATAGTTGTTTTTTTTTACTCTAACACCTCGAACCCCTCTTTACGCACCTTACGAATAGCGTTTTTCAAATTCAACGCTTGAAAGTACATACACCCGTCGCGTGCCTGCACACGGGACGTACTACTGATGCTGAGTTTATTGAGTTTCGCATTGTACGAATAGAAATGTTGCGTATTGACCTCCGCCGCACGCACGATCTTGGACTTTGAATCGTACTCGAACAACGTAAGACCGGGACGACGTATCATCGTTCCCAAAAATCGGTGCTTCTGCTTTTGAGGTTTGGGCGCGATAATGACGTCTTTTGTTTTAAATTTATCAAGTTCCATTTTATTTTTCGGCTTCTGTTTCGTATATAATTTCGGCTTCGACGTCGGCGTCGGTTTCAATTTTGGCCTCCGTTTCTTTGCTGTACAATCTACGTTCAAAGAAACAAGACTTTTTAAAACCATCTGCGCTCAATCTACATATACAATCCGTAAACTCGTCGCATACCAGTTTCAACGAACACAAATTGCAATCGTACTGTCCGTCCAAGTCATCTTCGTAAACAAGGTCGTGAATCTCTCCGTTGATAATTATAGTTACGTTTTTCATATCGGTTGGTTATTTGATGTATCGGTCCGAATAAAACCCGTCACCCGTCGTAACGAGACCCGGCGCCCATTCGATGGGTCGCTCCATCTCTTGGATAAGGCTTGCGTACGCTTCGGCGCCATCGTCGACAAGGTACCATACTTCGTCATGCACGGTACCTACGCACGTATACGAATACGTACTTTGTACACGACGCATAATATCGACCAGTATGTCGCGTGCGATAGCCTGTACAACGTTCTCCGTCAGTACTCCGCCCCATAGCTTCGTCCGCACGGCGTGTTCTCCGCCTCGGGAATAATCGAGGTAATACAAATCGTGCCGTTCGTCCATGTGCACACCTTTATAATATAAGGCACGCCCACTGGGGAGAGTTATCGAAGCGGTCCGTCCGTCATACTTAAAGACAATACGCACGTTATCAACAACGGTTACACGGCATACACTCGTTTTCATAGCCTCACGGAACGCACGCTCCAGCCGACGCCACA
>QWCN01001379.1_pt1 | contig 37631 bp, 20 predicted proteins | sample 1972711 | NCBI WGS metagenome assembly QWCN01 (sample SAMN09866707, study PRJNA288562) | Human gut metagenome isolate term1_stool, whole genome shotgun sequencing... | isolation source: gut | host: Homo sapiens | place: USA: California
CTTCACTGCCCCGAAAATCCTGTGGCTGCGCAAGCACGAGCCGGAGAACTTCCGGAAAATCACAAAGGTCATGCTGCCAAAGGATTATGTGAACTATATGCTCACGGGAACCCACGGCTGCGATTATTCCGACGCTTCCGGGATGCTGCTTCTGGACGTGAAGCACAAGCGCTGGTCCAAAGAGATGCTGGAGATCTGCGGCATTTCGGAGGAGCAAATGCCGGCGCTTTATGAAAGCTATGAAAAAGTTGGCACTGTAAAGCCGGAGATCGCCGCCCTGCTGGGCATCCCGGCGGACACCGTTGTGGTGGCCGGTGCCGGGGACAACGCCGCAGCGGCGGTAGGCACCGGCACCGTGGGAGACGGCGGCTGCAATATCAGCCTCGGTACCTCCGGCACGGTGTTCATTTCCTCCAAAACATTCGGCGTGGACCCAAACAACGCCCTCCATGCCTTTGCCCACGCCGACGGCGGCTATCATCTCATGGGCTGTATGCTCTCCGCCGCCAGCTGCAACAAGTGGTTCTGCGAGGACATTCTGAAAACATCCGATTTTGCGGCAGAACAGCAGGCCATTCCGGAAGAAAAGCTGGGGGAAAATCACGTTTATTTCCTGCCCTATCTTATGGGCGAGCGGAGCCCCATCAACGACACCACTGCCCGGGGAACTTTCCTGGGCATGACCATGGACACCACCCGGGCCGACCTTACCCAGGCCGTTCTGGAGGGCGTGGCTTTCGCCATCCGGGATTCCTTTGAGGTGGCCAAAAGCCTGGGAATCGCCATTCCCCGTTCCAATCTCTGCGGCGGCGGAGCGAAAAGTCCCCTTTGGCGGAAAATCTTCGCCAATGTCCTTGGAATTCCCCTGGACATGGTAAAAACCGAGCAAGGCCCCGGCTACGGGGCGGCCATGCTGGCCATGGTGGGCTGCGGCCGGTTTGCCTCCGTGCAGGAGGCCGCCGACGCCTTGGTGGAGACGGCTTCCACCACGGAGCCGGACCCCGTTCTCAAAGAAAAGTACGAAAAGCGCTACCGGCAGTTCCGGCTGCTCTACCCGGCGCTGAAAACCACATTTGCCCGACTGGCGAAGGAGGAAGTATGAAAATTTATTCTGTTTACGACCCGGAATTCAAGCCCTACGGTCAGATCGTGGAAGGCTTGGAAGACACGATCCGGGAGATTTTGCCTGTGCTGCAGGCAGCTCCCCAGGGGGCCGGCGTGGAATATGTGCCGGAATACAAGCCTCTGCAGGAGCTGTCCGCCATGGCGGAGATCAGCGAGCATTGCTACGGCGGAATGCCCGTGGAGCTGGGCTGGTGCAATGGCCATAATACGAAATTGAACTGCCTGGAATACCACCGGGACAGCGAGTTCAATCTGGGCACAGAGGACTTTGTTCTGCTGCTGGCACGGCAGGAGGAGATTGAGGACGGCGTTCTGGACACCGCCAAGGTCAAGGCCTTCCGGGTCCCGGCGGGGGTGCTGGTGGAGGTCTACGCCACCACGCTGCACTATGCGCCCTGCCATCTGGACGAAAGCAAGGGCTTCCGGGTAATGGTGGCCCTGCCCATGGGGACCAACACGGAAAAGCCGGTGATGAAAGCGCAGACCAATGAGGACCGTCTGCTCTGGGCCAAAAATAAATGGCTGCTGGCCCACCCGGAATCCCAGGAAGCCCAAAGCGGCGCTTATATCGGCCTGACGGGCAAGAATATCGATCTGCGGGACCTGTGATACGGTCTCAAAAAGTGAAATCAGCAAGCCTCACGGCGGCCCTGGCAGGCTGCCGTGAGGCTCTTTTATATGCTGTTTGCACTTTCACAGATTCTGGTCTGCCTCTGCGCAGCCGTCAAAAGCATAAAAAACCTGCCGCAGGGAGTAGTCTGCGGCAGGTTCTTTATGGGGTTTTCTCCCCTTGGGGGTGCTTTCGCACCCCGGGGAGAAACGTGGTCGCTTAGTGCTTCTTGGACTTCTTGGAAGCCAAGGCCACGTAGGCCGCAGCGCCCAGAGCCAGAAGCATCATTCCGGTCCAGAACATGGGATCGAAGCTGTCGCCGGTGGCCGGAGTCACGGTGACGGCGGTCCACTTGGCACTCAGGGTCAGGCTGCCGGTGACGACGGTATCGGCAGTCACGGCATTGCCCTTGGCGTCGAACCAGCCGCCGAAGGTGTAGCCGTCCCGCTTGGGCGTGGGCAGCGTACCGATCTTCTCGCCGTAGTTCACGGTGATGGTGGTGGTATTGCCGCAGCCGTCATCCAGGGTCACGGTGTAAGCCAGGGGCACCCACTTGGCGGTGACGGTGCTGTCGGCAGCGGTCTCATAGACCGTCTCGGCAGTGACCTGCTTGCCGTCGGCACTGTACCAACCGGCGAAGGTGTAGCCGTCCTTGATGGCCACTGGCAGCTTGCCGATGGCAGTACCGAAGGTCACGTTCAGGGTATCCGGCTCCACGATGCCGCCGTCGGCATCCAGCGTCAGGGTGTAGGTGTTGGCAGTCCACTTGGCAGTCAGGGTGATGTCGGCAGCCGCCTCGAAGATGGTCTCGGCGGTGTACTCATTGCCCTCTGCGTCGAACCAGCCGTCAAAGGTGTAGCCCTCCCGGACAGGCACAGGCAACGTGCTGACCGCAGTGCCCTGAGCGACAGCCACGGTGTCGGGGTCAACGGTGCCGCCGTTGGCGTCCAGGGTGATGGTGAAAGTCTTTTCCGCCCAGTGAGCAGTAAAGGTGCTGTCGTGGGGGATGCGATACTCGGTGAAGGGCAGGACCTTATCGCCGTTCTCATCGAACCAGCCGATGAAGCCATAGCCTTCCCGCTCCGGAGTGGGCAGGGGGCCGACCTCGGTGCCGTAGGTGATGGTGATGGTGCGGCTGGAGATGTCTACCGTGCCGCCGTTGGGATCCAGAGTCACGGTGTAATCCTTGGCGGTCCACTTGGCGGACAGGGTGATGTTGTCGTCCACGGTGTAGACGGTGTCAGCGGTGTACTCGTTGCCGTCCAGGTCGAACCAGCCAACGAAGTCGTAGCCCTCACGGGTCGCTGCGGGCAGCTCGCCAACAGGCTGACCGTAGGTCACGGTCACGTTCTCCGGGCTGACCTTGCCGCCCCGGGCATCCAGATGGATCAGGTAGGAGTTGACCTTCCAGGTGGCGGTGTAGGTAGCATGGGCCGTAACGGTCTCGGCCACCTCGGGGGTCCAGCCGGTGAAGGTGTAACCCTTTCGGGCAGGGGTACCACGGAAGTCGGGGGTCGCCTTTCCGGCCTCAGCAGCGAAGCGCTGATCCGGGAACACTTCCTCGTCCTCCACGCCGTCGGTGTAGATAACGGTGTAGCTGAGGGTCGGATCAATGGCCAATCCGCGGATCTCCTGGTCCATGGTGTCCACCAGCCCGGTGTTGCCCTCCATGTCCATTGCATAGACGCGGTTCAGGCCGTCCGTCAGATAGAACTGATTGCCGGAGGCATCATAATCCATTTCGGTGACGCCGGCTTTGATGTTCACATTCACGCCCCGCTTCACCACGGTCCGGTCGGACAGGTACTTATCGGAGTACTTGACCAGCAGCGGAGTGGAGTTGTACAGATCGGTGCCGACCACATACACGGCTCCGTCCACAACGGCCACGCCGGAGTGGGTGATGTATTCCGTGTCCATCATGTAGGCACTGTAGGGCATAGACTCGCCGTTGGCCTTGCTCAGGTCGAACTGGAACAGGTAGAAGCCGCCTACCGCATACAGAAGGTCATTCTGCTTATCATAGGCAATATCGGCCACGGTGGTCCAGGTCTGCGCCAGACCCAGGTAGGTGCTCTGACCGGTGACAAAGTCATAACGATAAATGCCGGGATAAGCGCCGGAATCCAGAGCGTAGTACAGGCAGTTGTCGCCGTAAGCCATGCCGACAACCTTACCGCTGGACGCGAAGTCGCCGATTACCGCAGTGGTTTCCGAAGGCAGATTGGGGTTGAAGGAAAGCAGCTTGTCGCCCTTGGGAGTGACGGTGTAGGCAGTGGAGGAAGGACCGGTGGCGTCCACCACGGTGACCTTCACGGTGGCCTTCAGGCCGTTGCCGGTGGTGATGGTGATGGTGGTCTCGCCTTCCTTCACGCCGGTGATCAGGCCGGTGGAGGACACGGTGGCAATGGCCGCATCCGTGGCCGCATAGGTCAGGGACGGATCGGTGGCATTTGCCGGGCGGACCCGGGCATCCATCTGAGCGGTTCCGCCCACACTGATGCGGTAGGCGTCCTTGCTCAGCACCACGCCGTTGGGAGCGGTGGCAGGAACTTCTTCATTCTCGGGAATCAGTGCCATCAGGCCCAGATACACGTCACCGAACTTCATGGAAGAACCGGCACGGGTGTAGAGGCTGATGCCGCCCAGGCTGTAAACCTCGGGCGTCTCGCCGCCAAGCTGAATCAGGTACATACCGAATGCCTTCGAGGCAGACTTCGTGCTGGATGTCGCATTCAGGTACAGTCGGTCGGTACCGAAATCGTAGGTCATCTGCGTATTGTAGCGCATATCGCCGTAGTAGGTGTTGCCGGTATAAATGCTCATGCCGGTCAAGTCCTTCACCTTGGTCAGCGCACCGGTGGTCTTGTCCATGGTGTAGAGGACCGCATCGGTGTAGTAGTCGGCAGAACCGGCCACATACATGGTGCCGTTCTTGTCGATGGCCATGGCAAAAACCTTGTTGGTCATATCCAGCTCGGCAACCTTGGTAACCTTACCGGTATCCAGGTCCACGGTAGCCAGGGAGCCGGGACGGCTGACAGCCGCATCCACACTGTAATCCCAGGTGCAAGGCAGCGTCAGGGCGTACATGGTGCCGGTGGTATAATCCATGGCCATGGCCGTGACCTGATCGTAGGAAACGTCCAGACCGGAAGCACCCAGCACCGTATAAGCGGTGGTATCCTTCGGGTCAATGCGGAGCACCTCGCCCTTGTCGTTGAAGGCATAGAAGAATCCATCGTAGTAGGTACCGGACTGCAGGGACAGAACGCTGATCATGCTGTTGCCGGCGCTGGCGTGACGCAGATCATAGTCGTTCATGCTGATCCAGAAGTCGTAGTAGCCGGTGCCGCCCTCATCGTTGTTCAGGAAGGCATCGATCTTGCCGGCAGACTCCAGAACGGTCACCTCTACGGAAGCGGTGATAGGCTTGCCGTCCACGGTGTTCTTGGAGATGGTGGCCGTGACGGTAGCGGTGCCCACGCCGATGTAGGTCAGCTTACCGAACTGGTCCACGGTAACAACCTTCTCATCGCTGGAGGTCCAGGCCTTCACCTGAGAGGAGGGACGGGCCGGGGTGGTGCTGGTGGTCAACTGCAGTTCACCGCCCATGATGCCGGTGACCTTGCTGCCATTGGTGATGGTCAGGCTCTCCACGGGGATATAGGTGGTCTCGGGCTCGTTGTCGGGGATAGAGAACATCACGGTCTGCTCCACGCCGGACTTGGAGGAAACGTTGCCCAGCTTCATAATGGAAGCCTCAAGGCCATCGCTGTACTCGCTCTTGCCCAGCGTCACCAGGTACAGGCTGGAGGAACCGGCAGACATGCAGGGGTTCCAGTAGATGTTGCCGGTGTTGTAGTCGTACATCATACCGGCGTAGTACCAGGTGTCGGAACCGATGGAGCCGACCTGAGTGGTGGACAGGGTATCCGGGTCCACGGTGTACAGCTTGCCGTCCATGGAAGCAATGAGGATGGTGCCGTCAGCGGTGACGGTCATGGCGGTAGCCAGAGCCGGGCCGCCGATGTCGCCGGAGAAGGTGCCCAGAGGATCGATGGCGCCTGTCTCGATGTCCAGGATGGCCAGGCCGCCGTTGGTCATGTCGCAGGCGTACATACGGCCGGTGTTGTAATCGAAGGCCAGGTTGCCCAGCTCAATGCCGGTGGTATAGCCGATCTCCTCGGGGGCGCCGATGACGGTCTTGTCCGGGGTCTCGCCCTTGGTGACCTTGCTGCGGTAGAGGACGCTGGCGCCCACGCCGCCCCGGCCCTGAGCCATGACGGTGTACAGATAGCCGTTGTAGTAAGCGCCGCCCTGCCACAGAGCATCGGTGGCCGTCAGATTGCCGTCGTTATCGGGCACATCCACGGTCACATGGCTGCCGAGCTTGGTGATGGCGCCGGGGTTCCGGTCTGCGTAGGTGACCCAGGTGAAGCGGTTGCCTTTATTGGCAAAGTCCTCCACGATGAAGCCGTACATACCGGTCTCGCTCTTGACCACGGTGACGGCGCACTCCACGGTCCGGTCGCTCCAGGTCTTTGCCCAGGAGTCGTAGACCTGAGCGGTGGCACTGATGGTGGCCGTGCCCTCCTTGACGGCGGTGACGATGCCGTTGCCGTCAACGGTGGCCACGGTGTCGTCGCTGCTCTTCCAGGTGATTTCCGTGGGTTTGCAGTTCCAGGGGGTCCAGTCCACACTCAGACGGCGGTTCTGACCGGCCACCATGGTGACCTTGTAGGAATCCAGATTGAACTGGTTGGGCTCCACGCCCATGACGAACATATCGGACGTCATATCGGTAGGCACAAACAGGGAGGTCCGGCCGCTGGTGCCGTAGCCGCCGATGGGGGTGCACTTGGCGGTCTCGAGATCGACCTTGTAGGTCATATCCGCAAAGACCTTGTCGCCCTGGCTCAGTGCGAACCAGTACATGGTGTCGGTATTGTGGTCATAGCCCATGGACTGGATGACGTTGGTACCGGAGTAGTTCTCCACGTTCACGAAGTCGGTCTCGCCGATGTAGGTGGCGGTAGCGCCCCGGGCATCGTCGTTCAGGCTCAGGGAGTACAGGGCGCCGTCGGTGCCGATGGTGTACATCTCGCCCTCGGTGGTAATGCCCAGTGTCAGAAGCTCCGCACCGTCCTTGCCGCCGGTGATCTTACCGATCTCGTCCACGAACCACTGGCCGTTCCACTTGGAGGTCCAGATGCGGTACAGGCAGTTGTAGCCGTCGTCGTGGCCGTCCTTGTCGTTGTCGCCCTTATAGGCCCAGCCCAGAGCAAACAGGGTGTCGGTGCCGTTGGTGGACTCATAGGGATCCAGAGCCTTGGCATACTTTCCGGAGTAATCCAGAGCCATATCATAGAGGACCCAGGAACCGGCCTCCCCGGCCTTGGTGCTCTGTGTCACCAGAGTCTGGGTCTTCCAGTAGGTACCGGAGGGGGTGACCAGCTCCAGGCTGCCGGTGGAGGCACTCTGGGCGATCAGGTAGCCGTTGATATACTCGGCTGCATAGTAGCGGTTGTTGGAATCGAAGGTCTCGTTGCGCAGGTCGGAGAAGGTCTCCTTGTCGCCGGAGAACCAGCCGCCTTCCACGGCGGAATTGCTGGAGGTCTCGTTTCCGTAGATCCGGTCCTTGCTCAGGTTCACGGCCTCGGGCTTGTCGTTGTCGTCCAGCTTCACAATCACGTCCAGAACGGTCTCGTTGCAGGCGTAGTCCGCAGCCACGATGGTGAACTCATTGCCGAAGCCGGTGATATCGAACTTCTGCTCGAAGGCCACACCCGGCTCGTTCTCCACGTCGAACTTACCCATGATGGCGCCGGAGGTGCTTTCAAACAGCACGGCGGCCATGTAGGCGTTGTCCTGGAGCTTCAGCGTCAGGTAGTTCCGGCCGTTCTCGGTGGAGAGGCTGGCCTGGATGTCGTCGGCGTTGAGGATCCGGGGCTTCTCGGTATCCAGGGTCATGTCGAAGACGATGCTGTCGTCCACGGTGTCGTCGCCGTCGTCCAGATAGGCGTCCATCCGGAAGGTGACCTTGGTGCCGTCGGGCAGTGCGTTGCCGTCCTTGTCATTGCCATCCCACAGGTCCTTCTGCTCCAGATAAGCGGGGATGACCTGGCCGTAGCTGGCACTGTAGTAACTCTTGGTGGCGTAGTTCCAGGTCTCGTCAAAGTACTTGGTGCCGTTTGCGGTATCGGTGACGGTGATGACGATCTTCCGGGCGTTCCGGAGCATACCGAAGTCGATCTCCGCCAGGGGGTTATCGTAAGAGAAAGCGTTGTACTTGTCGCCGGATTTGCCGGTACGGATGTAGGGGTTGGTGCCCAGCTGAGCAGCATTGGTGAAGGAGCGCACGGGGTACAGGGAGTAGTTTTCCTCGTCCTCGGTGTCGAACACGTCGGCTGCGGACCAGTCGCCGTAGAAGCCCACAAGAGGCAGGCTCAGGGTCACGGGGCTGCTGCCCTCGCCGTCAGCGGCGGGCGTGGCATAGAGAAAGCCTTCCACGAACATACCGTTGGGGAACTTGTTCAGGTAAGCCTTGTCGGCATCGGTCAGGGTGATGGTACCGGTGACGGTGACGCTGCCGGAGGCAGGCACGGTGACGGTATCGCCGCCAGTGAAGCTGACCTTGGCTTCCAGCGCATAGGGAGAAGCGTTGATGTACTTGTCCTGATAGATGGCCTCGGTGATGAGGTTGGAGGACAGCGTGTAGGTCAGGTCCTTATCCTTCAGGTTGTTGATCTCAAAGGTGAAGGTGTACACGCCGGTCTTGTTGTCGTCATCGCCGAACTCGATCTTCGGGCGGCCCTCGCTGGCGTCCTTATTGGACAGGTAAGCGGGGCTGGTGGTGGCGCTGACCAGATTGGCCAGGCCTGCGCCCTGGGCTCTGGGAGAATACTCCAGCGTGGAGGTGGCCATCAGGGGATCGGCGGTGGACATCAGCAGGTCCGCAGCCACTTTCCGCTGCTCGGCACCGGTCAGGTCCGGATAGTTCTTGTCCAGGTACTCGATGAGCACAGCCATAGCGCCGGTGATCTGAGGCGTCGCCATGGAAGTACCGCTCATGTAATCATAGTAGCCGCCGGAAATGGCCGGGTCGGTGGCAGAGTAGATGCTGCCGCCCACGCCGGAAATTTCGGGCTTCAGCTTCAGGTCGGGGGTAACGCCCCAGGAGGAGAAGCTGCTGACCGTCCGGTCCAGCCGGAACAGCTTGGTGTCGCCGTTGCAGACGGTCAGCTTGCCGGAGCCGTTCTTCAGGGCTTCGCCGCAGGCCTGGGTCACGCTGATGGCGGGGATGTTGCCCTCACCGTCGTTGATCTGCATCCGGATAACGCCCAGCTCATTATTATAGATGATGGCGGCAATGGCGCCGTGAGCCTGGGCAATGGACTGCTTCTCCGGGAAGGAGGAGGAGCCACGGGAGATGACGGCCACCTTGCCGGTGACGTCGATGCCTTCATAATCGCTGTCGGCACCGTAACCGGGCACCATCACATATTCCAGTTCCTTATTGCGGAAGTTCTCCTGGAAATTGGTGGCAGCCTTGGCGGCAGTATCCAGATAGCCGAACTCCTGGCCGTCCACGGTGATGTACAGCTGGGTATAGCCGTCGTTGTCCACGGAAGCCACGGACAGAGCGGCGGAGTAAGTGGCGGGGGTGCCCACCAGGCCGGTGTCGGGGTTTGCCAGCAGGGACTTGTTCAGGCCATAATGGTTGCCCTGAGCGTTGTTGGTGTCGTTACCGGCAGCGATCAGCACCTGGATGTCGGAATCCTGGAACTGCTTCATGACCTCGATCATGTCGGGGGTGTCGGTAAAACCGGCAGCGGAGCCCAGAGACAGGTTCACGCTGTCCACCTTCAGCCGGACGCAGTCTTCCAGAGCCGCCAGGATGGTGGCCCAGCCTGCGCCGCCGCCGCTGGCGAACACCTGCATGACCACCAGCTGTGCGTCGGGGGCAACGCCCACCACACGGGAGTCGGCGATCTTGTTCGCCGCAGCGATACCGGCAACATGGGTGCCGTGGTCGGAGCCTGCGTAGGTGTTGGACACGTCGAACTCACCGTTGGAATAGTTGAAGGCGAAGGGGATCTTACTATTCTTATAGGACTGGTTCAGACGGTTGGTGAGGTGGCTGGCATTCAGGGTGTCCCAGATGTCGTCCACGCTCTGCCGGGTCATGGGGTCCTCCAGTGCGCTGTCGGGCAGGGCAGCGAAGCTGGGGTGATCCACCAGAATGCCGGTATCCAGGATGGCGATGCGCATACCCTTGCCGGTGTAGCCGGAGGTATTCAGCACGTCAGCGCCGATCATGGTGGTGGCATTGTTGGTGTAGGGGGTGTAGTCGGTCTCCTTGCCGTCCTCGGGCAGGTAGAAGGTGGGGGCCACGTACACACTCTTGACACCGGGCAGGTCCTCCAGCTCCGCCTTGTTGGCGTAGTCGGTGGTCACGGAGAAGCCGGTGGTGGAGATGGTGTAATCAAAGCCCATCTCGCACTCGTCCAAAGCATCCTCGGCCAGGGCCTTTACGGCATCCAGGGTCTGGGTCTGCCGGGCCTCGCTGCTCACCACGGCGGCAGTCTGGTCCGCGATGTCCTCCACGGAATAGGTTGCCAGCAAGGGCTGCTCATCCACGACCACGATGAAGGTCACCTGGTCACCGGCTTCATAGCCGGAGGCAGCCTCCTCCTGGGAGAAGGGGGTGGAGGAGGACTCGAACTTGGTCAAGTCCTCGGACGCTGTTGTGGATTCTGTCGAATCGTCAGGGGTATCTCCGCCGCTGGCGAATCCGCTGGAAGCTGCGGAAGCGTCGGGCAGAGACAGGGGGCCGTTCAGGGCGCTGCCGGTAGAAGAAGTGTCGGCACTGGTCTCGCTGGCAAAAGCCGCCAGGGGAACGGAGCCGAGGATCATCACCAGCGCCAGAACGGCGGCAAGTACTCTCTTCATACTGTTTCCTCCTTGAAATAGGTTCCGGATGCTCCTGCCCGCCGATCTCAGATCCGTCGAAAAAGGCAGAAATTCCCAGATTCAGGTGCATTGTATCACGCCGCGAAAACAGATGTCAATTCTGTATATGCAACAAAATAGTTCACATCCGGTTCATATAATTCTGTGCAAATTGACAGTCGTATTTCCACGACACACAAAATCAGCATTTTCAATGGCGCAAGTACGCTATACACGGACAGTTTCATTCCAAATATGCAAGTTCAGAGCCACGAGCGCCGGATTATGCATGGAATCTTTCATGCTTTTTTGCAACTTTTTCCAGATTTTTCCAATTCCGGTAGCCCCGGAGGCCACCATTCGGGGCAAAAGATGTCCCGCTGAATTTCTGCACCAGTTTTCCCCCTCAGAATATGGCTTTTTTGTGAAGAAGCGAGAAACTGCAAAATTCGACATTTCCGGTGTTGACAAACCGGCCGTTTGGGGTTAGGATAGGGTCATAAAGCTTCTGCCGATATAGTTTCGGATGAACGGCCCGAATGTTTCTACCGTGACGCCTAGGAAGTCACGACTATTGGCAAAAAGAGTCCTCTGCACCTGTTTTCAACAGGGGCAGTTTTCCCTTTTTGCAAGCTGAAACACATAGGGCGAACGGGATCTTTTCCGTTCGCTTTCTTATTTTCTGGGAGGTTTTTCAATGCGTTTCATGGAAGAAAAAATTCGTGCCGAGGGCAAGGTCCTGCCCGGCCAGATCCTGAAAGTCGGCAGCTTTCTCAACCAGCAGATCGACACGGCGTTCCTGAAGGAGGTCGCCGAGGCCATGGCCCAGGCGTTCCGGGACAGCGGCGTTACCAAAATTCTGACCATCGAGTCCTCCGGCATCGCCATCGCCACCGCCGTAGGGCTGGAGCTGGGCGTGCCTGTTGTTTTCGCCAAGAAGCATAAGTCCAGCAACGTGGACGGGGCCGTGTATACCGCCGAGGTCTACTCCTATACCCATAACACCAGCTACACCATTGTGGTGAGCAGCGATTACTTAAAATCCACCGACACGGTTCTGCTGGTGGATGATTTTCTTGCCAACGGCAAGGCCCTGCACGGCCTGACGGAGTTGGTGGAGCAGGCAGGGGCCAGGCTGGCCGGTGCCGCCATCGCCATCGAGAAGGGCTTCCAGGGCGGCGGAGACGCCCTCCGGGCCAAGGGGGTCCGGGTGGAATCCATGGCCGTCATCGATGCCATGACCGACGACGCCATTGTGTTCCGTTCTTAAATTTGTTCGCAAATACCCTTTATCCATATCCACCGTTCGTATAATTACAAGGAGGAAAACGAAAACATGAAAAAGATTTTTGCTCTGATCCTGGCCATGGTGCTCTGCATCGGTCTGCTGGCCGCCTGCGGCAACGGCGACACCAAGGACACCACCCCCGCCGCTTCCAATTCCGGCAATAACGGCACCAAGGACACCACCCCCGCCGCTTCCAGTTCCGGCAATACCGACACCAAGGGCCTGAAGCTGGGCTTCATCTTCCTGCATGACGAGAACTCCACCTATGACCTGAACTTCATGAATGCCGCCAAGGAGGCCATTGCCGCCCTGGGTCTGACCGAAGATCAGTACCTGTTCCGCACCAACATCCCCGAAGGACAGGAGTGCTACAACGCCGCCGCTGAGCTGGCCGACGCCGGCTGCAACATCATCTTTGCCGACTCCTTCGGCCATGAGGATTACATCATCCAGGCCGCTAAGGAATTCCCCGATGTGCAGTTCTGCCACGCCACCGGCACCCGTGCCCACACCGAGGGCCTCAAGAACTTCCACAACGCCTTTGCCGCCATCTATGAGGGCCGTTATCTGGCCGGTGTGGCTGCCGGCCTGAAGCTGAACGAGATGATCGCCAACGGCGAGTTCACCGCCGATGAGGCCAAGATGGGCTATGTGGGCGCTTACACCTACGCCGAGGTGGTCTCCGGCTACACCAGCTTCTACCTGGGCGCCAAGAGCGTCTGCCCCAGCGTGACCATGGAAGTGACCTTCACCGGTTCCTGGTACGATGAGACTGCCGAAAAGGAAGGCGCCAACAAGCTGATCCAGAACGGCTGCAAGCTCATCTCCCAGCACGCCGACTCCATGGGCGCTCCCACTGCCTGCGAGACCGCCGGTATCCCCAACGTGTCCTACAACGGCTCCACCGTGTCCGCCTGCCCCAACACCTTCATCGTGTCCTCCCGCATCAACTGGGCTCCTTACTATGAGTACGTGGTCAACTGCTACCTGAACGGTGAGGAGATCGGCGCCGACTGGACCGGCACCATCGCCACCGGCTCCGTGGTTCTGACCGACGTGAACGAGAAGGCCGCCGCTGCCGGCACTGCCGACAAGATCGCCGAGGTCACCAAGGCTCTGGAAGACGGCTCCCTGCACGTGTTCGACACCTCCACCTTCACCGTGGAAGGCAAGCCTGTCACCAGCTTCATGGCCGACGTGGACACCGACGCTGCCTACACCCCCGACACCGAGGCCGTGAAGGACGGCTACATTCACGAGTCCGAGTACCGCTCCGCACCTTACTTCACCCTGCAGATTGACGGCATCGATCTGCTGGATACCGCTTACTAAGATCATTCTGTTTCCTCGTCTATCCCCGGAGGTTTTGCCTCCGGGGAGAAGCGCTTTTCAAATGCTGCGAAGGGCAGCGCAGCGAATACAATCACTGCGCTGCCCTTTGAAACATTTTTTCAAAACTGCCGGGCAACCGGACGACATACAAGGGAGTGAACCGTCTTTGGAAGAAAAAAACGCCGCAGTACAGATGCGGAACATCACCAAGACCTTTGGCAGCGTGGTGGCCAATGACCGTGTCTGGCTGGACATTTACAAAGGGGAAATCCTGGCCCTGCTGGGTGAGAACGGCAGCGGAAAGACCACATTGATGAATATGCTCTCCGGCATTTATGCCCCCGACAGCGGAGAAATTTACATCAACGGCCGGGAGGCCTCCATCCGCTCGCCCAAGGATGCCTTCTCCTACGGCATCGGCATGATCCATCAGCACTTCAAGCTGGTAGACGTGCTGTCCGCTGCGGAGAACATCGTCCTGGGTCTGAAAGAACCGGGGCGGCTGGACCTGGACAAGGTGGCTGAGAAGGTCAAGGCCATCTGCGACACCTACGGCTTCCAGGTGGACCCCTACCAGAAAATTTACACCATGTCCGTGTCCCAGAAGCAGACCGTGGAAATTGTCAAGGTTCTCTACCGGGGCGCCGACATTCTCATTCTGGACGAGCCCACCGCCGTGCTGACTCCCCAGGAGACGGACAAGCTGTTCGCGGTGCTGCGGGCCATGCGGGACGACGGCAAGGCCATCGTCATCATCACCCACAAAATGCACGAGGTGGAGGCCCTGTCCGACCGGGTAGCCATTCTCCGCCACGGTCAGTTCATGGGCGATATGCTCACCAAGAACACCAATGCCCAGGAGATGACCAATATGATGGTGGGCCACGCCGTGACGCTGAACATCGAACGGCCGGACCCGGTGGACCCCAAGCCCCGTATCGCCGTAGAGCATCTGACCGTCCGGGATATGGACGGTATCGTAAAGCTGGACGATGTTTCCTTCACCGCCAACAGCGGTGAGATTCTGGGCATCGCCGGTATTTCCGGCTGCGGCCAGAAGGAACTGCTGGAGGCCATTGCGGGCCTGCAGCCCACGGAATCCGGCAGCATTTCCTACATCACCGATTCCGGGGAAAAAGAGGAACTCATCGGCAAGGACCCCCTGGCCATTGCCGATATGGGCGTGTCCCTTTCCTTCGTACCGGAGGACCGGCTGGGCATGGGCCTGGTGGGCAGCATGGACCTGACGGACAACATGATGCTCCGTTCCTTCCGGAAGGGCAAGAGCTGGTTCGCCAACCGGAAGGCCCCAAAGCAGCTGGCCGAGCAGGTGGTAAAAGAGTTGGAGGTCAACACCCCCGGTGTGTCCACCCCCGTCCGCCGTCTTTCCGGCGGCAACGTGCAGAAGGTCCTGGTGGGCCGGGAAATTGCTTCCGCCCCCACGGTGCTGCTGACGGCCTACGCCGTCCGGGGCCTGGACATCCACTCCTCTTATACCATCTATGACCTCATCAACCGGCAGAAAGAGTCCGGCGTGGCCGTTGTATATGTGGGCGAGGACCTGGACGTGCTGCTGGAGCTGTGCGACCGGATCCTGGTCCTCTGCGGCGGCAAGGTCAGCGGCATCGTCCCCGGCAGAGGGGCCACCAAAGAAAAAGTCGGCATGATGATGACCCGGCTGGGAGGGACTGAAAATGGGTAATTTCCATATTTCCAAGCGGAAAACGCTGGCCTGGTACACCGCCTGGGCCATTCGGGGCTGCGCCATTCTTCTGGCGTTGCTGGTCTGCGCCGTGGTCACCACGGCCCTCACCGGCGAGGACCCCATCGCCGTCTATAAGACCATGTTTTCCGGCGCTTTCGGCACCCCCCGGAAGCTCTGGACCCTGGGCCAGAACATCGCCATTCTTCTGTGCGTCTCTCTGGCCGTGACTCCCGCCTTCAAAATGCGCTTCTGGAACGTGGGCGGCGAAGGTCAGATTCTGATCGGCGGCCTGGCCACGGCGGCCTGCATGATCCTGCTGGGTGACAAGCTGCCCAACTGGCTGCTCATTCTCATCATGCTGCTGTGCGCCTGCGGCGCAGGTGCCCTCTGGGGCATGATCCCCGCCATTTTCAAGGCCAAGTGGAACACCAACGAAACACTGTTCACCCTGATGATGAACTATGTGGCCACCCAGCTGGTAGCCTACTTCGTCATCGTCTGGGAGGTCCCCAAGGGGGCCGGTAAGATCGGCATCATCAACCAGACCACGGAATCCGGCTGGTTGCCGCAGGTTGGCCCCTCCAAATATTTCCTGAACATTCTGGTCGTGGCCGTGCTGACGATGCTCATGTACCTGTACCTGAGCCGGTCCAAGCAGGGCTACGAGATCAGCGTGGTGGGCGAAAGCGAGCGCACCGCCCGGTACGTCGGCATCAAGGTCAGCCGGGTCATTGTCCGGACCATGGCCATTTCCGGTGCCCTGTGCGGCCTTGCGGGATTGCTGCTGGTAGGCGGCACGGACCACACCATCACCACCACCATTGCCGACGGCCGGGGCTTCACCGCCGTCATGGTAGCCTGGCTGGCCAAGTTCAATCCCCTTTCCATGGTGTTCACTTCCTTCCTGCTGGTGTTCCTGGACCGGGGCGCCAGCGAGATCAGCACCATTTTCGGCCTGAATCACGCCTTTGGCGACATTCTCACCGGCATCATTCTTTTCTTCATCATCGGCAGCGAGTTCTTCATCACCTACGAGCTGAAGTTCCGCAAGCACACCAAGGAGGTCGGAAGCCATGTTGTTTGATTTCGTTTCCTTCATCCCCCGGGCCGTGGTCCAGGGCATTCCCCTGCTCTACGGCTCCACCGGCGAGACCCTCACGGAAAAATCCGGCAACCTGAATCTGGGCATTCCGGGTATCATGTATGTGGGCGGCATCTGCGGCGTCATCGGCTCCTTCTTCTATGAGCAGCACGCTTCCACCATTTCCGCTTTCCCGGCCATTGTCATTCCCCTTCTCTGCTCCCTGCTGGGGTCCTTCCTAATGGGCCTTCTGTACTGCTTCCTGACTGTGACCCTCCGGGCCAACCAGAACGTCACCGGTCTGGCCCTGACCACCTTCGGCGTGGGCTTCGGCAACTTCTTCGGTGGCTCTCTCATCAAGCTCACCGGCAGCGAGGTCCCCTCCATTGCCCTTTCCGCCACCAGCAGCTATTTCTCCGCCAGTCTGCCCTTTGCGGACAAGCTGGGCTGGTTTGGGAAAATTTTCCTGTCCTACGGTTTCCTGGCCTACCTGGCCATTGCCATCGCCCTGACGGTCTCCTATTTCCTGACCCACACCCGCAAGGGTTTGCAGCTCCGGGCCGTGGGCGAAAGTCCCGCCACCGCCGACGCAGCGGGCATCAATATCACCCGCTACAAATACACCGCCACCTGCGTGGGCAGCATGATCGCAGGCCTGGGCGGACTGTACTACGTCATGGACTACGCCTGCGGCGTCTGGTCCAATGATGCCTTCGGCGACCGGGGCTGGCTGGCCATCGCGCTGGTCATCTTCACCATCTGGCGGCCCAATGTGGGCATTCTCTCCTCCATCCTGTTCGGCGGGCTGTACATCCTGTACCTGTTCCTGCCCACCCCGGACCTGGCAGTAAAGGAGCTTTACAAGATGCTCCCGTACCTCGTCACCATCCTGGTGCTCATCGTCACCAGTATGCGCAACAAGCGGGAAAATCAGCCCCCCGAGGGCCTGGGCCAGGCCTACTTCCGGGAGGACCGTTAAAAAAGAATTTCACCGTCCTGACGCAAATCAGGACGGTGTTTTTTTCACGCCCCCGGCGGGCAGGTTTTTTCTGCCCGCCGGGGGCCTTTTATTCGGGGAAACGCCGAGAACACGGCGTTTCCCTTGTTTTTTTACTGGAAGTTGCCCTTCAGCCATTCGCTGCCGTCGGCAGTGATGCGGTAGTGAGCATCGAAGGCATCCGCCTCCACCCAGTCTGCACCATTCTTTTGCAGCAGGACAATGTGCAGATTCGTCCAGTCCCCGGCAGCAAGCGCACCGTTTCCGAGACTTGCAAAGGGGATGGCCAGTTCCATTCGCCCGGAATTGACCTCCCACTGAGGGGCCAGGACGGATTCCACGGTTCCGGCCAGGGTCCAGCCGTCGCTTCCGGCGGTGTAGCGGCAGTAGTCACCGCTGTCGCTGGAACGCATGACCATGCTCCGCATGGAATGGGTCATTTCCCCGCCGGTCATGGTGGTGGTCATGGCCGTTCCCGTGCCGCCATCGGCATAGATCTGCACGGCAAACACGTCCTCCGCCTGATACCCGGGCAGGGTCCAGTCGGCCAGGTCCAGCCGCAGGTAGACATTCCCGCCGTCATTGGCCAGATACACCCGTTTCAGATCGTAGGAACCGTTGGCATCCCCCACCGGGTCCGTGTAGTAGGGGACTCCCGCCCACTGGGTCCAGTCTCCCACGCAGCCGTCGTGCATGGTCACGGCCCGGTAAGCCCCTGCGTTCACCTGCGGGCCGTAGATGCGCATATCGAACTGTCCGTCATAGGCCAGCGCCGCCATCAGGTACGCCGCCCCGGTGATGGGCTCGCACATGGTACTCAGGTGGGGCTTGCGGGTGATATTGGAGAAGCACTCGCCCTGGGGCATATAACCCTCTGCCGTCCGGTCCACAAACCATTGGAGCCGCCGGTAAGCATTGGTCCGGTAGGCCTTGTAACCGGATTGCAGCTCATACATAGCGATCCACATGGCCATCTGAGGCCAGGAGGGCTCGTCCTCGTAGGCTTCGTTTCCGCCGGGGTCCCAGGACATCCGGTGATAGAAGCCGTCGTTTTCATACCGGGCCACGCCATAGGTATCGTGGCCCAGGTTTTCCAGAATGCCGTCGATATGGGACTTGGCACGGGAGGACTCCGCATCTACCACGCCGTAGGAGATCAGCACGTCCGAAGAGGAATCGTAGGTGGTATTGGCCGTGCCATCCAGATTCACCGCCCGGTTGAACCGCTGGGATTCGGTGTTCCACAGGCCCTTGGGAGAAGCGGTGTCGTCCCGGAGAATGGCTGTACGGATGGTGGAAGCCCCGCCATTGTAGAGGTCCGCCACATCTTGCAGCCCCTTGGCCGCCGCCATGTGCTGGGCCGCATCCAGCCCAGCTACATACAGGGCCTGGGTGAAGGCGTTGTACTCGTTCTGCTCCTCCCAGATGCTGCAATCCGCCGGGCCGAAGCCGGCATCCGTGATATTGTTCAGCACATAGTCGGCGCTGCGGCGGTAAGCAGGCCAGATCTTCTCCAGGAAGGCCGTTTTCGCAGAACCGGTAAGCTGCTCATAGTGACGATAGGCTCCCACCAGGAACATGCCGATGGAATCGAATTCCGGCTCCACGAAGGACACCGGTCCGTTGTCCCAGACCCAATAGCAGGTCCAGAAGGTCCCCGGCTTCTTCCAGGAGCCTTCGTCGGTGGTGATCTGCCGGTCGGCAAGCCAGGTCCAGTAGTTTTCCGCCTCACGCAGGTGGCCGGTTGCATCCAGGCCCATGGCCGTCACAGCGGAATCCCGTGCCCAGACCTTATAGGAATAAGCGGAGGGGTTGGTGGTCGCCGGGAAAGCGGCGAAGCGGACATTGCCGTCAGCATCCGTACCGGGAACGATGGACTGCTTCATAAAAATGGAAATGCTCTTGTAAGCATCATTCAGCTTGTCCTCTCCCAGCTCCGGCGTCCGGCCTTCCGCCAGCCAGGCGGCATAGGCGGAGCGCGTGGTCTCCATCCAATGGTCCCCGGAGGCATTTGTGACCTTGGCTATGGCGGCGTTCAGGGCATCCTCCGTTCCGGCAGCAGCCACATAGAAATACAATGTCTGCGTCTGGCCGGGAGCCAGGGTCACGGCAGCGGAAAGGCCGGAGGAAATGTCGGCGCAGGTCACGGAACCGTTGCCGTTCAGGCTTCCGTTGGCGTTGAAGGAGTGCCAAGGCGAGCCGGCCGTACCGGTGGACTGGGTATCGTCGGCCACCTGGTAGCCGGACAAGGCCTCCGTCGACAGCACTCCGTGGGCAAGGTAGGGCAGCCCCGCCCCGGAAAGATCATAGCGGACCGTATGGTCCCCGGCGGAATAGGCGGCAGAGACGTTTGCGCCGCTGTCGTTGCGGATGTGCAGCATATCCAGAAGGTCCACGGTCCGGGCGCTGTCCCCCGGATTGGTCAGGTCGTAGCGGACCACCAGGAACTGCTCGTTGGGTACGAAGGCATACTGCTTGCTCAGCGTCACCGGCAGAGCAGCACCGTCATAGCTTCGATAGGTGTTCACCAGCACGCCGCCCTGGTCGAAATACCCGGAGGAGGAGAACTTGGAGCCGGTGGTATAGGACACCTGGGCCGTCTCGTCCCGCAGGAAGGTGGAGTAATTCCTGATGAGGTTGGTGTTGTAATTTCCGGAGGCCGTTCCGTCATAATAGCGCAATTCATAGAGGCCTGGCCCGTCGGCGTTCACGGCCGTTGCCTGGTTCACGAAGGAGTCCTGCCAGATGGCCACCAGATTTTTCCAGTTGTTCAGGTACAGGCTCCGGGTGGTCTCACTTCTGGACGTCAGTTCCATGGAATCCAGATTGATGGCCCCGTACTCATAATCTCCATAGTAAAGGACCACGGTATGGACCCCTGCCGGGAGATCGATGCCCACCTCGGCCGTCGCCCAGGTATCCCAATCGCTTTGGGCCACGAAATAGGCTTTGTTTGCGTAGGTCCCGTCCACAATCACGGACCGGGCCGCCTCGGATCCGGAGCCGTTGGCATAGCGCAGGCGCAAGGTATAGGCCCCGTCCTCCGGAACGGACACAGTGAAGCCCACGCTGTCCCCCTGCTCGGCAAACTGGTCCACAAAGCCGGTGCCGGTATAGCCTGCATGGTCCGTATCCACGGCCACGCCGGTTTTCAGGGCGTTTTCCGCCTCAAAAACCGTATCCGAGCCGTTGGAGCGGCGGATGTAGATCATGTCCCAGTATTCCAGGCTGGGCACCGTGAAAGCAACATAGCTGCCCTTCTCATCGGTGCCGGTGGTGTAGGAAAGGGAGGTGGACTGACAGCCGTCCCGGTCCGGGGATGCCAGGTAGACCCCGGAAACGGCGGCATTTTCGCCCAGATAATACCGCACGGCAAGGTTTTCCTTGGTAGCAGGCGCTGCCGTGGCGTTGCGCCACTGCGTATCGTCCTCGCCGGTAAGGTTGATGAGGTGGAGGATGCTGTAATCCTCACTCTGCCGGGCAATGTACCAGATTTTTCCCGCCTCGCCGGACCCGCTGACCGCCTCATTGGCAATGGTCAGATACTGGGTCCCGGTATCGGCATAGGCAATTTCCGGAGCATAGAGCAGGTTCTCGTAGGCGGTGATGAAGTCATAATGCCGCTCCATGGCCCCCTGCAAGGCACTGTCCATGACCTTGGCGTTCATGGGGTAATACTCGTGGGAGAGCATGGTCCCCTGGCCCTGTCCGGCCCCCAGCTCGATGTGATAAGCACCGCTGGCGGCAAAGGCCGCATCGGCCAGCCGCACGGAGTGCGCATCAAAGGTCCCCAGGGTCAGGCTGTCCAGATTGATGGCCCCGGCGCAGCCGGTGTCGTAGGACAGCCGGACGGTGTGGGTCCCGGCGGTAAGATAGGTGCTGCAGTTGGCATCCTGCGCCCAATCGTCCCAGGAGGACATTGTCTTGAAGGACACCTGGTCCAGGATGGTCCCGTCCACATAGACCTTCCGGGTGGCCCCGCTGCCTGCATTGGCGTAGCGGAATACAAAGGCATAAAGCCCGTCCTCCGGAGCGGTAACGGTGAAGGTCACGCTGTCCCCTGCCTCGGCAAAGCCGTCCACGAAACCGGAGCCGGTGTAGCCGGTGTGGTCCGTGTTCACGCCCGTGCCGTCCAGGGCGGCGTTTTCGGCCTCATAGACCGTGCCGCAGTTGTCGTTGTAATTCATGTAGGCCGCCAGCACCAGGGCTTTCCCGCCGGACTGGCTGCGGACCTGCTCAATATAATTTTTGATGTCGTTATAATTGTTGGACAGCCACCAGATCTCACTGAAATTGAAATCCGTGTCGGCGTTCCGGGTCACGTCGTCCATGGCCCAGCCGTTGACGGTGCCATCCACAATGTTGAAGGTCACGGCGTCCTTTTCCGCATTATTGGCGGTCAGGGCTGCCTTTGCGGCGTTGACGAAATCGGAGAAGGTATCCTCCAGATAGACCTTCTGGCCCCGATAGTCGTACACATTGTTCCGCTGGCCCATCTGGTCGATCTGCAGGCCGTCAAAGCCCAGAGTATTCACAGCGTCGGTGTACTGGGCCGCCATGGTCTGCTGCCAGATCTCGTTGGCCGGGTCAAAGAGCCAGAGGTAGGTAGAATCGTCGCCGAAATCCACGTTCAGCTGGCTTTCGTGGCCCTGGTCGGTGAACAGTCCCGCCGAAGGGTCGATGCCTTTGTCCGTGTAGCCCTCCCGTGCGGCATAGGACATGACGTAGGCCATGGCCGCACCGTTCCGGGAATGGATGGCGGAAATGTAATCCCGGATGGTCTGGACGGAAATGGTCCTGCCGAACAGGTCCTGCCAGGAATCGGCGGCCTCCGTGCCGGAGCGCTGAATCAGGGTCTCGTGCCGCCACATCCAGTCATAAAGCTGGTAGGCGTTGATGTGATACCGGTCCGAAAGGGCCCGGATCTCCGCCTGGGCCTGGGCCGTGTCGGCGGTGTAATCCGAAACATACCCATACCGGGGAAATACGGTGAAGTCCGAGGAGCAATCCAGGCCGGTGGTCACCCACGTTTCCTCATTGAAATACGCCTTCACCAGATAGCCGGTAAAGTCCTGCTCCGGCAGGACCCACTGGGCTGTGCAGGTAGTTTTGGCATCCGCCGGGACGCTGACCTGGACATTCAGAGCCGCCACGGCGTTTTCCAGATGGTAGATTTGAAAATACAGGGTGCCGTTCCAGGCTTCCCCGCCGGAATTGTCGATGTCCACGGTAAACGTGGCCGTTTCGCCGGGGGCATACATGGCCTTGTCGGCGGACAGTCCGGTGAGGGAGGGAACGGCCTGAGAAACCGCTGCGGCGGGGCTTCCCAAGCCCAGCAGGACCACAGCGCAGAGCAGCAAAGCGATCAGTCGATAAAAGCCGTTTTTCATGTTGAAACCTCCGTTTCTGCAAATCGGTTTGACGGTAAATGACAAAGAAACTGTTAACGCCCCCTTTTCCGAGATTTTCTGCGTGCTATCGGAATTTCACCTCCCGGAATACCGGCCAAAAAAACCGGGTATTTCTCTTTCTCTCTGCCATTATTCTAAGGAATCCGGTGCCTTTCGTCAATGAACAAGAGCGACTGCTTTTGCACTACGGCGACATTTCCGGGAAAGACCGTTCGACGCTTTTCGGCAAATTCCGTGATTTTTTCGTGATTATGCACAAAAATGAGAGTCAATTTTCTATACCCGCCAAGAAAGTGCCGGATGACATTTTTTAGAAAAATCGCTATAATACAAATAAAGACGCCCCACGCCATTCACCTGCCGCCTCCGGCGGGGTATAATCAAAATGCGACTTGGGAAAGCCGCACAAATATGAAAATCAGGAGGAAAAAACTATGAAAAAGCACTTTTCAAAATGGATGGCGCTTATGTTGGCGCTGACGATGCTCTGCCTGTGTCTTGGGGCCTGCGGAGAGCCGGACACGCCGGTCACGGACCCGGCTGCTTCCACCAATAAGCCCGCCGATAAGCCTGCCGACACCACCGGCTCCACTCAGCCGTCCTCGGAACCCATCACCATTACCTTCTGGCATACATACGGCGACAGTGAGGAAGCCCAGTTCCGGGACGTGGTGCTGCCCCTTTGGGAAAAAGCCCACCCGGACATCCATGTGGAGGCCGTCCGGCAGGACAGCAGCCAGTACCATCAGATGATCGTCACCTCCTTCGGCACCGGTATGAGCCCGGACGTGGCCCGGGTGGACATTGCCAACATCGCCGCCTACGCCAAGCAGGGCGGTCTGGCCGCCCTCAGCGATTACGCCGACTTTGCGGAGCTTTCCAAGAATTATCTGGAGGCCCCCCTGTCCACCAACCTCTATCAGGGCAAATATTACGGTCTGCCCCTGGACACCAACTGCAAGGCCGCCGTTGTGAACACCAATGTGCTGAAAAGCCTGGGCCTGGACGAGGTGCCCGCCACCATGGAGGCCTTCATCGAAGCCGCCAAGGCCCGGGGGACCTACTCCCTGAACGTGTCCGGCGTGGGCGACTGGGATATGTACCCCTATTTCTGGCTTTTCGGCGGGGAGCTGACCGATGACGGCTTCACCAAGGCCACCGGCTATCTGGACAGCGACAAGAGCATCGCCGCCATGGAGAAGATCGTGGCCCTGCACAACGACAAGGTCCTGACCATCCGGGACGTGGACGGCTCCGTGGATGCCTGGGACGGCATCAACAGCGAATACGCCATGTTCTTTGAGGGTCCCTGGTACTTCGGCTCCTATGAGGACTGCACCGCCAAGGGCATCGTGGCTGCCACCATCCCCACTTACGAAGGCCGCAGCGCTTCCGTCGTCGGCGGCGAGGACATCGCCGTGTTCGCCACCAGCAAATATCCGGAGGCCGCCTACGAATTTGCAAAGTTCATGACCTCCGAGGAGGTCCAGCTGGCCATGCTGGAGGCAGGACAGCTGCCCATTCTGAAATCTCTGGTGGACAGCGAGGCCGTGCAGAATAACCCGGTCTGGAGCGTGTATATGCGCCAGATGGAGTCCGCCAAGGCCCGCATCCCCTCTCCGAATAATTCCGCCATTCAGGAGATCTGGAGCGAAATGGTCACGGGCATTTTCGTGGACGGAGCCGACGTGGCCCAATCCCTGCACGACGCTGCAGCAAAGATCGACGAGCAGCTTCGTTAACAGACGCACCGGGCCGCAGGACCATTCCGTCCTGCGGCCCCTTTGGAAGGAGAATGACCTATGGTGACTTCTGTCCGTCCCACCCCCGTCCGGCTGAAAAAGGGACTGCGGGGCTGGTTGACGGCTTTGCCGTTTATTCTGCCGGGGCTTGTGCTGGTGACGGCCTTCGTCCTCTATCCCCTGCTCTTTACGGTCCGCATTGCCCTTTCGGACTACCAGATCGTCCAGGGAAAAATCACCTTTCTGGGCCTGGATAATTTCCGGAAGGTCCTGTCCGGCGGCTCCCGGTTCTGGTATGCCTACCGGAACAATTTTCTCTACGCCCTGGTGACCGTCCCCTTCATCCTGCTGGGCGGGATGCTGTTCGCCTATCTCATCAACGGCCTGAAAAAGGGCCAGAGCATCTTCCGGGTTGGCTTCTACCTGCCGGTGATCACCTCCTGGGTGATCGTCAGTCTGGTCTTTCAGTATATGTTCAACAACTCCAACCGGGGGCTTATCAACTACATCCTCGTGGACGTGCTGCACATTCTGGACGACTATGTGCCCTGGCTTCTGCGGGAGTGGTCCGGCAACGCGGCCATCTGGCTCATGGGCATCTGGAAAAACCTGGGCTGGGCTATGCTCATTTACCTGGCAGCCCTGCAGGGCATCCCCAAGGACCGCTATGAAGCGGCGGAGCTGGACGGAGCCGGTCTCTGGGCCAAATTCTGGCACATCACCATTCCCTCCCTGCGCCCCACCACCTTCTATGTGATGGTAAACATGATCATCGGCTCCTTCAACGTGTTCATCCAGGTGATGATGCTCACCGGCGGAAACCCCAACGGCAAGACCTCCACTCTGCAATACCTGCTCTACGACAAAGCCTTCAATCAATTCCAGTTTGGCGAGGCCTCAGCCATCGGCATGATCTCCGCCGTGACCATTGTGGTCTTGACGGTAGTCCTGAACCGGGTCTTCCGGCTGGACAATGTGGACCAGGAGGGATAAGCATGAAAAGCAAAAAACGTTCGGAAATTCTGGGTCAGGCCCTGCTGTGGGTGCTGCTCATCGGGGCGCTGCTGGTGTTTTCCGTGCCCTTCCTCTTTATGATCTCCAATTCCTTTGAGGAATTCAGCTACGTGCTTCCCTATCCCCCAAAGCTCCTGCCTACCCGGCTGGACTTCTCGGCCTACAAGCACATTCTGGACATGGACATTTTCCCGGTGGCCGTCCGCAACAGCATCGTCAACACCTGCCTGACGGTGGTCCTGTCCGTGTTCGTATCCACCCTTTCCGCCTACGGCTTCGCCCGTGTTCCCTTCCCGGGCCGGGAAAAGCTCTTTGGAATTTATCTTTTCACCCTGATGATGCCGGGATTCCTGAACATCATCCCCCAATTCCTCATTCTGAAGGGCATCCGGCTTCCGGGCCTGCCCAACGGACTGGTGGGGACCCGAGCAGGGCTCATCCTCATTTACGTCGCCACCAATGTCTGCGGCCACACCTTCTTCCTGCGGAATTTCTTCCGGAGTCTGCCGGATTCCCTGTCGGAATCGGTCATTGTGGACGGCGGCGGGCACGGGACCATTTTCTTCAGGATCATGCTTCCCCTGTCCACCCCGGCCATCGGCACCATGACCATTTTTGCCTTTCAGGGTTTCTGGGAGGAGTATTTCACCGCCAAGGTGCTGGTAGGCGCCGATGAATCCATGATCACCTTTCCCCTGCTGCTGCAGCGGCTCAACGGCCAGCACGCCACCCGCTGGGAGTGGGTCTTTGCGGCCTCCATTCTGGCGCTGATCCCGGTGGTGGTGCTGTTCCTGCTGTTCCAGCGGAAAATGGTGGTGGGCGGTCTGACCCAGGGGGCGGTGAAGGGATGAAGCTGACTGCTTTTCTGGATAAAGCCCAGTACCTGCCGGGCGACACCGTAAAACTGACCCTCAACGCCGATGCCGCCGGTGCGGAAGTGACCCTGACCCGGCTGGAGCAGGCCGTTCCCTGTGTCTGCCAATGGGAAGGCCGGGAGATTTGCCTGTCCGGTCTGCCCGAAGGCTGCTACGGTCTCACCGTAACGGCGGCAGGAGGGCACTGGGAAGGAGCCTTTGACATCGTTCATGACCGGCGCGGCGTGACCCGCTATGCCTTTTTGTCGGATTTCGGCCCCGGTGACGGGAACCCGGAGGCCGTCCAATGGCTCCGGGACCTGCACTTCAACGCCATACAATTCTACGACTGGATGTACCGTCACGACGCCCTGCTTCCTCCGGCGGACCGGTTCCGGGACCCTCTGGGCCGGGAAATGGATCTGAGCGTCATCCGGGAAAAAATAGCCGCCTGCAAGGCCAGCGGTATCCGGCCCATTGCCTACGGGGCCATCTATGCCGCCGACAAAGAGCGGTTCCAGGCCCACCCGGAATGGGGGATGTACACCCTGGACGGCCAGCCCATGACCTTCGCCGGATGGCTGTATTACATGAACATCGCCCGGAGCTGCGGCTGGTCGGACCACATTCTGGAGGAATACCGCAAGGCCATTGCCTTCGGCTTTTCCGGCATTCACATGGACACCTACGGCTTCCCCAAGCAGGTCTGGGACAACCAACACCGGCCCGTGGACCTGGCGGAGGAAATCCCAATGCTCATTGACCGGGCGGCGGCCATTGTCCGTCGGGAGGACCCGGAGGGCGGTGTCATCTTCAACGCCGTAAACAACTGGCCCATGGAGTCCGTGGCCCAAACGGGGCAGGACGCCGTATATATTGAAGTCTGGCCTCCCAATGACCGCTACCGGGACCTGTACAACCTCATCGCTCAGGCCCGGCGCTGCTCCGGCAAGCCGGTGGTACTGGCGGCCTATCTGAAGCCCTTTCTGGAGCCTGACCAAGCGCGCGCAGAGCGAGCCTTCCGACTGTGCTGGGCGGCCATTCACGCCTCCGGCGGCACCCAGCTGGTGCTTGGCGAAAACCGGGCGGTCCTGCGGGACAGCTATTACGCCAATTACGCACCCCTGCGGGCCGAATTCCTGCCGGTGGTCCAGAAATACTGTGATTTTATCGTCCGCTATGGGGAACTGACCCTGGAAAACACCGGCGTGGACATCAGCCGCACCGCCTCGGACGGCATCAATGAGGATGTCCGCTTCACCGGCGGGGACTGCGTTTTCTCCACCGATGCCCAGGCGGATACCGTCTGGACCATTCTCCGGGAGGAAAAGCACCGCCTGAGTCTGCACCTTGTGAACCTGCGGGGCAATGATGACCGCTGGAACGCACCCAAGGCCCAGCCGGTCCTTACGGAGCATATCCTGCTCCACCTGCGGCTGGACCGGTCCGTCACGGGCATCTACGCCGCCTCCCCCGACGGAGATTCGCTGGCCCCGGAAAGTCTGCTTTTCACCTGGCAGGATACGCCTCAGGGCCGCGTTTACACGGCGGAATTGCCGCCGCTGGCATACTGGATGACCCTCTGGGTCCTTACGGAGGTTTGAAAAATGCTGTTCTCCTACAATGCAGACCTGCTGCCCCAGGTCCGGATGATGGGCCAGATCCGGTACAGTGAGCCCTGGCTCCACTTTTCCCGGTGCATCAACGAGTGGGTCCTCTATGTGATCCGGGACGGGAATCTCTACTTGCAGGAGGACGGCGTGCGCTATCACCTGGCCGCCGGGGACTTTTTCCTGCTGGAACCGGGGTTGACCCACGAGGGCTACCAGCGCTCCGCCTGTGACTATTACTATGTCCATTTCTCCCACCCGGACATGGGCCGGATGGGGGACGAAACCGCCGCCATGGCGGCTCTGGCGGACAAGCGCCGGAAAAGTCTGACCAGCTACAATCTGGACCCGGAGGACCCCACGGACCCCATCACTTATCTCCCCAAGCAGTTCCACCTGACCGGCGGGGAATTCAAGGCAGAGCTGCGCCACGCCGTAGAGGTCTACGACAGCCGGGAGGAGCATTACAAGCGCCGGACCGCCACCCTGCTCCACAGCTTCCTGCTGGAAACGGCCCACGAAAATCTGCTCGCCCATAGCCGCTCCCCCGGAAAACGCATCCGAAAATCCGATGTGATGGCGGAAAAGCTGCTGCGTTACGTCAACCAGAACTATACCCGCCGCCTGACCAGCCGGGACATTGAGGAGCAGTTCGAGGGGAATTTTGACTATCTGAACCGGACCTTCGCCGCCCTCACCGGCTCGCCGGTATTCACTTACATCAACATTCTGCGCATCAACAACGCCAAGCAGCTCATCGCCACCACCGACCTGCCCTTCTCGGAGATCGGCTATCTGGTGGGCGTGGAGGACCGGTACTATTTTTCCAAGCTTTTCCGAAAAATGACCGGCATGAGTCCCTCGGACTACTACAAAGAGGTCAGGAGCGAATAACATGGAGAACGTCGAAAAGGGTCTGGTCCGGCAATGCTGGCGGCATTTGTTTTCCCTGATGGTCCTGAATCTGCTGACATTGGCGGGCTGTCTGCCCGTTCTCACCATCCCCGCCGCCCTGACGGCCCTGAGCCGCAGCTGTCAGGACCTGCTGCTGGAAAAGCCCCGGCCCATCCGGGGCTTCTGGCGGACCTTCCGGACCCATTTGCTCCCGGCGCTGCCCCTGGGACTGCTGTTCCCGCTGACCCCGGCGGCGGCCCTGTACGGCTGCCTTTTCTATGTACAGAACGCAGGAAATCGCCCCTGGCTGCTGATTCCCGGCATTTTCTGCCTACTGGTGGGCTGTCTGGCGGTCTTCGCATCCGGTCTGGCCTACCCTATGCTGGCCCGGGCAGACCTGTCCGCCCGGGCGGTCCTTCGCAACAGCTTCCTGCTGCTGTTCCGGGGCTGCGGCTTCGGTACGCTGCTGCTTTCGGCCCTGCTGGGGGCGGGGATGATTCTCCTTTTTCCCCATTCCCTCCCGGTGCTGGTGCTGTTGGGGGCTTCTCTCCCCGCTTTTGTTGCCGCCTACGGCAGCCTGCCCGCGCTGGACGCCCTGGTGGTGAAAAAGGCATGGGAATAAAGACGTCCCGGAGTGGGGAACACTCCGGGACTTTCTTTTCACTTAGCCCTTTACATTATAATCGGCATTCATCAGGTTGACGGCGTTGAAGAGCTTGTGCAGGAACACGAAGGGACCCACAAGGATCAGCGCACCCAGCACGTTCCAAAGCCAATAGTCCCTGGCGCCGAAGCTGTATGCGATACCCCGGCGCTGAAGCTCTGCGCCAATGCGGTTGCACAGCTTGTGGTTCCAGACAATGTAGCCGATGCCCAGCGTCAGCGGCCCCACCAGGAACACCAGCAGGCAGTAATGCATGGTTTTCTTGCCGTCATAACGGGAGGCAACGACGTTGATGTCGTTGGACACCGAGGACATGACCACGATGCCGTAAATTCCGAACGTAATAACGGACAGCAAGATCGTTTTCAATAAACCTTTGTTCGTTTTCAGCTGGCCCACCGGGGCCGTCGAGACAGCATTTGCCGTGTTTTCCATAAAAAATGCTCCTTTCCGTTTTGCAGAAAAAATCAGTTTTTCTTTCCAGCTTCTGCGTTTTTAGTATATCATAGCCAATACTCGGTGTCAATAGGAAAGCGTTTTTTCCTCCGATATATCAATATAAATTTATATTTATGCTATGTGTTTACACCAGCATCCAATGTCTTTTCCGTCGGTATTCAGGTGTTCTCCAGACAATGCCTGTTGGGTACTTTTCCGTTCAGGCAATATCCGCCAGCTTTTTGGTGATCCGCAGGGTCACTTCCATGTAATATAGGGCATCCGCCTCGGAGAGGCTGTCCGAATCGATCTCGTCCAGGGCCGACATGGTCTCGGCATACCGAGCCATCATGGAGGCGTACTGGGTCGTCATCCCCAGGGTGTTCTCGCCGGATGCGAATTTCTGCATGAAGTCCACATATTCGTCGAAAAACGCCTCGTAGGCGTCCATGGTCGCCTTGAATTCCGGGGTCACGCCGGTGGAAACGGCCTCCGTGGCCGGTTCCGTAGTGCTTTCCGTGGTCTCGGCGGAAGGCTCTGTGACTTCCGTGGTGGGTTCGGTAGTGGATTGCGTGGTGCCTGCCGTGGCCGAGTCCGCTTTATCCGAATCCAGCACCGCCATAATATCAAAATTCCCCATCCAAACCGCACTTTTCAGGTCGATACAAGTGCTGTACACATGGCTTCTTGCATCCACCCAGGCACTGTAAAAGCTGCTTCTTGCGTCCACCCAATCGCTGTATGCTTCCGAACGGGTATCCACCCATTCCGAATAACCGACCGTGTCTTTTCCGTCCTTGATGACCCCGTCATAATATTCATCCTTGACCCGGTCCATCAAATCATCATACACACGGTCTTTCAGTGTGTCAAAACAGTCCTCATAAACTACCTCCCGGAACCGGTCCAGGCTGTCCAGCCACGCATCTTGGTCGTCCTGCGGAAGGGTGTCTACGATGGTTTTGCAATATGCAGCCATCCATTCATCGGCCTGGGCGAACAGCGCCGTAGTCTCGTCAGAAACTGCCCCATACCAAGCCATCAGGGCAGATTTATTTTCGCAATAGCTTTCATAGCTGTTCCCAAGGGTCTGTTCTGTCATCTCCCATTGGCTTTCCAGCGAAGCCGCCACCGTATCAAAAGATGCCTGAATCCCATCCAGTATTCCTTCCAGTGAGGAATCGTCATAAGAAACCCTTGCGGGCTTGGTGCTCGCCGGTTTGTCGCTGCCTGGGGTCAGGGCCGGAAATCTCCGCCCGCAGGCTGTCAGGGACAGCAGCAATACCGTGGTCAGGACCAGTGCGAATACTTTTTTCATCTTTGTTCCTCCTTCTCATTATACGCCCAACAGGGCATTGCCGTGGGGCTGCCGGTCCTCCGACCGGTCCAGGATATACCGCCAGATGCGCTTGCCCAATTCCGGGGAGACTGCCTTCTGCACCGCCGCCGTTTCCGGCCCGCCGATGCCGCCGGCCAGCAGACCCAGGGCAAAAGCGCCGCCGTTGGTCCCGAAGAACTGCTCTCCCAGGGCTGCAATGCCCTCTACCAGCCGGTCTTGCCCGGTTTCGGCCTCCGGGCCAGTCAGCAGCGCTCCCAGCTTCGCCCGAAATTCCCGGAATCGGGGGTCCCGGTCCGGTGGGCCCTGGGTCTGTCCTTTTTCCATCAGGACCAGTTCTTCCAGAGAACAGCCTCGCAGGACTTCCGTCAGGCCGTTTTCCAGACCGATGTCCTTCAGGTATTCCAGCGCCGAGATTTGCCGCCCCAGCCGCTCCTGCTCCGCAATCTTCCGGGCCAGCAGCTTCCCGATGGCCGCTTCACCGTCATAATCCGGGGAGAGCATCAGGTCCCGGATCTCGTTGCGCTTCAAGCCCAGCTGATAGTACAGGGCGATCTGCTGAAGCTTCTTCACCCCGGCGCTGTCGTAGAGCTTGTAGCCGTCGTTGCCCTCCACGGAGTAATTGGCGTAGGCCGCCGCCCGCACCACATTTTCATGGTGGAAATAGTACAGGTGCTTTCCCGTGAGGCCGGTCAGGGCGCACACCTCCTTGACCGTCTTGTAGTCCTTCATTGGCCCCATCCTCCGCCCACAGTATAGAGCGTTCCCGGAGAATGGTTCAACCGTTCGACCGTTTCCGGCGGAGCCTGTCCCCTTCCCTTTCCCGATAAAGCGCCGCTTCGCTTCATAAAAATGCCTCCTTATTTGTGATGGCGTGGACCGCCTCACAGCAGGGCCTGTAAATTTCGCGAAAAACAGCGTTTGCAATTTTCGTCTTTTTCTGTTATAATGTATTATTATATGTCTCCCACAGGAGGCTTTGGGGGCCTTCCCCACCGGCAGCCGCAGGCAAGGCGGCTTTTCCGAAGCGGGTTCGTTAGTTAAGACTAACTTTCCCGGAATTTTCGCATTGGAGTACACCGCATGAACGTAAAACGACTGATTTTTCTCATTCTGGGCTGCATTTGCCTGGCCCTGGGCTGCATCGGCATCGTGCTGCCAATCCTGCCCACGGCTCCCTTCTTCCTGGCCACGGTTTTTTGCTTTTCCCAGTCCTCTCAAAATCTCCACGACTGGTTTTTGGGTACGAAGCTCTACAAAAACAACCTGGAATCCTATGTGAAGGGCCAGGGCATGACCGCCGGCACCAAGGCAAAAATTCTTACAACGGTCACGGCCCTGATGGCCTTCGGCTTCTACATGATGTTCCGCAGGAGTCTGTATATCCCCTGCGGCATCCTGGCCTGCGTGTGGGTGGCCCACCTGATCTACTTCCTGTTCGGGGTCAAGACCCTGGAAAAATCCCCCGCCGCATAAAAAAGCACCCGGTATTGCGAAAATACCGGGTGCTTTTTCAATTCAGGTCCATTTCCCGGAGCAGTTCATCCAGATTCCGCCGCCCGTAGAGGACCCGCAGAATATAGATTCTTTCGTCCTCCCTGTCGGGAAAATAATAGAGCATATCGCTGCCCACCAGCTTTTTGCGGACGGTCCCGTTGGGCAGAAAGGCATTGTCCACCGGAGCGCCGCTTTCCGGGAAGGCACAGGCTTCTCGAATGGCCCCCTGCAGCTTTTCCAGAAAAGCCGCTCCCCGGAAATTTGGGGAGCGGCTTGCTTTATGCTTCGTTCAGAATTTCCGAAAGGGTCTTTAAAAAGGCGTTCAGGTCAATGGGCTTGGCCAGGTGGCCGTTCATTCCGGCGGCGATGGCGTCCTGCCGGTCCTCCTCAAAGGCGTTGGCGGTCACGGCCAGAATGGGGATGGCCCTGCAGAAGGGAGCCTCCATGGCCCGGATCTCCCGTGTGGCCTCGTAGCCGTCCATAACGGGCATCTGAATATCCATCAGAATCAGATCGTACTGCCCCGGAACGGCGTTCCTCATTTTCTCCACTGCCACGGAGCCGTCCGACGCTACTTCCACCAGGAAGCCCGCTTCCCGGAGAATTTCCACGGCGATTTCCTGATTCAGGGCGTTGTCCTCCACCAGCAGGATGCGCTTTCCTGCATGGGAGGGGGCTTTCTGCTCCGGCTTCGGGGCGGGCAGCGGCACCGGCTGGGAGAGGATGTCCCGCAGCTCGGACATAACGAGGGGCTTTTCACAGAAGGCCGTGACCCCGGCCTCCCGGGCTTCCTCCTCCACGTCGGACCAGTCGTAGGCGGTCAGGATAATGATGGGCTTGTCTTCCCCGATGACCTTCCGGATGCGCCGGACCGTCTCGATGCCGTTCATATCCGGCATGAGCCAGTCGATGATGTAGGCATAGAACGCGTCGCCCATTTCCATGGCGTGCTTGGCCCGGATGACGGCCTCCTTGCCGGAGACGGTCCACTCGGACCGCATTCCGATCTCCGTCAGCATGGAGGAAACGCTCAGGCAGGTGTCCGTATCATCGTCGGCCACCAGCACCCGCAGACCCTGCAAGGACTCCACCTTCTGGTAGACCTTCGGTTCCCCGGTAAGCCGGAAGGTCAGGCACACGTCAAATTCGCTGCCCACGCCCTCCTCACTTTTCAGGCGGATGGTGCCGCCCATCATGTCCACGATTTTCCTGGTAATGGCCAGGCCCAGGCCGGTGCCCTGGATGCCGGAGACCGTGGCGCTTTCGGCCCGGGAGAAGGACTCGAAAATATGCTGCTGGAACTCCTTGCTGATGCCGATGCCCGTGTCCCGGATAACAAAGTGATACCGGGCGCAGCCCTTGGGGGCCTTGTTCTCCTGCTTGACCCGGAGGCTGATCAGGCCGCCGGTCTTGTTGAACTTCACCCCGTTGCCCAGGATATTCAGCAGAATTTGAGTCAGGCGCAGCTCGTCGGCGTACACGTCCTCGTCCACCACATCCACGGTGTCGATGAGGAAATCCAGCTGCTTGGAGGTAACGGTGGGCTGGATGATGGTGCGGATGTCGTGGAGCAGGTCCGGCAGGTGCAGGGGCTTCTCGTCAATTTTGACCTTTCCGCTTTCGATGCGGCTCATATCCAGCACGTCGTTGATAAGGGACAGCAGATGCCCGCTGGAGGTGCCGATCTTACGCAGGTATTCCTTGACCTTCTCCTTATTATCCATGTGGGAAGCGGCCAGGGACGTGAAGCCGATGATGGCGTTCATGGGGGTCCGGATGTCGTGGGACATATTGTTCAGGAACTGGGTCTTGGCATGATTGGCGTATTCCGCTGCCGCCAGGGCCTCCGTGAGCTTTTCGTTCTTCTCCCGCTCCGCCAGCACGATGGCGTTGACGTTCTTGAAGCCCAGGATGAAATCCCCGCTGCCCGGCTCCCCGGCGGCGGTATAGCTCACCTGGAAATATTCCTGCTTGCCCTTGTAGAGCCGCTTGTAAATAACGCTGTAAAGGGGCTGCCGCTGAATTTCGTGCAGCACCACCTCATACTGGGTCTTGCGGGAAAATTCTTCCTTGTCCTCCTCGCAGACGTAATGGACCAGGTAATCCTGCATGGCCAGGGCGTAATTCACGCTGTCCTGGGCGAAGAACATCGATTCCCGGGCTACGTTATCTTCACCCTCGTCCCGGTACTTGACGCTGTGGCGGCCTTCCTGGGTGACCAGCCAGACGGTGGTATACTCCCGTGCCAGACCGCTGATGACCCAGGTCTGCTCGTCCAGCAGCCGGCGCTCCCGCTCCCGTTGGCGTTCCTCGGCCACGGCTGCCGAAACATCCTCCACGGCGAACAGGACCGTGGACACCTGACCCTGCTCATCCCGGGAGGCGGCGATCCAGCTGGCCCGGCACCATTCCCAGGTGTCCAGCTTCCCATGAAATGCCTCCACCAGCAGGTCGTTTTTCTCCAGCTCCTCCGGGAGCCGCCGCCGGTCCGTAAAGGCCCGCATTTTTTCCTGATCCTCCGGCCGCACGCACAGGCTCAGGAAGGCTTCCGTCACGGCATCCGCCGTGAGGCAGTGCTCCACGGCCTGCTCAAAGTAGGGGATATTTTTCAGAGCCTTGCAGGTATTGGTCCGCAGGTCCACCCAGTACACAGCAAAATAGGCGTTGTACAGCCCGCTGATGGTATGAAGCTGCTCCTCCAGCTGGGCGTTCACCGCCTGGAGCCGGGCCTTTTTCTGCTCCTCCCGGGTAATGATGTCGTCAATGAGCCGGAAGCCCACCACGGCCCCGGTGCCGGTTTCCCCGGTGAGCGCACCGGTTACCTCCAGATAGTGCCGCTCTCCGGTCTCCGCCACGATGCAGAACCGGTAGGAGAGCCGTGCGTGATCCCGGAGATAGGCCTTCAGATTCCGGGGCAGCAGCGTTTCCACAAAATCCGGGGCGGACTCCCGGTCGATGAATCGGGCAAAGCACGCTTCCAGCTTCCCCCGATAATCGGAAAAGTTGGAGACGGTTTTGCCCGCATCCAGAAAGCGGTTGGTCTGGGCGTCGGATTTCAGGACCGTAACGGTCTCTTTTTCAAAATTCAGATAGAAGAACGAGAGAAGATCCTGACACAGGGTGTCGAGAATGTGCTTCTCATTTTTCAAAGACTCGTTTTCGGAAATGTCCAGAAAGGTTGTATAGACGGACCGTTCCCCCTGGGGGGTGGTGATGACCTCCGTGTGGGCCAGCAGACTGGCGGTGCGCCCGTCCTCGCCCACCACGTCGCAGACGTAATCCACGGAACCGTCCTGAGTGCGCAGAGAGCGGAGCTTCTGAAGGTCTGCGGCGCTGCGGTAAACGGCTTTGGCCATCAGGGCATCCAGATTCCGCCCGGCCTCCTCCAAATCCCGGACCCCGTAGGTCCGCAGGGCCACTTCATTCATATAGAGGTCCGCCCGGCTGGGCAGGGTATAGCAGACGATGCCGCAGGCCGCCCGGTCGGTGATGCTGCGGTTATAGGCCTCCGTTTGGGTCCGGGCCAGCTCCAGGTCCCGGTTGCGCTGCTGGAGCCAGCGTTCGGACTGGTTCTCGTCCTCCAGGCGGAATACGTCGGAAAATTCCCGGTGATAGCCGACGATGGTCACGAATGGCTTGCCGGTCTCCATGCGCCGGCCGCCGCAGCGGACCCGCATTTCGCCAGTGAGGGGATGCACATAGCGGTACACGATGTCCGCCTCGCCCCGCATCAGCTCCTGCTGATAGGCGTTCATCAGCGGCCGGTCCTCCGGGTGGATATGGCCCAGGAAGAAGGCATAACACTCCTCCGGAGTGATGTCCGGCGTTACGCCCAGCAGGTCCTGCATGATGGGGTCGGCGTACAGACGGCCCGGCCCGTCGGAAAGCTCCATTTTCCAGAAGCCGGTGCGGCTTTCCTGAATGTAATTCTTGGCTGCTTGGGTATCCAGTTCAATCATAGATGGGATCTCCGATACTCTTTATTTTGACGAGGGTGTTTGCATGGAAAATGCTCCGGGGCAGGCAAAAAAAGACGCACTGCCCATCAGGCAATGCATTCAAAGCAAAAGCAGCTGGCTGCCATTTTACAGGCCCTATAGCTTTGCGTCTCAGACTTTCGACTGATTTGCCAAATATTCAATAAGAAATCCGCAGAATCAAATTCTTACTTTTATTATATCATGGATATTCCCGCTCTTCAAGGCAATTTTGCGATAATTTCATCGAAAAATCCAGAAATATGCAGAAAAAGTTCCCCCGGCGAAACAAAGGCTCCCGGCGTGTAGGGGGGGAGCTGTCACTGAAGGGGACAGCGGGGGTGTACGCTGCCGAATTCCTGTATATCCCCCGGCGAGGCACTGTAGGGGCGGCGGCATGCCCCGCCCGCCAACTTTCAACATTTGAGCGGCAAAAATCAACGTAAACGCCCTCCGGGACAGAGAAAAGCCTTCCCTTGGGGGAAGGTGGCTTTGCGAAGCAAAGACGGATGAGGGGCGGTAGGCACGATCGAATTTGTGTGTAGGGGCGAGGCACGCCCCGCCCGCCCGAATTTCATACGCCGAACTGGCGTGGCGCAAAGCCTCCTCCCTCCGTGAGAAGGTGTCACGGGCCTCAGCCCGTGACGGATGAGGTCGAAGGTAGCAATTTTGTACCATCCCATGGCGATAATTTTTAGCTTCGACCTCATCAGTCGTAACTGACGTTGCGCCAGCTTCCCCTCCAGGGGAAGCCTTTTCTCAGAAGTACCGGGCCAGTCCCTCCTGCTGGAGCGTGCCCGTCAAGGGGCGGGACAAAGCAGGGCGTTCAGCGGATTCTGCACCGGAATTTGAAATTCGACGCTGATTCTTGGATTTTTCTAATTTTACAGTTCACTTTTTGGTAAAATGGTCGAAAAACGTCGAAATTTTCCGGTGGCCAAAATATTGAAATTTCTCCGGTGATGTGATAATCTATCTCCATCAACGGTAGAAAGGACAGGAAACCATGGAAAATTTACAGATTTTGATTACGGACAGCTCGGCGGAATTTTTGGACGCCCTCACCGAACGGCTTCGAGGGGATTTTTCCGTGGCGACCTG
>QWCN01002814.1_pt1 | contig 37578 bp, 66 predicted proteins | sample 1972711 | NCBI WGS metagenome assembly QWCN01 (sample SAMN09866707, study PRJNA288562) | Human gut metagenome isolate term1_stool, whole genome shotgun sequencing... | isolation source: gut | host: Homo sapiens | place: USA: California
TGGTACCGGTGAGGGGACACCCTGAATTTTCGTCCCCTCGGGCTACCGGCTGTAAGTCAATGTTTATTCCATCTTCGGAAAAGTCAAAATGTCCGTTAGGGTCTGCGTCCAGAAGCGTCCATACAACGATTCTGTCTTTTCCGACTTCCACGCGCATTACCAACGACAAAAGCGCGTTTACATCGTCTCCTGCGGCGTTTAACAACGTCCTAAGACGATCCTCTGGTATCTGCGTACCATCGGCGCTGTGTTTCAGCGTTGTCATTTGCCTGTCAATTTCCGCAAGCTCTTCTTCAAGCACCTGCATCTTCGTTTTCAATGTCTGGCTGTGCAGCCCCGCAAGAATCGCATTTGTTCCCGCTTCGAGCTGCCGGTTGATTTCCATCCTTCGGGAGAGAAGAATTTGCATCCGCTGTGTGGCGACGTTGATTATTTCGTTTTTCTCTTCCCGGATAATGCTGATTATGTTTTCTATGTTTCCCGGATTTCCCAGGATTTCGCGTATAGCATCAGCGACGATGTTTTCCAGCTCTCCTGCGCCGATCTGCGGATTATCGCATTGCCCGGTTCGCTTTTTCCCTGAACACGCGTAATAGTAATACGTCTTTTTCGAGCTGACGATCGTCATGGCGCTTTTGCATTCGCGGCAGAACACCCTCCCCTTGAGCGGGTATTCTCGTGCCTTCGGTGGCCTGCCAGCTTGCACACGTCGGTTATCTTCCATCTTCTTCTGCACCCTTTCCCACGTTTCACGGTCGATGATTGCCGGGACGGCGTTCTCTATCCGCATGGTTCTGATTGAAAAAGAATGCGAATTTCGCGTACCGTCCGGTCGGCGCTCGCTCCTGCCGTACACAATATTCCCGATATACTTCTCATTTTTCAACAGGTCATGCAGACTGTTCGTTCCGAAGCATCCGCCGCGTTTGGTGCGCTTCCCGGAATCGTTCAGCCATTTTATTATTTCCCGATACGATTTCCCCGCGGCGTACTGCCGGAATATCTCACGTACTGTATCTGCTTCATCCTCGTTGATGACAAGGCGCTCGTCCTCTACGTCGTACCCCAGCGGCGGCTTTCCGCCCGTGTGCTTGCCCTGCTCCGCCATGTAACGCATCTTTTCGATGACCTTCTGCCGCGTTTGGAGCACCCACATCTGATTCATCAGAGCCATGCTTCCCTCGGATAGAAACGTCATCGGGTCGCGCAGATCGCCGCCGATGATCGGCTGCGTCACGGCAACGACGCGCACGCCGTAGCACGCCATCTGTTCGCGGAATTGAAACCATGCCGTCAGCTTGCGGAACATCCGGGATTGATCGTATATAACAACGGTATCCGCGCCGCCCTCGGCGAGCTGGCGCATCATACGTGAATACTCCGGTCGGGTGTTCTTCATGCCGGATGTAGCCTCGTCAGCGAACACGTCCAGTACAGAAAGATGCTCCCGTGCGCACCACTCGCGGCACTTCTGCACCTGTACGTCGATGCTGTCCACCTCTTGATTGTCGGTTGAGAAGCGAGCAAGAATGTACGCTCCGTGTGTCAGTCTCATTTCTTTTTCCCCTTGCGGATGCTTTTGAAGGCGTAAATGATGGTTGCGACGGAGGCGTTCAGTATCAGGGCGAGAACGCCCGCAAAAATGCTTGTCCCAGCCGAGCGGAAAATACCGGCGGTCTCTACCTGGATGTCGAATATGACGTACCATACAACCGCGCACAAAAGAATGCTGCATACGCCGATAAGCATATAAATCGTCCTTGTGTGCGTTTCCCCCTGCTTTCTCAGCCCTGCGTTCATTTCTTGCAGATACTTTACTTCGCCGGATAACCGCATGTTCTCCAATTCCAGCTCATGGACATACTGCGTGTCCGGCTGTTCATCCAGACCGACAAGCTCATTCAGTGACAGATTCAAAACCTTGCAAGTAGCAGCGGCATAAAAAAGGAGCGGGTGCTTTACCCGCCCTGCATTTGTGTCGCAGATGTTGTTGTAGGGGACGCCGGACAGGTCGGACAACTCTTGCAGGGTAAAGCCGCTGGCATTTTTCGCCTTGCGAATTTTGGTGGGATAATCGTCTAAGTAAGGCTGTAGGTCTGTGAGCGCGGACACTTTTTCTCCATCTCCATTCAGTTGTTGGATTTCCCGATTTTGGGAACGGTTCTTGAATCTTCCTCCTGATTTGTGATTTACAACATGGACTTTATAAACAGAAAAGGGTACGCTTGAGACGTGGCAGACGTGTCGGTTTACCACCTTACCCAAAGCCCCGGCAGAGGTTGCCGCCAATGCCGGGGCAATTTAATTCACGCAAAATAATCGTCGACCGTTCTCCCGTCAACGGAGCTTAAAAACGCGGTGTTGTGATCTACATCGCTAACAAGGATCGCGCCGACATGCACCTCATCGCCGCAGAAAAATTGTGCAAGGCTGATTGCATTTTCCGTCATGGAGTTCAGTGCGGAAACAGTATCGCTCCAATTGCTTGGTTTCGTTCCGGCTTTCTTTGATTCTCTGATTTTCGCATCAAATCCGTCGTTCTCAATGAGCATCACAATCAAATTTTGATCTTCCTTGATTGTGTATGTCACGTTCGGCAGATTCTTTTTCCATGTCGCCTGAATAAACTGCGCCGCGGCTTCCAGCGTCTCCGGTGTGCATTTGCCGAGATTGGATTCTTCGGACGCTTCCTCTTCCGGCTGCTGTGCAATGTCGAAATCCTTGGAGCCGATCTCTTCCCATCTGTACAATGCAACGAGCGTGACCGGCGTCTCCATGTCGTCCAGCTCGTAGGTCATCACGTCCTCAACGGTTCCGCCCTTTTTGATTTTTGCGAATCCGGTATCGTGATAGGCGCTGTTTTCCTGCGATCCTATATTAAGTTTGTTCAGGAAGTTCGGGTCGTTGTCCTGATAGGCGCAGAATGTGTCAATCCATTTCCCGGAAGCACTCACATCACCGCCGGAGAGGTTCGTAACGGTGTATTTAAAGCAGATAAGCGGAACGTCACCGTATTTGTTATATTCCGACCCGACCTCAAGAATTTCGTAACCGAGTATCTCAATGCGGGCTTCGTCGTCCTCGTATACCGTGCCGTCAAACATGGCGTTGGGCGTCGGCTCCTCCGTCGGTTCCGCAGTCGGCTCGGCGGTCGGCTCTGCAGTCGGTTCCGGCGTTGCTTTCGTCTCCGGTGCCGCCGCGCCGCACGCGCAAAGGGCAAAAATGAGCGCAAAGACTAATGCAAGGGCAAGCAGTTTCTTTCTCATAATATCCCACTCCTATTAAATTTTGTTGTGGCTGTGTTCAGAATAACGCTTTTCATCGATAGAATCAAGTTTAAATTTGTCGAAAGGCAATAAAATAAGGAGGTAGAAATGGAAGAAGAGCGAAAGGAGCTTGTAGAAATGATTTGCCAGATGACGGAGGAGCAGTTGGAATGGTTTATAAATCAAGCGCTGCTTGTGCTATCTGATGCAGACGCTTGACCTTTTCATCCGGCAGGGAAAGAATCAGCTCGATCATTTCTCTTTTGGCATCCGAAACACCTGCAATGATAGCCGGGGCGGGATTGCTGGCAGCACCATCGCCGTAGATCAGAGCATCAACAGGTACGCCGAAGTAGTCAGAAAACATTTTTAGCGTTTTCGCATTTGGAACGCCGCCGGATTTCCAATGCGACATACTCCCTTGACTTATTCCTAACGATGTAATTACGTTGGTAACCTTAACCCCTCGCTGATTGCAAAGATTCTTTAAGTTATCGTAGAACATAAAATACCTCTTGACTTACACGAAATTTTGATGTTTTAATTGTTTTGTAAAATAAAATAAAAGGAGGATGCACAAATGGAAACGAAAGAAAAGAACAAGCCCATAGAAATTTTTGAACCCATAGACGGGGAGGATAATGTTGCGGTAAGAGTAAACGGGGCGACGGTTGCCCTTCGCAACAAAGAGGTAACGGTTTTCTTTCGGGATACCCGGCAGGAAACGATGGAAAAAACATCTCGGCTATGGTCTATGTTCAGCGCTGGCCTTGTAATCGGTATGGCCATCGGATATCTTGTCCTGCGCGGTCTCGGCTTATAAAATACTGTGAAGAAATGCGATGATCGGCGGTATAAGAAACTTGTAAATTGCCGCAACTGCGGCGGCGGCTGCGACGATGAGCGCCGGAAGCTCAAGCCAGAATTTCACGTCTTTCCTGATCTGTTCCTGTAGGACAGGAATCATACTCGCGCCCTCATCGGTTTCGAGAACGGCCATCAGCCCTTTCCGTATCCCTTTGGGAACTCTCCCAAAATAAGAGAACAGGCCGGAGCGTACCATTTCGTCAATGACCGGTTTTCGCCAGAAATACACGGCGAGCAAATCCTTTAGCCCTTTTTTGAGCAGTATATACTTATACAATTTCATAACAGTCACCTTTATGCAGCTTCGCTAATTGCGGGGCTGCTTTTTTGGTTTCTTTGACAAACATCGGAAATTAGAGTTTTTTCTATTGATTTACAATAATTTTTGATGTATAGTAATCGATGTAAAATCCATTGCACGAAAAAGGCAACAAAAAACCAAGCCTTAACGGAAAGGATTTCCGAAAAAGCTGCAAAACCGTATTGTGATTGCTGGCACTTTCACAATAATCTTTTTGCCGCAAAAAGTCAATGTTTTTTACAAAACACGCACAAGGGGGTGATGGAAATTTACGAGCTTTTCCGCGGTAAGATCGCCGAGCAGAAGAAGCTGCGGCGGCTTACCAATGGCGACATTGCCAAGATGACGGGATACTCCGTCAGCACGATCAACGCATTCATGGCTGGCAGACGCGAGAATGACAAGATTGCCAACGCGATTGCAAAGGTTCTCAATATCGAGCGATAACCCCCGCCCGACAGGGCGGAAGAAAGGAAGCGAAAACGTGAAAGCCGTAAAGATCACCCTCAAAGGCCGTGCGTTGATGGCAGCGGTCGAATCCGGCCTTATCCGCCGGAAGCTATCCGGCGGTATCCCGATGCGGAAGTTCGAGCTGTTCTGGGCGCTGTTTTCCCCGTGGCTATCGACCGACGCGGGACAAGGCGATGATCTCTACCAAAAGGAGGAAGAATAAAATGCCCATCACAATCAACCGCAAGACCGGGGAGGTCAAAGCCCCGGAGATCACGCAGGAACAGCGCGACGCCCTCTGGGGCGAGCTGGTTCGGAATTACATCCGCAAGCACCCGGAGGAGCTGACAGAGCAGGACAAGGGCGATGATCGCCCCGTGTAAGGACTGTTCCGAGCGTCACGTCGGCTGTCACGCATCCTGCCCCCGGTACGCAGAATTCAAGGCCGGATGCGAAGAGCGGCGGGAAGCGCGGACAAAGCTGCACCCGATCGCCGATTACACCATCGACATCACCAAGCGAGTACAAAAAGCGGCCCACCGCCGCAGAAAGTAGGAAAAACAACCATGACAAAAGCAAAGGCAACGTTTGCCACCACTGCGATCATGACGCTTTTAGCCGCCGTGATCTTCTTCGTCTGGAAATTCGGAAACGGTCTCGGCTTTGCCGTCATCGAGGGCATCTTCGCGGTCTACGGCTTTTCGAGCCTCGCCGATGACTGCTGCCGCTGGCTGCAAATGCCGGATACGTCGATCATGAAAGGAGGACGGCACTAATGATTATCTATCTCGCCGGCAAGATCACCGGCAATCCCGAATACCGTGAGCAGTTCGCAGCGGCAAAGGCGGAACTGGAAGCAGATGGCCATATCGTCCTGAATCCTGCCGAGCTACCGGAGGGTATGAGCCCAGACGCGCATATGCGCATCTGCTTTGCAATGATCGACGTAGCGGACGAAATACGCACAATCCCCAACTGGTATAACAGCCCCGGAGCAAGAGTAGAAACCGCTTACGCTGAATACAGCGGTAAGCCGATCTGCGTGGCAGAATACGCACTGACGGGAGGAACGGAATGAACGACACACGTTATACGGCCATCGCCGCCGCGCTCCGGGAAGAGTTCCCGAAGGCCAATAAGGGAACGGTGAGCATGGCGCTCCACACGAACGACTACGGCGTGAAGTTCTGCGCCAGAGCGCAGGAGATTTACGACGCCGTGACGCAGCGTAAGCCCCGCACACCGCGCCGCGTTAAGCCCATACGGTTACAGTGCCGCCTGACCGAAAGCACCGCACAGCGCGTTAAACAAGCGCTCGAGAGAAACGGCATCGCGTCCATGCAGACGTTTCTGGAATCCCTTGTGCTGGCTTGGCTCGCACAGTCTGAATGCTCCACCACATGGGCGGAAAAAGGCGAAAGCGCCGCCGGTGGAGATGACACCGACAGCGCTTACAGGAAAAACAACCTTATTTCAAATTCTACAGCAAAGGAGGCGGAATTGTCAAGTGCCCAGAACGTGCCGCTGCCGTGACTGCGGCGAGGACGGTTTTTACCCCGTCGTTTACGCCGACGAAGGCTACGGCTGGGAGCGCTGCCCGACCTGCGGGTCTGACCGTATCGAATGGGGAAACAAATGCCCCTTGTGCGGACGGTACGCCGAGGAAAGCTACTGCGAGGACTGCAAGCAGAACATCCGTGACCGCTTCCACGAGCTTTTAATCTGCAATTTTGGCAAAGAAGAGATCAAAGCATTAAACGAAATCTATGACGGAAAGGAACTTGAATAATGAAAGTGCTCGAACTGTTCGCCGGTACACGGAGCATGGGCAAGGCTTTTGAAGCACACGGGCACGAGGTATTCTCCATCGACTGGGACAAGGACTTTTAAAACATCGATCTTTGCGCCGATATAATGACCGTCACGGCGGATGACATCCTTCGGCTCTTTGGCAGGCCCGATGTGATCTGGGCAAGCCCCGACTGTACGACATTCAGCATTGCGGCAATAAGCCATCATCGGAAGAAAGACCCTGTGACCGGTAACCTTGATCCCATCAGCGAATATGCCCGAAGTTGCGACAAAATAGATCAACATGTTTTGCAGCTCATCCACGACCTTGAGCCGAAATTCTATTTTATCGAAAACCCACGTGGCGGGATGCGGAAGATGTCGTGGATGCAGGGGCTCCCACGGTACACCGTCACATACTGCCAGTATGGCGACACTCGCATGAAGCCCACGGACATTTGGACGAACCACCCAGACCCAAAATTTCGCCCCATGTGCAAGAATGGCGACTCGTGCCATGAAAGAGCCCCGCGCGGCGCGAAGACCGGGACGCAGGGCCTGAAATGCAGCAAGGAAAGAAGCGTTATACCAAACGCATTATGTGAGCATATCGTAGAAATTTGTGAAAAGGAGTTTGAATAATGACTTACTACAAAAACGAATTTGACACCGGCTTCGTCGTCGACGAAAAGACCGGAGAAAGCACGGCAATGTTTACCGTCGGAATCACCGTTGCGGAATACCGCGAGCTCGTAGAAAGAGCCGCGAAGAACGAGGCGGCGCGCCTCGCCGATGACTACTGGGAGATGAAAAAAGAGAACATCGATCTGAGAGCCGAGCTTTTCGATCTCCGGAAGAAGCTCGCGGAGGCAAAGGAGGCGGCGGAATGAGCGAGAACATGAGCATTTATAACGCCGTCCGATCGGTGCCGAACGAAGCGATCAAGCCCATCAGCGCTGGACGCTTGAAAGGATTCAGCGACATTAACCCTATGTGGCGCATTAAGAAACTGACAGAAATGTTCGGCCCCTGCGGTGTTGGCTGGTGGTATGAAATCACCGACAAGCGAATCGTTGATGACAACATCACACAGCAGCGCGCGGTTTTCCTTGACATTCTTTTATTTTACGTCGATCCAGAAACCGGCGTTGCGTCTCACGGAATCCCCGGAACGGGCGGCAGCTCCCTTGTCGCTCAGGAAAAGAACGGGCCGTACCTATCCGATGAGTGCTTCAAGATGGCTCTCACGGACGCCATCTCCGTTGCTTCTAAGGCGCTCGGCCTTGCGGCAGACATTTATTACGCCAAAGACCGAAGCAAGTATACCGCGCCGGGTGAAGCGGCAGATTACACCACCGCGCCGCCTCCGGCAAAGCCCGCAAATATCATCATTGGTGGGAATGCCGATCTTCCGATGATCTGCGCAGACTGCGGAGCAGAGATCAAGGATGATGTGCATGATTACAGCGTGAAATGGTACGGAAAACCGCTCTGCCGCGACTGTCAGAGAAAGAACCCGAGGTTGAAGAAGTGAAGGTCGATTCCGCCGTTTGGGAGGGCGGCTTCTTGAAGCTCCATACCGCGGACGTGGACGCGAGGCACTTTGCCTACGTGTTCACGCCGGGGGAATACGAAATAAAGCCCAAAAACATACGCAGCCTCGACGCAAACGCTTATGCCTGGGCATTGATCGACAAGCTCGCCAAAGCTACCGGCGTTCCTGCGTCCGAAGTCTACCGCCGCGCCGTCCGCGACGTTGACGGTAACAAGAAGATCGTCTGCATCCAGTCAACGGCGGCGGAAGAGCTGCGGCAAGTCTGGGCATCAAACGGCCTCGGCTGGCAGTCCGATGTCACAGCGTCCAAGATCCCCGACTGCGTGAATGTGATTCTTTACTATGGCTCCTCGGTCTTTTCCAGCTCCACGATGAGCCGCCTTATAGACAACCTGATTCAGGACGCAAAGGCCGTTGGTATCGAGACCATGCCGCCGGACAAGCTCGCCGCCCTGCTCGGCGAATGGGAGGGAAAACGTGAAAAGAATCTCAAGCAAACGCGCTAAAGCGTGCGCCATTCCCAAGGCCGTCAAAGAGCGCGTTTGGGAACGCGACCATCACTGCTGCGTTTACTGCAAATCCATTTACGCTTTCCCCGAAGCCCACTATATCCCCCGTTCCCGCGGGGGATTGGGTATCGAGGAAAACGTACTGACACTCTGCCGCCTCTGTCACGACGCCTTTGACAACGGCACGGCGACGATGCGGCAGGAGATCGGGCACTACTGCCGGGACTATCTCAAAGCCCATTACCGATGCTGGGACGAACAAAAGTTAATCTACCGAAAGGATGATCCAAGATGGCAATGAACACATGCGTCCTCATGGGACGCCTTACACGAGACCCGGAGAAGCGTTACACGGCGAACAACACGCCGGTCGCGTCGTTTGCGATCGCCGTTGACCGCTTCAAGGAGGGCACGGACTTCTTCGACATTACCGCATGGCGTGAGACCGGCGAGTTTGTATCCAAGTGGTTTTCCAAAGGCGACATGATCTGCGTCCGCGGTCGCATCCAGAACCGCGATTGGACGGATAAAAACGGCAACGCCCGCCGGTCAACGGAGATCGTCGCGGATGAGGTCAGCTTCTGCGGCGGCAAAAAGGACAAGCCCGACCAGAAGGAAGCCTACGAGCGCGCACAGCTCGAGCCGGTTGAGGATGACGGACAGATTCCGTTTTAACGGAGGCGCACAATGGCATTAGAGAGCTTCAATGCCTATCACAGCTACCTCGACACCATGGAAGCGCTGAATGACGCGGAGTGCGGGAGACTGTTCAGGGCGCTGCTGGAATACAGCGCGACCGGCGCAGCTCCGGAACTCCGCGGTAATGAACGCTTTGTCTTCCCCGGCATGAGGTCGCAGATCGATAGGGACATTGAGAAATACAACGCCAAATGCGCGCGAAACCGCGAGAACGGAGAAAAGGGTGGGGGGCATTCGCCACCGAACGCCCCCGAACGCCCCCGAACGCCCCCCAAGGACAAGGACAAGGACAAGGACAAGGACAAGGACATATCTTTCCCACCTAACGGTGTGAAAGAGAATGCGCGCGCGCACCACCCCACCGTGGAAGAGGTTGCTGCCTACTGCCGGGAGCGCGGAAACCGCGTTGACGCCGAACGCTTTGTTGACTTCTACGCCTCCAAGGGCTGGAAAGTGGGCAATCAGCCCATGAAAGACTGGAAAGCCTGCGTCCGAACATGGGAAAGGCGGGAGGACAAACCCAAACAAACCGGTCGCTTTGCGACACCAGACTATGACGCAATGGAGGACTTGCCATGCTGACAGAAGACATTATCGGCAGCATTGCCGAACGCGCGAAACGAAACAACCCCGCCATGCCGGAGGATTACATCGCCTCCGACGGCTTTCTCCATTGCGGCAAATGCGGCGAGCAGAAAGAATGCGCCATTGACGCCGGAGGAAAAGAGATCATCGTCCGCTGCCTCTGCCGGTGCGGAGCGGAGGCGCGGAAGCAGACCGCCGAGGACGCTTTCAGGAAGCTCAACGAGGAACGCCGTGCAGATTGGCTGTGCGGATACGAGGGCATGACCTTTGACAATTCCACGGGTAACCCGTCCATGTTCTTCGCCGAGAAGTTCATCCACCGTTGGACGGATATTTTGGAAAACGGCCTGTCGTTCACGCTCTCCGGCGCTGTCGGATGCGGCAAGACCTACGCTGCGGCGAGCATTGCCAACGAGCTTTTAGACCGTGGGTATCGCGTCTGGATGGTCTCAACGGTCAATCTGCTTGACCGGATGTTTGACGAGGCCGACATCATCCGCAACCGGCTGGCGACGTTTGAGCTTGTGGTGCTGGACGATTTCGGCGCAGAACGAAACACGGAATACGCCGCCGAAAAGATGTTTCAGATCATCGACGACCGCATGAGATCGCGCCTGCCTACGATCATCACGACGAACATAGACATCACCCAGCCGACGGACAATCTGACATATCAGCGCATTTTCTCCCGCCTGAACGGGGAAGCGCCGCAGTTCCGCTGCAAGGGCGGTGATCTGCGAGCCGACAGGGGAAGAGAAAAACGGCAGTTTGCCAATGAAATTTTGAAATCCTAAAAATTTTTTGAAAGAAGGAAAGCGTCGATTAACAAGAGCACACACGTCGGACAGCCAGTCTTTTCGGTGCTTTTTGCCCTTTTGTCCTTGGCGGGCGACAGCCCGCCTGCGTCCACGCGGGAAACCTCGCCGCCAGAGATGGGCGGGAAGTCCAGCTCACCGAATGCCGACGCATCTGGTATTGGAATGGGGCAGCAAGCATTTCCCAGCTTGCCATTGACGGCACGCGCAAGCCACAAGAATGCAAGTTCCCGGCGCCGGTGGAGGAAATCACAATCCTTGACGCTATTGAGATCATCCCCTGCACGGAGAAGGCCGAAGCGAGCATCAAGGCGGTGTACGAATGGAAGTGCTGACGCGGGAGGCGTTCCTCCATACGGATTATTTCGAAGGCAACGGTTGTGGGTCAGGTTCTGGTTCAGGTTCTCCTTTTGGATCGGGGTTTGGATCATGTTCTGAATATGGCGCTGTTTCTGGTTTGGGGCGTGGATATGGCTCGGGCGCCGGCTCCATCTCCGGCCACGGATGCGGCTGTGGTTACGTCTCCAGCTCTGGCTGTGACGACGGCTCCGGTTGCGGTCATGATTCTGGCGATGGAATAATTTAACGGTCAGTCGGTCGATATGATCGACGGCGTACCGACGATTCTCACGCGCATCATCGGCAACGTTGCCAAGGGCTTTATCGTTGGCCCCGATTTTTTGCTTGCCCCGACCTTTGTGTGTAAGCAGGGCAACACATTTGCCCACGGCGAGACGTTGCACAAGGCGCGGGAAGCGCTGCTCGAAAAGCTGTTTGACGATATGCCGACGGATGAGCGCATCGCAGCGTTCTGCAAAGAGTTCAAGCCCGGCGTAAAGCGCCCGGCCATGGACTTTTTCTCGTGGCACCACCGGCTGACCGGAAGCTGCGAGCAGGGGCGGAGAGAGTTCGCCAAGCAGCATGACATTGACATCGACAGCGATGAGCTGACGCCCGAAGAGTTCTTCGCTCTGGCGCGCGATTCCTACGGCGGCAGCATCATCCGACAGACGGAAGATGCATTTGCCGCCAGTAATGGCGAGATCGTAGAGGCGGAAAAATGAAAGTCCTGATTGCCTGCGAAGAATCGCAGCGTGTGTGCATCGCTTTCCGCAAGCGCGGCCACGAGGCGTACAGCTGCGATATTCAGGAGCCGTCCGGCGGTCATCCTGAATGGCACATTCTCGGCGATGCACTAAGGGCCATAGAGGGTGGGAAAGTAACCACCATGGACGGGAAAACGCACGACATAGGCCGATGGGACATGATTATCGCTTTCGTCCCATGCACAAAAACAAGCAATGCCGGAGCGCGCCATCTCTACAAAGGCGGCAAACTGAACTTGCAGCGCTACTATGAAGGACTGTGCGGCAAAGCACTTTTCATGGCGGTTTGGGCGGCAGACTGTGACAAAGTAGTGATTGAAAATCCGACGCCGAGCAGGATTTTCGACTACCCGCCGCCTACACAGGCGATACAGCCGTTCATGTTTGGGCATCCGTTCAGCAAAAAAAACCCTCCTCTGGGAGCGTGGCGTTGATCCTCTGACGCCTACAAATATCGTGGAGCCGACGGCGACATGGTGTCCAAGCGGAAGTTACAGCGGGAAACACGGTGAGGAACACAAGGGAATGTTCACGACAGACAGGGCAAGGAACCGAGCAAAGACATTTCCCGGCATTGCGGAGGCAATGGCCGAACAATGGGGAGGCGATATCCGATGACTTACATCGGCATAGACCCCGGCAAGAACGGCGCACTCGCCATTCTGAACGGGGAGGAAGCCCAGACGTTCCGGTATGACCGCGATACCTACCGCTGCGTCCTCTCCGACATGCGCGGGGAAAAGGCGGTGTGCTGCCTGGAGCACGTCAGCGCCATGCCGGGGCAGGGGGTTACGTCCATGTTCCATTTCTGCGAGGGATTCGGCTGGCTGCAAGGGATGCTCGAAGCATACGAGATCCCCTATGAGCTCGTCCGCCCGCAGAAGTGGAAGAAGGAATTTTCCGTCACGGCAGACAAGAACACGTCCATAGAGGTCTGCAAGCGGCTCTTCCCCGGCGTGAATTTAATCCCGCCGGGCTGCCGCAAGGAGCATGACGGAATGGCGGAATCTTTACTTATGGCACTCTACGCCAAGCGGAGGCTCGGATGAAACGAATTGACCTGACCGGGCAGCGCTTCGGACGCCTGACGGTCATACGATACGACCACTCCGAGCACGACGGGGCGCACTGGCTCTGCAAATGCGATTGCGGAAAAGAAAAGGTTGCCGCCGGGTATTCCCTGCGGAGCGGAAATACAAAATCCTGCGGCTGTCTGAACTCCGACGCTTCGCGGGCAAAGCTCGAAAAAGCAAGGGAAGCTCTGAAAGCAAGACCGAGAAAAGACCTGACAGGTCAGCGGTTCGGGCGGCTCGTCGTTCTCGGCCTTGCCGACGTGCCGGACAGAAAGGGATTTATTTTTTGGCGCGTCCGGTGTGACTGCGGAACGGAGAAAACGGTCATGCAGAACAACATCATTTACGGGCAGACGCGATCCTGCGGCTGTCTCGCAAACGAAGTGAGAGCGGCCAGAGCCGAACACATGAGGCAGGGAAGAAAGCCGAAAAAAGCGCCTGTGGAAGTCAGGAAGCCGAAAACCGAGAAAACCGCCGTCCGCAAAGTTTACCAAACAAGAACCGCCGCAGAGTTTTTCCGCTTCTCCAAAGCGCACGGGTGCAGCGTGTGCGCGGATAGGAAGGACTGCGACATGTCGTTCTGCAAATATGAAAAGGAGATGACATCGTGAACGAAAAACAGGAAAAGAAGCGCCGGTACAATCTGCGCCTTGAGTTTATCGCGCATTTCAACAAGTGGCTGGACAGCGAGCCGCCCCGGTGGCGCTTTATCCGCTGGCGCAAGTGGAAGAAAAGTCGGCCAGTATGGGAGGACGCGGCAGGACCTACGAAGAAGCAAAACGAATCCTTCACCCGGACACTACGCGGGAAGCACTTGCCGAGATCGGGTTCAAAGGCAAGGAGAAATTGCAGGATGCGGTAGACGAGGCTTTCCTTATGGCGTGTGATGCGCTGGACAAGCAGATACCGGAGCCACCTGTTGTGTTAAACCAAAAAGGCTCTAAGCACTTTTTCTGCGTGGCTTGTGACATGAGAATTGTGTCCGAAATTAACGGGGAGCTCTGCGGGAGAAAACCCCGCTTCTGCCCCTATTGCGGACAGGCGCTTAATTGGAGGGCTGACAATGGCTGAATACATTGACCGCGAAGCGGCGATCAAAGCAATCTATGACAGCGATCCTAACGGCATTCGCCGAACACTCGGGTTTAATGTGAGACAAATCGAAGAAGCGCTGCGGGCTGTCCCAGCCGTCTCCGTCCCGCAATGGATCAGCGTCAAGGACAGACTGCCAAAGTACGAAAACCCGGTGCTTGCTGGGAACGCGGAACTTTGCTTCGTAAACACGGCATGGTATCACGTCGCAACCAGACGTTGGGAATTGCCGTCTGGGTTTTTTTGCGAAGTAACTCATTGGATGCCGCTTCCCAAACCGCCGAAAGGAGGGTTTTAGCAATGAGACGGCACTGGGTTAAATGCAAAGAAGAATTGCCGATGATGCACGAAGATGTCCTGATGCTGTTCGATAACGGGAGCGAAGCCAACATGGCCGTAGGCTTCATCGGCAATATCGTCGATGGCGTTCCATCCTGGTGCGCCTATACAGATGGCGGATGGTATACGGACTGCGAAAACGCGCCGGATTACTGGATGCTACCGCCAGTCATGCCGAAAGGAGTAGGAAAATGAGTGATATTCGTGAATGCCGATTCTGCGACTATAGCGACGGGAAACGCTGCCATGGCGGGTTGATCCGATGCACCCGCTTCTCTCGCTGGGTAAAGCCGCACGATCGGCCAAAATGCTACGCAGACCCTTCTATAGCCTGGCTACAGAAAAGATGGCCGCGTCGAGACAAGGAGGACGCGGAATGAAAATCTACAGCATTACGGTAGACGCCATGCCAAAATCCTGCGGCAGCTGTCCGCTGTGTGGGTATATAAACAGTGATTTCCCGGTCTGCTACGGCGTTGCAGATAAACAAATCTGGCGCATTGAGGGAAATCCCTGCGATATGCAGTACAGACGCAGCGATTGCCCGCTTATTGCGGTCGGAGGGCTCGGATGAAGGCAAAAAGCTACAAGCTGAAATACGTCCCGACCGTGCAGCAGCTCCGGGACGCGGGATTCCTGCCCGGCGGAGCATGGATACATGCAGAGGCGTTTATGTTTGCCGAGCGGCGCTTTGCCCACAAGCTTTCTGTGTCGATCTGCTTCTTACCGGATCTGGATGTCTGGGACGACTTCAACAACATCCTGGTACTTGACGAAGAATTTGGGCAGCCCTATACGCCATTTTATTCCGAGAATTACAAGAAGGATATCAAGTACTTCCCGGTTCTGGAATCCTGCATCCGGCAGTACAACGACTTTCTCGACAGCTTTGATTTTCTGGAAGAAGTAAAGGAGGAAGACAATGGTAGTATCTGACGTAGCCAGCCTTATACAGTGGGAGGAAGCCAAGATCCACCTTCTGCTGCGACCGGAGTATGCGATGATGGGCATTTCCCTCAACGAAACTGAAGAAGGCGTGTTGCTGAACATTTATTCTTATTTTATTCGTGAACATCTCCGAAAAAGAAGGGAAGGTGAAGAATATGCGCTTGATTGACGCTGACGATCTGCTTGCTGAATACGACCGACAGCACGAAGGAGAGCCGGGGAAAGCCCGAAAACTGATAGAGGATGCACCCACCGTTGCCGCTGTTCCCGCGTCCAAAATCCTCGCCTTGCGCGACGCTCTCTACGAAGCCGATGCTGTCACAATGCGAGGACTGCGCAATCTCAATATGCTGATCGCCAAATACGAAGGAGGAAAAGACCCTGCGACTGATTGATGCTGACCATTTGATACAGGTCGTTTGCAGCGCTACGATTCTTTCGGACGGGTTTAAAGAAGCGTTCCGCAAGTTAGTTAACGGAGAGCCAACGGTTGACCGCCCCACCCGAAGCCAGTTTAAGCGCATGGCGGTGCAGCTCGGGTATGAGCCGGTCGTACATTGCAAGGACTGCAAACACGTCATGTTCAGTGACTGTTACGGAGAATGCGGAGCTGCACGAATGGGAATTGTCGGCCCGAGCCTGTTGTGCATTGCAAGGACTGCTTACATTACTGCGAATGCGTATGCGATTATCACGCGGCGGCGGTTTGCGCAGACTGGTTTTGCTGGGGCGGAGAAAGAAGAACCGATGAGCAGTAAATCCAAGCGCAAGCCGAGAGACGTATCCACGCACAAGGCCGTATCCATTGCCATGACGATCTTCGTCTGGGCGTGGATGTCCTGCTTCAATCCTACGCAGGAGGACGTGAACCGCATGTCCGACGAGGTGCGCAACATCCGCGAGAGCGTGAACAGCAAGAACCTCAACATCTGGGAAGTCAGAGACGCCATAAAGGACGAGTTTGGTTGGGAAATATAAACAGAGACCCGCCGTAAACAAAAACGCGGCACAGCGTGTTTAACGTTGAATGACGAGGTGATAAAGTGAACGAACTATGGAAAATGAAATGCAAGGCTGACCTCTTCAACCTACGGAAAAACGAGGCGGCGATATTGTCCATACCGGAGGAGATCGACATGGAGCGCGACCGCATGACATCTATCAAGAGCGCATCCACGGGGACGGCCCCGGTGCAGGGCGGCGGCACATCGTATGAAGAACGCATGAACAACAGCATTTGCCTGATCGATCTATTGTCTGACAATCTCCGCATTGCAGAATCGGAGGTGCGGCTGACGAAGAAAGCCCTTGCCACGCTGACAGACGAGGAACGGCGTATTTTGGAAGTGCTGTACATCGACAAACAGAAAAACGGTGTGCAGCGGCTTTGCGATGAGCTCGGCTGTGACGACAGCACCGTATGGCGCAAGGCGACCCGCGCATTGTCCGGCTACTGCACCGCCCGGCACGGGACGCGGTAAAAATGCGAGTTTTTTGCCAGTGACTTTTCAAAAATCCGTGGTATAATAGTAACATCCAAAGCCACGCAGAGACGCCGGACGATCACCGAGCGCCAAAGCGTGGCTTTTTGTTTTGGGCGAAGCCGAAAGGCGGGAAAGCCGTACGCAGCGGAGGGGGCGGCGGGATACGCAAAGGAGGTGCGGTTTGTGGAGAAGCTGACAGCAAAGCAGCAACGCTTCTGCGATGAATATCTGATTGATCTGAACGCGACGCAAGCCGCAATTCGCGCGGGGTATTCAGGGAAGAACGCAAATAACATTGCAAGTGAAAACTTGGCAAAACCCAACATTCAAAAATATATCCGCGACCGCATGGCGGAAAAAGAAACATCCCTGATCGCTGACCAGAACGAAATTCTTGAATATCTCACCTCCGTACTACGTGGTGAATGCGAAGCGGGAATGATCGTTGACAAGAACGGAGATATGACAGTATCGCCGGATTTGCCCGGCGTGAAAGACCGTCTCCGGGCGGCAGAGCTTCTCGGCAAACGGTACGGCCTGTTTGTAGAAAAGGTCGATCTCACGAAACGGGAGCTTTCCGACGACGCCAAGGCCGATATTGACCGGCTGCTCGAAGAGACAAAAGGCATTATTTCATGACGGCGCTCACAAAAGAAACAGTCTGGAAGATATGGCGGTATCGACCGGCGGCAATAGGCCGCATGATCGGCTTTAAAGACCTTACCGATGAGCTGCACGGAAAATGGATGCAAAATATCATTTATGGCGACACAGATTACACGCTGCAAGCCCACCGGTTGAGCTATAAATCGTCCTGCCTGTCCGTGGCTCTTGCTATGTGGTGCGTTTTGAACCATGGAAAGAACGCCCTTTTCATGCGAAAGACAGATACAGATGTCATAGAATCCATTGCCCAGGCGCAAAAGGTGATGGAGAATGAAGCGTTCCGCCATATGGCCGAAATCCTCATGGATTTGCCCGTATACCTCACAACGGCAAACGCTTCCAACATGACCGTATCAATCTATGACAGCCCGCGCGGCGCAGAACAGCTCGTCGGCTGCGGTTGCGGCGGCAGTCTTACCGGTAAACATGCCAATCTCATTGTCTGCGATGACGTTGTTAATCTGCAAGACCGCATCAGCAAGGCGGAGCGGGAAAAAACGAAGGCCATTGTTCGGGAGCTGCGGAACATCGTCACCCGCGACGGGCGGATCGTGTTCATCGGAACGCCATGGCACAAAGAGGACGCCTTTTCTCTTGTTGCTGCTCCTGAAAGATACGATTGCTACTCTACGGGTCTTATCTCCGAGGAAAAACTAAAGAATCTCCGGGAGGCTATGACAGCCTCCCTTTTTGCCGCAAACTACGAGCTGCGGCATATCGCGTCCGATGATGTTATTTTCACCTCGCCCCAAACGGGCGCAGACCCGGCGCTTGCCGAGCAGGGAATCTGTCACATCGACGCCTCCTACGGCGGCGAGGACGGGACTGCGTTTACAATCTGCAAGAAATCCGGCGGCAAGTATTACATTTACGGGCGGCTCTGGCAAAAGCACGTTGACGACTGTTTGCCGGAGATCATCCGCCTCCGAAAGGCGTTCAACGCCGGGATCATCTACAGCGAGCGAAACGCGGACAAAGGCTACCTTGCCAAGGCGCTCCGCGACAAGGGCGAGCGCGCCGACACCTACAACGAAAAGACGAACAAATTTGTCAAGATCACGAGCTATTTAAAAAGCGAGTGGAAAAACGTGGTATTCGTCGCCGGGACAGACGCGGAATACATCAACCAGATCTGCGACTACACCGAGAACGCCGAGCACGACGATGCGCCGGACAGCGCCGCGTCCATCGTGCGGAAATTGTGGAATAAAAAGGACACGGAATACGTCCCGCTGTGGATGTAAGGAGGAAATATGTACACCTATCAGGACTTACTCGCCGCGGGAGGATCGCTCGATGCGAGGACGACGTTTATTGGCAACGCCATCGCCGAGCATACCGGCAGCAAGGCGTATAGAACGGCGGCAGACGCCGAGTTGTACTACAACGGCGAAAACCCGACCATCAGCAACTATGAAAAGATCCTATACGATTTGCAGGGGAAAGCGCACCGCGACATGTTCACCGCCAACCACAAGCTGGCCTCTTCTTTCTTCCGCTTCGACGTGAACCAACAGGTGGCCTATCTGCTCGGCAACGGCGTCACGTTCGCCGACAAGAAAACGGCGGACAAGCTCTGCACCGATTTCGATCAGGAGGTCATGACCGCCGCGAAGTATGCGCAGATCGGCGGTGTTTCGTTCGGCTTCTGGGATCTGGAACACCTGCGAGTGTTTCGCCTGACGGAGTTTGTGCCGCTCTACGACGAGGAAACGGGTGCGCTCTCCGCCGGTATCCGCTTCTGGCAGCTCGCACCGGAAAAGCCGCGCCGCGTCACGCTCTACGAGCTGGACGGCTTTACAGAATTTATCCAAAGCGATGGCGAGCCGATGACGATCATGCAGGACAAGAGAGCATATAAACAGGTCGTGCGAACGTCCGAGGTCGGCGGTACGGAGATCCTAAACGGCGAAAACTATCCCAATTTTCCCATCGTGCCGCTGTTTAACAACGAACGCGGATTGTCGGAGATCGTCGGCAAGCGCAACACCATCGACGCGCTCGACCTCGCCGCATCGAACATGGTGAACAACGTAGATGAGGGCAACCTCATCTATTGGGTTCTCACGAATTGCGGCGGCATGGGCGACCTCGACGACGCCCGGTTTGTTGAACGCCTGAAAACCACGCACGTCGCCCATGCGGACGGCGACGACGGCGCAAAGGCCGAGGCGCACACCCTCGAAGCGCCGTATGCCGGAACGAACACGACGATCGACATGTTGAAGAAGAAGCTCTTCGAGGATTTCCAGTGCTTCGATAGCGCCGCCGTATCCGCCGGAAACCAGACGGCGACAGCCATCAAGGCCGCGTATGTTCCGCTTGACCTAAAAACAGACATGTTCGAGGCGCAGGTCACGCGCTTTATTGTCGGCATCCTCTCCCTGCTCGGCATCGATGACAAGCCGACCTACACGCGCAGCCAGATCATCAACAAGCAGGAGGAGACGCAGAGCCTCATCCTCGCCGCGCAGTTCTACGATGAGGAATACATCATCAAGAAGCTGCTCACCATCAACGGCGACGCCGATCAGTTCGACGATCTCATGCAGCGCCGGGACAATGCGGCGGTCGACCGCCTCGGTCTGGGTGAATGAAGCGCGACGAGGGACGCCGCCTGACGGATGCTGAGCTGGAGGCGCTCGAAAAGCGCATTCGGGAGATGTACGGCGGCGCGGCAAAAAACCTCCAGCAGATCATTGACGAGTATTTCGCCAACTTCCGCGTCCGTGATGAGGAAATGCAAAAGCTCATCGGAACGGTCGTAAACGGACGCGAATGGACGGAGGAGGATTACAAGCAATGGCGGCTCGCCCAGATGGGCCGCGGAGAGCGCTTTGAAGCCCTGCGGGACAAGCTCGCCGAACGCCTCACCAACGCAAACGAGGTCGCCATCTCCTACGTCAACGACGCCACGCCCGGAATATACACGCTGAACCGCAACTATGCCGCGTATGAGGTATCCGACGCTGGCGGCAATTTCACCCTCTACGATGAGCAGACCGTCCGCCGCCTGATCGTTGAGCAGCCGGATTTAATGCCGTACTATCCGAAAGAGAAAGCCGTCCGCCGCGGCATCGACCTCGCGTTTGGAAAGAAGCAGATCACCAACGCTGTCACAGCTGGCATCTTGATGGGGCGAAGCAGCCGCGGCATTGCCGCCGACCTGCGCCGCCGCATTGTTGACATGAGCATCGAAAGCGCCATCCGCGCCGCGCGTACCGCCGTCACCGCCGCCGAAAACGGAGGCCGACAGGCGACGTATGAAAAGGCCGCGGAAATGGGAATCGAAATGCAGCGCGAGTGGATCGCCACAAAGGATCATCGCACCAGAGAATGGCACGGAATGGCCGACGGTCAGCGTGTCGGCGTTGACGAAGCCTTTACCGTCGGCGGCGAGAAGCTCATGTTCCCCGGCGACAGATCGCACGGCGCGTCCGGCTGGAATATATATAACTGCCGCTGTGCTGTGCGCGGTGTCATCAAAGGCCACGGGCGAAAGAGAGAAACATACAATGATTGGCTCAAGCGGCTCGACGATGAGGCGGCAGCAGCAAACGCCGCGGATGACGCGGAGGCGCTGAAATTCTTCGGCGCAGACGCCCGAGACGACTTGAATAAAATCGTGACCGGCGGTATAATACGATTAGAAAATGGCTTTGCCGCTTTCCCCAAAGATGACCCGCTCGCAGTAAATATCAAAGCTGTAAAGCCGTTAAAAACGTTCTTCGATGTCGCCATGCACGGCTCGCCTACCGCCGTAGGATACGGAACAAGAGAGCCAAATATGTCCCCACGCCTGCTTGCATCCGTCATTCGCCATATGGACGGCTGGAATAAGCAAAACATTCGGCTGCTTTCGTGCAGCACCGGGAAAAAGACCGGAGAAGGATATTGCTTTGCGGAAGAGCTTGCAAACGCCCTCGGCGTTATTGTTAAGGCACCGAATGACGAGGTTTTCATAACAAAGTCAGGCATTATTTACGTCGGGAAACATAAGGAAGGGAAAATGGATCTGTTCTACCCGAATCAACGAAGAAGGAGGAAGTGAACATGGATTTTGGCTTTTTCAAAGGCTTGCCGTATGAAGGAAGCACAGAAAATTTTGACGATTACAAGAGATTCAAAAACGATATTCCCAAAGACAAAGTCATAGAGCATATAAATTCGGTTGAGCTTGGCTTGACAACGCTTCCGTCCAAAGACTTTTTCACCGGAGAAGAGCTTCATGCCGGTATGTTCTGGGACGGAGATTTCACGTTCCCTTACGAGTTCTTGCACTATTACAAGAACTATGACATCGGTATCCCACCGGAATACGAGGAATACCTGAAAAGCATCGGGGTCGGTTGACAATGCCGTTCGTCTATAAACTCTATGACAACGCCGCCGATGTCCTGAAAGCCACCGCCGAACAAAAGCTGCGGGCGCTCGAAGCCGTCGGCATACAGGCGGAGGGCGACGTAAAGGACGAGATCACCGACCTCGACGCGGTCGATACCGGGCGCTTGCGTGGAAGCATTGCCCATCAGGTGGACGGCGATTCCGTCGAGGTCGGCACAAACGTCGATTACGCGGTCTACGTCCACGAGGGAACCGGCAAATACGCCATCGGCGGCGGAACGCCAAAGGAACGCTGGGTATACCGCGACGAGTTGACCGGAGAGTTCCGCATGGGCTACCCGCAGCGACCACGGCGTTTCCTCAAGAATGCAATTGAAAGATATCTTGATGATTACAAGGAGATCATCAAGGAATACCTCAGCAAATAATCGAATAAAGAAATCAGCTTACAGCGATGTACCGCCGTAGGCTGATTTTTTTACTGCCGCTTTTTTAAGCGGCTTTTTTACTACTCTGCGGCGATGCACAGCCGCGAAAGAATGAAAAGGAGTAAATCATCATGGCACTCACAAGAAAGGCCCTCAAGGCAATGGGGCTCACCGACGAGCAGGTCGATTCCATCGTCGAAATGCACGTCGAAACCACCGACGCGCTAAAGGAACAGCGCGACGCATTCAAGGCAGACGCGGAAAAGCTCCCGGCCGTACAGGCCGAGCTTGACACGCTCAAAGCCAAAGGCGACGACGGGTACAAATCGAAATACGAAAAAGAGCACTCCGATTTCGAGGCGTACAAGGCCGACGTCACCGCAAAGGAAAGCAAGGCGGCAAAGGAAAAGGCCGTCCGCGCCTACTTTGAAAGTAAGAACATCACCGGCGGGAACCTCGATCTCGCCATGCGTGGCTGCGGCGAGGAAATGGCCGCGCTCGAAATGGACGGGGACAAGATCAAAGACGCCGCGTCCCTCGACGCGCTTATCGCTGGCGCATTTAAGCCGCTCGTGTCCACGACGCAGACGCAGGGCGCGAACACTGCCACCCCGCCGAACAACAACCCTGTCACCCGCTACACGGCGGACGAGATCAAGAGAATGTCCGCCGCCGAAATTAACAAGAATTGGGACGCGGTAAAGGCGTCCCTCACCCGGAAAGGAGACTAATTCACAATGGCAGTTACCACTTTTATTCCCGAGCTTTGGAACGCCCGACTTCTCTATGCGCTCGAAAAGGCGCACGTCGCCACCAACCTCGTCAACCGCAACTATGAAGGCGAGATTCGCAACCATGGCGACACCGTCCACATCAACACCATCGGTGCGATCACCGTGAAGAGCTACACCAAAAACACCGACATCGCAGACCCGGAGGTTCTGTCCACGACCGACCAGACCCTCGTTATCGACCAGTCCAAGTACTTCAACTTCCAGGTCGACGACGTGGACAAGGTGCAGGCCGCGGGCGAGCTGGTCGATACCGCGATGGGCCGCGCCGCCTACGCCCTCGCCGACGTTTCCGACGCCTACCTTCTCGGCGTGATCGCTGCCGGTGCCGCTGCCGGAAACACCATCGGCTCTGCCGCCGCCCCCGTTGCCCTCACCGGCTCCAACGTCTATGAGAACATCGTGAAGCTCAAGACGAAACTCGACAAGGCGAACGTCCCCAACACGGGCCGCACCATCGTCGTTCCCCCGGACGTCCACTCCCTCCTCCTGCTCGACGACCGCTTCGCCAAGAGCACCGCGACCGCCGGACAGGAAGCCCTTATCAACGGCCTTGTGGGCCGCATCGCCGGTTTTGATGTGTATATGTCCAATAACGTCAAGACGGGCATCGGCACGGACACCGGCAAGACGCCGTATTTCGAGATCACCGCGCAGATCACCGACGCCACTACCTACGCCGAGCAGATCATCAAGACCGAGGCGTATCGTATGGAAAAGCGTTTTGCCGACGCGGTCAAGGGCCTGCACGTCTACGGCGCGAAGGTCACGGACGGCACGAAGATCGCCAAGATTCTCGCCTCCGTCTCCTGATAGGAGGGCGGCAGCGTGAATGAGAATACCAAGTGCAGCGGGGCAATGATCGACGAGATTTGTGCCTCGCTGCACAACTATTTCGCCGTGGACATTGTTCCCGGCGAGTACACCGTGAATGACGGCGAGATCACGCTGCCGTTTCTCGCCGCCGGACAGTTTTTTCGCGTCGTCGGCAGCGTCTTTTGCGACGGGGTGTATCGCTGCGGGGATAAGCTCCCCGCGGACGAAACGTTTGACGGCGCGGTCTGGGCTATGGCGATCCCGCCCGCGCTGGAAGCTATCGCCGTCGAGATCGAGGAATGGAAAGCCAAAAACGCCGATGTTCTCGCAAGCCCATACCAGAGCGAGAGCTTCGGCGGCTATTCCTATACGAAAGGAAGCGATTCCGCCTCATGGCAGGGTGTGTTTGCCAAACGGCTGAACCGTTGGAGGAAACTATGAGCTTATATGAAACGTTCTATTCCCACGCCGTTGTGATGAACAAAACGAAAGTGCCGGACGGGGTCGGCGGAAACGTCAACGCATGGAAAGACGGCGCGGAGATCAAGATCGCGTTCTCCGGCCTGACGCCAACAGAGCGCATTGCCGCGCAGCAGGCCGACGTGACCTATACCGACACCATCGTCACGCCGCTCAACACCAACCTCGACGAGCAGGACATCATCAAGACGGACGGAAACTACTATCTCGTCGTTTCCAAACTTCCCAAAACGCCTACGGTATCGACGTTCCAGTTCGAGCGGTACAACGTCCGCAGATTGGCGGCGCTGCCATGACAAAGGCCGAAGCCCTCCATTCGTTCATGTCGTCGTTTGGCCTAACAGCCTACCCTAACGAGGCCGAGACCGGCGCGGCGTTTCCGTACCTTGTCTATGAACAGGTGCTCGGCGCGTTCGACGACGGCTCCATGCCTCTGGTGGTGAATCTCTGGTATTACGGCGATTCCTACCGCCCAATCGTCGAGAAAACGCAGGAGATCTCCAACGCCATCGGTTTGGGCGGCGTTTACGTCCCCTGCGACGGCGGCGCACTGCTCATAGCGCGCGGAACGCCATTTTCCCAGCCGCAGACCGACGCGGCAGACAACAAGATCAAAGGCCGTTACATCAACATGACGGTCGATTTTTTAACCCAAAATTGAGGTGAGAAAATGAAATTCAGAAAAATTCCCGAAGATACTTTCAAAAATATCGTGCTCAACGCGGGCGTTCTCCTTAAGGCTTTTACCCCGGCAACGCCTGCCATTGAGGACACGAACATCCTCGGCGCGACCACCGGCGGCATCAACTTTACCGCTACGCCCTCCTTCACCGACTTCGGCGAGGACATCGACAACTGCCCGAAAAACATGAAGGAGCTCAAAAAGCTCGATTCGTGGGAAGTTAAGCTCACGGGTACCTTCATCACCACGAACACGACCCTCATCGCCCTGCTCATGGGTGCGGGCGATGTCGGCACGACCGACACGACCAAGATCACCCCGCGCGTGGATGTCGCGTCCGCGGACTTCAAAGACCTCTGGTTCGTCTGCGACTATTCCGACAAGAACGGCGAGAACAACGGCGGTTACTGCGCCATCAAGATCATCAACGCCCTGTCCACCGGCGGCTTCTCCATGCAGAGCACCGACAAGGGCAAGGCGCAGTTCTCGTTCGAGTTCACCGGCCATGTCAGCATGAGCGCGCAGACGGTCGTGCCGTTCGAGGTATATCTCAAGGAAGGGACGGAAGAGGCGTGAAAAAAATGACGCTCCCGTCCGAAATCAAAGGCAAGGGCGCGTTGAGCGCCTTTGCCGCCCTCATCGATCCGCTCTGCAATCTCGTTGAGGACGAGGACACGCGGGAGATGTACCGGCAGGAGAAAAAGCCGGAGGAACGCTCCTCGCGCTCTTACATCGTCTCCCTCGTTTACAAGATCCTCTCCCGCCACGAGGACGACTTCTGCCGCATCATGGCCGTGTGCTACGGCACAACGCCCGAAAAGTACGCAGCAGAGCTCACCTACGTCAAAGCCCTGCAGGACTGGGCGGAGCTCACCGCCGATGAAGTCTGGAAGTCTTTTTTTACGGCGGCGCAGGTTGGCGCGGATCGTGCTGGCTCTGCGCCGGAGAATACGCCGGAGACCAACGAGTAAGCAGCATTGTCCGGTATGTCGCCGTCAGGGAGCACCGACGCGCGGAAGAGGAGGCGTACAGAATCTACGTCACCGACGCGCTCTATGCCCTCGTCCGCCGCGACCAGATGCTCAACCGGCGCTTCATTGACGTCCTCCGTCCGCGAAAAATCGAGGAGCCGGAGGAGATCATCGCGCGCTTCCGCGCCGCATTTGGAGGCGATGAAGAATGAATGTATTTGACCTTTTTGCCAAACTCACCCTTGACACATCCGATTTTGACAAGCAAGTCACCGGCGCATCGAAATCGTTTGACAAGCTCGGCGGCGCTGCCGAGGACATCCCCGGCGACACCCAAAAGGCGGAAAAGGCCGTTGATAAGTTCACGAAATCCGTTGAGGAGACAACCACCGAAACAAACCAGGCCGAGACCGCGTTAAACGACGCAGAACGCTCCCTGCGCGATGTTGGGAAAGAGGCCGACAAAGCGTCCCCGCCAATCGAAGATGCCGCAGACGGCCTGAAAAACGTAGGAGAAACGAGCGGCGGAGCGGACGGTGCTCTGTCTGGCCTCGGGAAAACGATTCTATCCTCCGTCACGAAAGGCAACCTTCTCGCCGACGCCATCAAACAGGCCGGAGAAGCAATCGCGGATTTCCTGGAATCGCTCTGGAACATGGACGAATCCACGGAGGAGTTCCGCGTCTCCATGGGCAAGCTCGACACTGCGTTCGAGACCATGGGCTACTCCACCACCAGCGCGCGGAAAACGTTCCGCGAGTTCTACAAGCTCCTCGGAGACACCGATACGGCGGTCGAGGCCTCGCAGCTCCTCGCCCGGCTTACCTCGAGCACAAAGGAACAGGCGCGCTGGACGGAGATCGCCGCCGGTGTCTACGGGACTTTCGGCGATTCCCTCCCCATCGAGGGCCTCATTGAGGCGTCAAACGAAACCGCCAAGGTCGGACAGGTCACGGGTGTTTTGGCCGACGCGCTCAACTGGGTCGGCATTTCCGAGGACGATTTCAACATCCGCCTCGCCTCCTGCGCCGATACGGCAGAGCGAACCGCCCTCATCACCGACACCCTCTCCGCAGCGTATGACGACGCTGCCGCTGCAATGCATCGCAACAATTCCGCCGTCATGAACGCCCGCGACGCGCAGCTTGAGCTTGAAGAGGCGCAGGCTGGTGTCGGTGAACAGATTTCGCGTTTGAAAACCGCGTTCAGCGGCATTTTGACCCCGTCCATCGCAAAAGTGCTCGGCTGGGTAGAAAAGCTCACAAGCGGCTTTGCCGACGTTGCCGAGAGCTGGGCCGAAGCGGCAGACGAGTTTAGAAACCCCCTCCCTACAGAAAGCGTTGAGGATGCAAGGGCGCAGCTTGAGGCGTGGAACGACGAGCTTGCCCGCCTGAAAACAGAGCTTGCGGGGGTGAGCGAGGCGACGGACGCAGACACGTTCTGGCGCCTATCGTATCAGGTCGATGACCTGACCGGGAAAATCAACCGCGGCACGGAACAGCTTGCCGATATGGAAGCGGCGGAAGCGTCCGCCGCAGAAACCGCGAACGCAACCTCCGACGCCGTCGATAAGATGACGATCAGCGCTAACGGCTTTTCCGTCGAGCTCGCCAACAGCAACCTCACCATGGAGGAGGCCACCGAGCGCCTGCAGACTTATACCGACGCCGCGACGAACATGTTTTCGCGCATCAACACGGAGAGCGAGCTGTCGTACAAAGACGCCCTCGACAACATGCGCCACAACATCGACGCGACGAACGATTTCTCCGCGAACATGGCATCCATCGCCGGAGAGCTTCCCGCCGAACTGGCGGAGATGTTCAATTCCGGCGGGCCGGAGCTGTACGCCGGTGTCGTCGCCATGCTCGCCGAGGCCAACGCCGGAAGCGAGGACGGCCTCGCCGAGCTGCGCGCCCTGTACGAAGAGGGCGGCGCTGCGGCAATCGAGGCGTTTGCGCAGTCCGTCGGCGCGGGGAAAATTGATGCTGACCCGGCAGCGCAGCTCGCCGAGGGGATGGACAAAGACGTCACCTGCGAACAGGCCGGGCAAGACCTTGTCGACCGCACCGTGAGCGCAATTTCTGCGCGCGTTGCTGACAGCGGTACTTTCTATTCCGCCGGGCAGCGGGCCGTCGACCGCTTTATCGCCGGTCTGCGCGACAAGAAAGGGGAAGCCTACACCGCCGGTACGGAAGTTGCCAATTCTGCCAGAAACGGAATGAACACCGGCGGCGGAGGTCATTTCTCCGCCGGTGGCCTGGATTATGTCCCGTATGACGGATATCCGGCGGTTTTACACCGCGGCGAATCTGTTCTGACAAAAGCCGAGGCGGAAGACTGGCGGCGCGGTACGCCCAACGCCGCGGGCATCACTATCGTGCAGAACATCCAGAGCGTCCCGCAGACGCCTGTGGAGCTTGCCGCTGCAACGGCTGCGTATTTTGAGACGGCGAGGTGGGCAATGTGAGCAATCTTTCCAAAACCTTCCGCTACGTCAATTCGGACGGCGGCGAGATCGTCTTTGAGTATGCCAGCGGGTTTCTCATCAACAAGCCCGCGGGCATTGATACCGTCGTCTGCAAGCTCAACGAAGCGCAGGGCATCGACCAGACCGGAACAACCGTACAGAGCGTTAATGTGCAGTCCCGCCCCGTGACGATCAGCGGCATTCTCGTCGGAGAATTTCAGGCGGAGAACAAGGACGCGCTCCTCTCCGTCGTGCGCCCTGACCTCTACGGCAGGCTCTACGCCGACGACTACTACCTCGACGTCCGCCCTACGGCGACCCCGACCATTGAGGCGCGCCCGGTGTTCGCTGCGTTTCAGTTCTCGCTGACCGCGCCGTATCCCTATTGGCAGCAGGACGCATCCGCCGCCGCCACGCTTTCCGGCGTGGAATACGGCTTTAAATTCCCGTGGAATCAGTACCGCCCGTACCGCTTCGGCACGGTCGTCAGGACGCAGTTCATCAACGTCAAAAACGGCGGGCAAGTTCCCGTCCCGTATACCCTGACGTTTACCGCACTCAACGAGGTCGTCAATCCGCAAATCCTCGACGCGGCAACCGGGAAATTCATCCGCATCAACAAAACGCTCGCCGCCGGGGAGCGTGTCGTGATCGAGATCACGCACGATCGGACGTATGTTACCTCCAGCGTGGACGGCGAGTGCCGCGGCGCGCTCGAGCTGACGTCCAGTCTCTACCGCCTTTCCGTCGGTGACAATGTTTTGAAGCCGACCGCGGACAGCGGCCTTGACAGCCTGCAGGTCGCCGTTGACTTTGCGCAGGAGATCGTGGGGATAAGCGTATGAGTTTTGAAATCTACCCCCCCGATTTCTCCACACGATACCAGTTAACACACGCAATTTCCGTCCAGATAACCGAGCGCTACAACGCGATCGGCAAAATACAGGTCGTTGCCCCCGTGGACGATTACAACATAGCCGCCCTCCGTGAGGGTTCGGTTTTGTACAACACAACCCGCGGCGCGACCTACGTTTTGGTCAACGTCAAGCATGACACGGTGCAGAACCGCATCACCGCCAATGGCTACACATCCGACTGGCTCTTAAACAAGCGCGTTGTTGCGGCAAAAACGGCCATCACGACCATCGAGACGGGCGTATATGGCCTCATCAACGACAACCTCCGCGGCCTGACACGCATCCATACGGCAACGCCAACCGGCATGACCGAGCAGTTCCAGCCGGAGGACGACGAGGACAACACCGTTTATGGCGGGCAGCTCCTCGATAAGATCATGGACGTTCTCGACACCGCCGAGCTCGGCCACCGGATGGACTGGGATGGGAATACCCTAACGCACACCTTCCGCGTCATCAAAGGCACTGACCGCACGACCGGCATTCACCGCGTCGCGTTTGTTGAAGAGCAGGGGACGTGTAGCGACCTCGTCATCAGTAAAGACGTGAGCACGTTTAAAAATGTCGCTTATGTGAAATACAAGCTGACCGACGAAACCGAGCCGGTCGCTGTCGTGGGCAGCGCCTCCGGCGACGACCGCTTCGAGCGGTGGTTCGACAGCTCGATATCGCAGGAATCTGACGGCACAGCAGACGACGCGGCCAAATCAGCAAAGTCTTTTGGCAATATGGAACTGGGGAAATACATCAGAAGGTCGAGTTTTGACGTTGTCATTGACCCGTCCGAGCTTGGCATCCGCTATGACCTCGGCGACGTCGTGTTGTGCATTTCCGTCCGTTTCGACGTGTCATTTGCTGCGCGAATCACAGGTCTGAAATACACCCTCGACCGCACCGGCGAGAAAACGCAGATCATCCTCGGCGACCCCATCCTTGACGCACTAAGTGAGGAGAAACTAAATGGCAAATATTAAATCTTTCCCGAACAACCGCGACGAATACGTCGGCGCGGAATACGCCATGCGCTGGCTGCATGGCCGCACCTCCGGCGTGTTCGCCGCGAATAACAACGCCGCCGTCGCCGCCGTGCAGAACGCCATGGCGGTCACGGTGTCCGACGGTGTCGGCTGGATCGCCGATTCCGAAGCAAACGGCGTTGTCTGGTGGAACGACGCCGAAAAAACTAACGGCGCAAAAATGCAGCTCACCGTTGACGCGGCGGACGGCGTTCTAAACCGCATCGACCGCGTGATCGTGGAGTGGAAAACTACCGACTACGCCGACCTACCGGAAATTAAAATCCTCAAAGGAACACCGGCAAGCGCGGCGACTGCTCCGACGCTAACAAACAATACAACGCAGCGGCAGCTGAGCCTCGCGCAGATTCTCGTCGCCGCCGGTACGACATCCATCACCGCCTCCATGATTACAGACGAGCGGCAAAACCCGGACGTCTGCGGCCTTGTAACCGACACGTTGAGCATCGACACAAGCGTCATCAACGCGCAGTTCACCGAGCTGCTTGCGCAGCTTCGGACGGCGATTGAACAGGCGAGCGGCGGTATTATCCCGGACAACACGGTAACGCTGGCGAAGTTGGCAGCTGACGCGAAGTATTGGAATGAGCTTCCGCGAACGAACACAAGTTCCGACGCAACAAGCAATTATGTCGTTTCGAGCTGGGGACACGTTTTCAACTGGGTATACGGCAGCAATCAGTCTTTCATGTTCGATTTGAGCGAGTTTAACCGTATTACGGATGACTTCTGGGAGACGGTCATTTTTGCTAACAATCCTTTTACGCTAATTTTGCAGAATATGCCCGCTGTGATTGAAAGTAATAAGGGAACATCTTCATCGGCGGCTGAAATCAGAATCACTGTTCCGCAATACAAGTGGATCAAGCTGAAAAAGATTTCAAATGTTGCGCTCATTGTGACCGGTAACTATGACACACGCATGATCTATGCCGGAACGACGGAGCCGGGCGCCGAGCTCGGCAGCGACGGGGATATCTATCTCATGTATTCGGAGTGAGGTGATCTGAATGGCATGGTCACAGACAGCGCCGGAGCTGCCAAGCGGCAGCGTGTGGGAGCAGGAAAAAAGCATTTCGGGTGTAGCAAACCATTGGAGCTTTTCCGGAAAGCTCTACATCGCCCGTCTGAACGGCAGGCAGTTTGCCATTAAAGCAGAGCTGACGAGCGACAACGGCAGCTATGGGACTTATTACCCTCCGGGCAAGTGGACGCTACGATGCGATATCGGCGGCGTCACCGGCACAGAAGATACGTCCTTCGACGTATCAAAAGGAACGACAACGTTCTATTTTATCGGAGAAGCCGGAGAGGGTGTAAATATCACCGTCAAGGTCGGCGGCGTAGACGCCGCGGTCGCTGTCCAAACCGCGACCTTTGCCGCCCCCGCGCTGCTCGGCTCGACGATTTATTTCAAGGTCTCCGGCGTGTGGAAGCAGGCGACGCTGTACCGCAAGGGCGGCACTTGGAAAAATGCGCTGGCAGAATTCAAAGCAGGAGGTATATGGAAATGACAGAAACCGAACTTCGACGGAAAGTCGTGTCCACTGCTCTTTCGTGGATTGGGACGCGCGAATACGACGCCAAGCATTACGAGATGCTGGACATTTACAACTCCCAGCGCCCGCTGCCGCGCGGCACGCGGATGCAGGCGACGTGGCCGTGGTGCGCGATGTTCGTCAGCGTCGTTTCCTTGCAATGCGGCCTGCGCGGCATCATGCCGACGGAGTGCGGCTGCCCCGGCATGGTGCGGCTCTATCAGGAGCTCGGGCGCTGGGTGGAAAATGACGCCAATACCCCGTCTCCGGGCGACGTGATTTTCTACGACTGGCAGGACAGCGGCGTCGGCGACAACGTGGGCCAGCCCGACCATGTAGGCATCGTGACTGCCTGCGACGGCCAGACGATGACCATCATCGAGGGCAACTGCGACAACGCCGTCAAGACGCGCACGCTTGCCGTGAACGCCCGCTTCATCCGCGGCTTCGGCTGCCCGGACTACGCAAGCAAGGCGGACGGCGCAGAGCCGACACCGGAGCCTACGCCCGCACCGACGCCGACGCCTGAACCGGAGAAGCCCGCCGAGGCGACGGTTGACCTGTTCATCACCAAAACGGCTCGCGAGGTCATCGCCGGGAAGTGGGGAAACGGGCAGGCCCGCAAGGACGCGCTCGCCGCATGGTTCACAAAGGCCGTGCAGGACGAGGTGAACCGTCTTTTAAGCTAAGGAGAAATAAATGGAAATCATAAAGGCAATCATCAACGCATGCGGCGGGGCTGCCGTTGCTGGCATCTTCTCGCTGATCCTCGCTAACCGTAAGAACAACAACGAGATCGTGAAGCGGCTGGACGCCCTCGACGGGAAACTCGTAAAGCACATCGAGGACGACGCCGCCTGCCGCGCTGACGAGGCGCGAAGCCGCATCCTCCGCTTTGGGGATGAGGTGCGGCAGGGCGTCTTGCACACCGCCGAGCATTGGGCGGACGTTCTCCGGGACGTTGACCGATATGAGGACTACTGCTCCGGCCACCCGCAGTACGAGAACAACCGCGCCGCAAACACCATCCAGCACCTTAACAGCGTCTACGCCGGACATCTAAAGAAAAATGATTTTTTGAAGTAAGGAGAATTTGCAATGAACGAGATTATCACTACCTACGGCATGGAAATCATCAAGTACATCATCCTCGCCATCTGCGGCATTGCCGCGTCTTACGCCGCGAAGCTGTACGAAAAGTACGTCAACACCGACACGAAGCGCAAGGTAGCGGCAACTACCGTTGCGTATATTGAACAGGTGTATAAGGACATCCACGGCGACGAGAAGCTGTCCCGCGCCATGGCTGTCGCTGCCTCCATGCTCGAACAGAAGGGCATCAAAACCACGGAGGACGAGCTGAAAGTTCTCCTCGAAGCTGCCGTTAAGGAAATGAACGACAAGTTCAACGCCGCCTGACGGAAAATTTAAAGCCTTGTAAACCGACACTACGGAAAGATGAAAGAATCCGTAAAAACGTTCTGCCGCATCAATGGCGTGGAGGCGTCTGAAAGCCTCTCAGAGACACTTTTTAACGCATATATGGAGAGTGTAGCCGATGACGACAGAGAGCATCCTACGGAGTTTAACAACGCCGGGGACAAAGAATAAGCTGCAATTCCCGCGCGAGCTGCGCGAACAGTTTGAGCGGGACTGCGGCTTTACCGATGAGGAACTAAAAATCTTCCGCCTGCGGGCAAAGGGCATGAGCGTTTTGCAAATTTCTTTTGCCATGCAGACGGACACGGAACTGTACGGCACGGAAAAGGTCGAGCGCCGTATACGGGCGATAAAGGACAAGATCGCCGCTGCAATCGAATGATGGGTTTTTGACGGATTATTGAGGGCTAACCGATGGGTTAGCCCTCTTTTTTTATGCGAAAATTTTGGTAGTGGGAGGCGACCGCATGAAATATTTTAACCCGAATCCGGCAGGCAAGGCCGTGGGCGATTGCGTGATCCGCGCGATTGCTAAGGCGACCGGCGACAGCTGGGGCAAGGTGTATATGGACTTGGCGGCGACTGGACACGAGCTGTCCGATATGCCGTCAGCTAATGCGGTCTGGGGCGCGTATCTCCGCCGTCGTGGATTTGCGCGCTCCGCTCTCCCGGATTACGACGGCTATACCGTCCGGCAGTTTGCCGCCGAACACCCCCGAGGCGCATACATTCTCGCCTTGAGCGGCCACGTCGTGGCGGTCGTGGACGGAGAGTATTTTGACGCCTGGGATTCCGGCAACGAAACACCAATCTACGTTTGGGAGGAAAAACGATGAACTATCCGCCGTATTACCAGCCGAGCTACCAACAGCCATACGCCCCGCCGATGATGGATCAGCTCGCGCAGCTCCGCGCGCAGCAGCCCGCCCCGAACCCGATGATCTGGGTGCAGGGCGAAGCCGCCGCCAAGTCCTACCTTGTCGCGGCGGGAAACACCGTCCCGCTGTGGGACAGCGAAAACATGTGCATCTATGTCAAGTCCGTTGACGCTTCTGGCGTCCCCTCCATGCGTATCCTCGACTACACCGAGCGCACCAAACCCGCACCGGCGCAGCAGACACCGGAATACATCACCCGTGCGGAATTTGAAGCGTTCGCGGCGCAGTTTGCACCGAAGAAAACCGCAAAGAAAGCGGAGGTGACCGAAAATGAGTAACCCCCTGTTTCAGGCATTCGGCGGCGGGCAGAACAACCAGTTCGCCCAGCTTGTCCAGCAGTTCCAGCAATTCCGAAACACCTTTCGCGGCGATCCGCAGCAGGAGGTGCAGAAGCTGTTGCAAAGCGGCAAAATCTCCCAGCAGCAGCTAAACCAATTGCAAAGCGCCGCGCAGCAATTCCAGGCGCTCTTACGTTGAATTTATCCGGCCGGATAAAAAATATTTTTTGAAAGGAAAATTGAACAATGTCTCTTACCGACGGTGGTATCCAGCCCACCATGCCCGTAACTCCTACCGGCGTGAATAACGGCGGCTGGGGCGGCTTCGGCGGCGACGGATGGTGGATCATCCTCTTCTTCATTGTCCTCTTCGGCTGGGGCGGCAACGGCTTCGGCGGTAGTCGTGGCGGTGTGACCGATGGTTACATCCTCGCCTCCGACTTTGCCAACATCGAGCGCAAGCTCGACGGCGTGAACAACGGCCTCTGCGATGGTTTCTTCGCGCAGGCGCAGCTCATCAACGGCGTGCAGCAGAACGTGAGCAACGGCTTCATGTCCGCCGAACTCTCCCGCGCGAACCAGCAGTCTGCCCTCATGGCGCAGCTCTTCCAGATGCAGATGCAGTCGCAGGAGTGCTGCTGCGAGAATCGCGCCGCCGTTGCGCAGGTGCGCTATGACATGGCAACGCAGGGCTGCGAAACCCGCAACACCGTGCAGAACGCCGCGCGCGACATCATCGACAACGCCAACGGAAACAGCAAGGCCATCCTCGACTTCCTCGTGCAGAGCAAGATGCGCGATCTCGAAAGCGAGAACCAGTCCCTCAAGCTCGCGGCCTCCCAGGCGGCGCAGAACAGCTACCTTGTCTCTGCCCTCCGTCCGTCGCCCATCCCGGCGTATCAGGTCGCAAATCCATATTGCTGCAGCTACGGCTGCGGTTGTAGCGCCTAAACTTCATACCGAGAGCTTGCCCCCAGCGGCATGGTCGGCATAATGCCGACGCTTAACACACGGCGGCGGGGCATTATACCCCGCCGCTCTTTTTGAAAGGAGAAAACCACAATGGCTGAATTTATCAACGCCTCGACGTCGCTTGTCGCCGCCGGGCAGAACGTCCCCCTCACCGAAACAGCAGTTGCCGGGAATTGCGGTATCGTCCACCGCGAGGGCGCGGGCATCGTCACCCTCCGAGGCCTGACGAATCAGTGCCGCGCTCGGTACAAAGTGTCCTTCGGCGCAAACATCGCCATCCCCACCGGCGGAACGGTCGAAGCAATTTCCCTTGCCCTCGCCGTCAACGGCGAGCCGCTTGTTAGCGCCACCGCCATCGTTACCCCCGCCGCCGTCGGCGATTACGGAAACGTGTTTGTTTCCGCAAACGTCGATGTTCCCCGCGGCTGCTGCCTGACTGTCGCGGCGGAGAACATCAGCGGACAGGCCATCAACGTTGCCAACGCCAACATGATCGTTGAGCGCGTGGCGTGAAAGGAGAAAAACCATGAGTGAATATGCAATGAAGTCTATCCGCGAAAAGCTCTGCCGCGAGCTGGACGAAGTGGCCCGTAAGCCCGACCTCGGCGCTGGCGATCTCGATATCCTCCACAAAATCACCGACACCGTAAAGAACATCGACAAAATCGAAATGCTCGAAGACGGGGACTATTCCCGCGCCGGTGAGTTGGAGGCGGATATGCGCGGAACCTACGGTCGCGGCAGCAGCTACGCCCGCCGCGGTACGCACTACGTCCGCGGCCACTACAGCCGAGACGGCGAGGGCGACCGCTACAGCGAACGGTACAGCCGCGACGGTATGCGCGAGCATATCGAGGGCATGATGCGCGACGCGCAGGACGACCGTACCCGCGAGGCGCTGCGACGCTGCCTCGACGATCTCGGCTGACATGCTGGACGCACTCGAGATTCGCAAGGAGATAGCGAGACTCGAGTATGAGGAGTCGAGCTATCCCAATTATGCCAAGTTAGCCACGCTCTACACCATCCGCGCCGAAATGAACAAGGCAAACGAGCCGCAGAGCGCCGCGCCGCGAGGGCAGTCCATCCCGGCCTATTCCGGCGCGGCCTACGGAAACAGCGAATTTCTCCGCACCATCTCGGATAAAGAGCCGCGAGACGCATGGCGGGTGATGGATGAGCTGATGGAGAGTCTAAGCGTGATGCAGCCCAAGACCTACGCGGCGGTCATGAACAAACTAAACGATTTATAAGCAAAAAGGAGGGCCTTTCAGCCCTCCTTTTCCTTGTTCGCAATGTAAAATGCAATCAGCCGGACAACGTACTTCGGCGGGTTGGAAACGCCGCTCTCCCAATTTTCAATGCTTCGTTTCGGGATTCCAAGCAGCTCTGCAAAGGCGCGCTGCGTGAGCCCGGTCGATTCACGCAGCGCCTTGATCTCACTCATTGACTGCCACCTTGCACCAGAACACCGGGCGCGGAGCGTCGCCGCCGAAGTCGAAGAGCACGGAGTACAGCTCGCCGTCTTCGCCGCGGCAGATCGGGGAGTAGCCGTCGAAAAGATCGTCGCTCAGGCTGTCTGCGTAATTCTCGCCGCGGGTGCGGCGGATGTCGTCGAGAACTTCGCGGTCGAACTGCTTCTGCTCATTCGTCCACTTGTAGCCCTTGCCGGTGAGGTCAAGCTCGCGGTTGTCGATGATTTCAAATTTCATTTTTTTTGTTCCTTTCCGGGGCTCAGCCCCTCTGTAATTCCTCTTTACGTCTATTATAATACCACCAAACTGGTGGTGTGTCAATAAGAAATTTTGGAAAAAGGAAATTTTTCAAAAAGAAAACGCCGGGGATTAACCCCGGCGTTTCTTTCGCGGTATGCTGAACCTTAGTAGACCGCCTGCGATGAAAAAGTTATGGAAATTCATGGTACCGGTGA
>QWCN01001380.1_pt1 | contig 37554 bp, 37 predicted proteins | sample 1972711 | NCBI WGS metagenome assembly QWCN01 (sample SAMN09866707, study PRJNA288562) | Human gut metagenome isolate term1_stool, whole genome shotgun sequencing... | isolation source: gut | host: Homo sapiens | place: USA: California
CCGCAATTCCAGAAATGCCCAGGTGGCGGAATAGGTAGACGCGCACGTTTCAGGTGCGTGTGCCGCAAGGCGTGCAGGTTCGATTCCTGTCCTGGGCACTGGTTAATCCTCGTAATCGACTGATTACGAGGATTTTTTATTTACATAGGGTGTACTAAAGGTGTACTAATCGTCACCTTCCGTTTTCCGGGAGGTATTTCAGAGATGGAAAATCCGGATATAGAATTGCATCCTTGCAAAGGCTCTGCCCAACGACGGCAGAGTTTTTTTGTATCTTTACCACAAATTGATTCCTATGTCATCCAATCTCTTCCACCGATATATCTGGCTGGCCGATACGATCTATCGTGCCGGACGCATCACCTTTGCCGAAATCAACCGCCGGTGGCTGCTTAACAACCTGTCCGAAGGCAAGCCCATTCCGCTGCGGACCTTCCACAAGCACCGCGAAGCCGTCGAAGAGTTCTTCGACATACGTATCGCCTGCTACAAGCCGACCAATGAATATTATATCGAAAACAAAGCCGAACTGGTTGAGAACAATCTCTCCCAATGGCTGCTCAACAGTTTTTCGGCCAGCAATATGGTTTTGGAGAATAAAAGCATCCGAAACCGGATTCTCGTCGAAGACGTACCTTCGGCCCTGCGTTATCTGGAACCTATTCTCGAAGCCATCCGGGAACTGCGCATACTGGAGATCGAATACCACCCGTTCTATCTGAAAGAGCCCCAGCATATCCAGCTGCGGCCCTATTTCGTGAAGCTCTACGAACGGCGCTGGTATGTATATGGTCCCACCGTGGATAATCCGCAAATCAAAGTCTATGCATTGGATCGGATTCAAAACCTTTCGATCTCCAAACAATCGTTTCGCCTGCCCAACGGGTTTTCGGCAGAGGATCATCTGGCAACCTCCATCGGAATTACGACCTATCCCGATATTCCGCCGCGCCGCATCGTAATCAAATGCACCGGCGAGCAGCCGCAATACCTGCGGGCCCTGCCCCTGCATACATCACAGGAAGAAATCGAGCAACACGAGGGCTGTTCGCTGTTCGCCTATTACCTGGCCCCGACCAATGAATTTTTCCGCAAAATCCTTTCACACCGGGAATTCATGGAGATTGTCGCACCCGAAGAGGTACGGCAAGAGTATGCCGAAATCCTTCGGAGGATGCTCGAATTACATAAATAGCGATTTTTTTCATATTCAAGCCTCACTGTGCCCGGATTCTGCATAGTGAAGCTCTATGTTTGTCCCCGGAAAGCGGTCTTTGAAGAATCTGCAACAGCCCAAAAGGAGGAGATTGCACCGATGTGTGAAAAAATTCATATATTTGTACGGCGCTAAGGCGCTGACATACTTTTTACACGGAAAGTGTAGACTTATTCTCGTTAAGTGAACGTAGGAAATTCAATTGATGAGAGAATAGGTAAACATCTTCTCGCGTCGTATCCATTATTGGATATAGGCGTGGGGCTGTTGCTTATTTTATCATCAAGGTTTCCTACGACCTACTTAACTAAAATAAGTTTTCAGTACCACGCTTTCTTTTTGGTATAAACGCTATCGAGGTACGGATAGCACCATAAAAATCAAACCAATGAAGAAGGTTTTATTTTGTGCGATGGCCCTTATGTGCGCCATTAGCGTTTCGGCTCAGACGGCCGAGGAAATTCAGGCAGCAAAAGACCGGACTGCCAAACTCGAAAAACTGGTACAACCCAAAAACTGTGGACTTGCAAAAATTGATGGATTGACATCAGCAGCAGGACTTGTTGCTGCGGAGTCAATTCAGATTACTCCGCTACTGCAAGGCATGTATTACCGTTCGATCGGCCAAACCGAGGACGGGGTTACGGATGTTACGGTCAAAAAGCCGACACTTGACGAACTCAAAGAGTTGAGTGCTCGTATCGGATTGCAAGCTGTAGCCGTAGCGGCAGCCGTCAAACTTGTTCCCGAAGCAGGGACCGAACTCTCGACAGTCAAAAATCCTTTGAAATTAAAAGGTGCAACAAAAGCTCTGAAATATTCGAAAGACGTTTTGGCCATTGTCGGGGAGGAGAGCGCATTCCAAACAAAAGCCATTGCCGAGATGATCAAGACGGCATCGTCCGATGACAATTTGTAATCGGCATATGAAACGCTCAATTCTATTTTTTTTAATGTGTATCGCGGTGCATAGCCTTACGGGCTATGCACAAAGCGATACCCGTCCGGTCGTCGGAGTGGCGCAATTTACTTGTGACGGAAGCAGCAAATATGCGGGGCTTGTCACGGAAAAAGTCGTCGAAATGCTGACCAACACACATCGTTTCCAGGTCGTAGACCGTACCAGTTACGATAAAGTACATGCCGAACTCGAATTGCAGAAAAGCGAGGCGTTTATCGACAGCGAAAATACGGCTGTTCAAGGCGTTGCCATTGCCGCTGAAAAGATCATTACAGGACATATCGCCAAGATACCCGTCTATGCGATGAAAAACCCTAACGGCTCCGTCAAGGGATACAAGGCGAGTGTCGCATTCCAAATGAAGGTTGTGGATGTGGAAACCGGAATAAGCACCGAAGCAACAAGTTTTCAGGGACAGACGAGCGAGATGATGATGTCTCCCGAAAGTGCCGTAACACAATCCATGTTCTCCCTACAAGGCGAACTGGAGGAGTATTTCCGCAAGAATTTCCCACTGCAGGGGAAAATCTTGAAGATTCTGGAGAGCAAAAAAGATGTGGCCGTCACGATTCTGCTCAATGTCGGCAAGAATCAAGGTGTCAAGGCCAACAACAAATTTCAAGTAGAGCGTATCGAAATGCTGGACGGCAAACCGTATCCCTCGACAATCGGAGAGATTACCGTAACAAAGCTCTCAGGGGATGATTTTGCGGAGTGCAGCGTTCCGAAAAAAATTGGGGCGGAATTACTGGCCCGGTTTCAAGCCGCCGAAAAATTGACCTGCAACCTGATAATTAAATGATAGGATGAAAGGATTTATATTTTCTCTACTCGTATTATTATTCTGTTGCGGCGCATGCTCGCGCCAGTCGCATCCAGTACAATCCGTCGGTGTCGTCGCAGAACAGGACGGAACGGTCACGGTTCGCAGCACAGGCTATGGAAAAAACAAAGGAGAAGCGATCGACGCGGCCGAGCGGAATGCCATCGAACTGCTATTGTTCCGAGGCGTTCCAGGATCACAACAGGCCATGCCGCTGGTCTCGATTGACGAATCGTCGGCCAGGTCCCGCTACAAACGCTATTTCGAAGAACTACTCGACGAAGAACGTCATAAGACCTTTATTCTTTCTTCCGTGCCAGTCAGCAATTTCGTCAAACACGACCAAACAAGGAGGAATATTACGGTCGATGTACGAATCAATCTGCCGGCCCTGCGTTCCGATCTGGAGACCCAAGGCGTCATTCGAAAATTCGGATACTAAAAACTAAAACCGTATGAACAAATACCTTACAGCGATTCTCTGCATGTTGCTGGCCGGAAACCGCTCCTTTGCACAAACGGACGCCCCGGCCTCTGCCGTTACGACTGTCCAGCCCAAAATCATGGTCATCCCCTACACCAAGGAGGGTGAGGATATTCGCACCGTTCTCGAAGCCGACGTCAACAAGCGGATCGTCCTGACGAAAATCAAGGAGGCTTTCGACTCCCGAGGCTTTACGACGGTAGATTTTACGGCACGTCTCAAAGCTGCCGGAGATAATGCCGTCTTCGCCGCCGACAACCAGACCGACCTGAAAAGCCAAATCATCCAAATGTCGGGAGCGGATGTCTACGTCGAAGCGGAAACCGATGTATTGCTGTCTCCGACTGGAAACTCCGTGAAAATCATCATTATAGCTTATGAAATATCGACCGGGAACTCGCTGTCCAACAAAATCGGCGAGAGCGGCAAATTCTACACGGATGACATCGGCAAACTGGCCAGCAAAGCCATCGAAAGCTGTGCCGGAGACTTTCTGAATGTCATGCAGGTCAAATTCACGGATATTGTGAACAATGGGAAATCCATTATTGTCAATTTCGGTTTTGCCGAAACCTCCCCATACGCCATGTCCTCTGAGGTAGGTACACAAGGGCTGCAACTCTCGGACGAACTGGAACTGTGGATGGAGGAACACGCCTACAAGAACAACTACCACATTCAAGGTACGACCGACAAGCAGATGATCTTCGACGATGTGCGCATTCCCCTGAAAGACCTGAATACAGGCAATAACTACAACACGAACAAGTTTGCCCTGGAGATATTCAAGTTCATGCGCAGCCTCGGGCTGAAAATCACGCGCGACATCAAGGGCAGCACGATCTATATTACCATCCAATAAACCGGATTTCGTATGAAAAGGATATTCTTATTATGCTCATGTGCTGTATTGGCGATAAGCCATGCCGAAGCGCAGCCGGCGGAGAGCGATGTCAATATCGGAGTCGTATGTCCGGAGCAAACGGACGATCTGTCAACGGCCGGCCTTGCCCGGTTACGGCACAAGATCGAACAAATCGCTACGGCAAACAGTGTGGCGACCTACTCCGACGGAACATTCGTGATGTATCCCGTCCTCGACCTGTTCGAGGTGCGAACCGTGGAAAGCGGGATGAAAAACATTACCGTAGTAAAGGCTGAAATGGTACTTTCCGTCGTGCAGATATCCTCTGGCATACGGATAAATTCCGTGTCAGTACCTCTTTCCGGAAGCGGATTCAACCGTTCCGAGGCTTTGACAGACGCCCTGTCGAAAATCGACATCCACTCTCCCGCGTATGCAAAATTCCTCTCTGCGAGCAAGGAGCGCATCTATTCGTACTATGAAACGAACTGCTCCAAACTGCTTCAGAAAGCGGAGGCTCTGGCAGCACAGCAGCAGTACGAAGCGGCACTGGCCGAACTGGCCTGCTTCCCGGCATCGCTGCCCTCCTATGCGAAAGTGGTTCCGGTGATGACCGCCATCTACAAACGCTACCAGAATGCACGATGCGAGCAGTTGATCCAGCAAGCCAAAGGGTGTATAGCCTTGAAAGATTACTCCGGAGCCGTTGCATACCTCGCCGAAATCGATCCCGAAAGTCAGTGCAAAACCGAATGTTCCCGGATGCTGGATACTATCAAGCGCCAAGTTGATAAGGAGGAAGCAGAGGCGATCGACCGGCAGTTCCGGATATTCGACTCACTGGTCGGATTGGAAAAGCAACGTATCACGGCCATTCGGGATATTGCCAAAGCCTATTATTCAAACCAGCCGACCATTCATTACACGCAAATCGTAAAATAACCCTAAGAACGTCATTTTATGAAAAAGAGTTTTTATTGGGCCGCACGGCTGCTATGCGTTTCCTGCAAAGCGGATGATACTCCCTGGAAGATCGCCTCAGCAACCGACCTACTTCATAAAGAGATGGTAAATTTCTGACACATAATTTGTTTTACTCTAAAATCCAAACTTTATCAAAATGAAACGCAATATATTGAAACTTTTTGCCATAGTCGCCGCCTTTTTCGTTGGAGTCTCCATCAACAACTCCTGCGGTGAATCGAAAATGGAAACCGAAACACATGGGACCGGAAACGGGTCCAGTGGATCTGATGACGAAATCCCTATCGACGGACTTTATTTTAATCGAAATGGATATGTTTCCTCTAAACCTATAAAAACTACATACTTTGATTCAAATGGTAAAACAACACTTGAATTTATATATGTATATGACAATCAAGGCCGCGTGCAACAGTATACATATCAATCTTTGGACATGAAGCAGGTTAATACTTATAAATATTCCGGTAAAAAAATAATTGAGACACAAACTGTAACAATCAATAATAATCCGAATACCACCCAAATTGTAACAGAATACTATTAATCATTTTTTCAAACCTAATAATGCTATTTTTATGGAAACTACCCAAAATTTTGGACTCGTTTATCTGTTGTCCAATCCGGCAATGCCAGGCATCTACAAAATCGGGACAACCACGCGCAGCGACATTGCGGCCCGCATGAACGAGCTCTATACTACAGGAGTCCCGACCCGCTTCGAATGCGTAAAAGCCTGTCGGGTTGCAAACTGTGCCCAGGTGGAAAAGGCGCTTCATCAGGCTTTTGCACCTAATCGTATCAATCCGTCCCGGGAGTTTTTCAGGATTGAACCGGAACAAGTATTGGGCATATTGGAGTTACTCGATCAAAAGGATTCCATCGATATAACCGAGGAGGTACAAACAGAGATTGAGAAGGAGACGCCCGACGTGGACAAGAAAGCCTCCTATAGCCTGGAACAGGCACAGGACCGCTCCTCCCGGCTTAATTTCGCAGTCATGGGTATTCCGGTCGGGGCCCGTCTGCGGTTCACCCGAGACAGCAACATAGAGGTAGAGGTTGCCGACTCGATCAATCACGTACTCTACCAGGGAGAGCAGACAACTCTTTCCAATCTGACTAAAAAACTGGTCGGATACATCGTCCGCCCTACGGGATACTGGTTTTACAACGACCGGAATTTATTAGACATCTACAACGAGACATTCAAGGAATAAATTTTCCGGATATAGAATTGCTCTTTTTGTATTTGGCAGCAAATCGGCACGGACATTCAGAGTTCGTGCCGGTTTGTTTTGGGGTGTTGGGGCGTTTGTGAGAAAAAAGTCAAAAGTTTCTGCCACTATGCTGGCTTTTTGCATAGTTAATATCCATCTTTGTCCCGAACAAATATCGAATAAACTTATGCCATACATTTCTCTTACCCCGACTCTCCGCTACCAGATGCTGACAGTAACCAACTGTTTGGTTCTCCCAACCATCGCCTGCCGCATGCATTTTGCGGAGCAGCACGCGACATTGGACAACGTCTATGAAACAGACTATGCCGAAATCGTGTCGGACACACCATTCGATACCGTTATGCAAGACTTGTCGGAATTGCTGCGCCGATTGTTCCCGCGATCCTATGTAAAATTCTATTTAGAGTTTCTGTCGCCTCCGGAAGCGATGGATTGCGAAACAATAGCATCTATTCTGGACATTCTACCCCGCTGCGAGGTCCGCTGGTGGGTAACCGACGGTTCGGAACAGACCGCGCAATGGGTCATCCGCATAGCAGCTCTTCCCGGGAAGCTCCCTGTTACGGTCAAGACGACTCCATCTCCCCAACCACCTAAAAAGAGGTTCGGGCAGATAATCCTGTCGGCTATCGACCGAATAGAACAGGAATTAGCAGAAGAAAAGCGTCTGCAAAGGGAAGGGATGACTGCCGATGAACTCTTTTGGAGGAGACTGCTTCGGTCTTAGCAGCAACACGCAGAAGAGGGTCATGGCAATGCAGCAACAACCTTGGCATATTGTCATGAGTTCGGATTCCCTGTATCCCGGAATCTGACTCAGGCAGCCCATCGGGACGGTCGTATCGCTTCCGGATCGGAATTGTCAAAGGCTTTTGAGACGGTTTTCCTCGAAAAAGGCTGCAAGCCCGATCCGAATCCCGTGTCATCACCTTGAGCGAAGATATCAGGCCCGACAAGGAATATGTACGATGGCTGCGAACCCGGAATGGCCGAACAGCATGATGGCAGAGTGACGGCTAAACAACCGGCCCTTATCCTGCTCCACAAGCCGGATATGCAGGATGCCCGGAAGCAGTGGCTGCATTTCCGGGTCGTACCTTGCAGGGACACATGTCCCGCAAAGCTGCCGGAAAGCCGTTCGCCGGCAGCAGCAGGCCGCGCGATTAAACGCTCTGTTTGCAGAAACGGCATTGGGCCGATGTTATGAACCGGGCATGCCGGTTCCCCGGAATCACTCCCAGGCGATCTTTTGGTATGGCCGGGCAATCCGGGGTGAACATCCCGGTCCATCCCGCGAACTTCTCAAAGCCCTTGTACGATACCGTGCCGCACAAGGACTCGGTCCCTCTCGAAAAATAATGAAACAATGAGACATATACTGCTGCCATTCGGATTGTGTATATTTGCGGCAAACCGGCACGGACTTTCAGAGTTCGTGCCGGTTTGTTTCAGGGTGTCAGGGCGTTTGTGAGAAAAAAGTTAAAAGTTTCTGCCACTATGCTGGCTTTTTGCATGGTTAATATCCACCTTTGTCCCGAGCAAAACAAGAAAAAGATGGATGATAAAACTTTGAAGAATAGTTATTTATACGCTACTTACAAACCTCATGTATACCCCACCTGGCCTACTCGGTTCCTTTACCGGGAGTTTTCTCTGCCATCCCATTTGAAGTACCCGGCGCAAAACCCTGCGGTTTCCGGGGATCGAATGCAATTCTGAAAATTTTTGAATCCCGTCAAACCATGAATACTACCGATACCTCTCTGCCGGAATTCTCCCGGAACCCGCTGATGCAGGCCATGCGCCGCGTGATTCAGGCCGCCGCCAAATCCCATCTGGCTCCGGAATGTCTCTCCCGCATGTCTCCGGACTTGGCGGCAATCGGCAGGATTATGGATCTTACCCCGGGACAATCCCTGCTCTTCACCCTTTTCGTGGAGATGTCTTACGATCAGGAAGTCGGCCTCAGGGACCTTTGCGAATATGTCGAATGTCAGTATATCGACCTGGTAGCAATGGCCGAAGAACTCGAAGTCTTGCTGGAGCGTCAGTTGATTCGGAAACGGGAGGCGGCGACACCCAGCTACCGGGTCCCCGGTCAGGTTCTCAACGCCGTGAAACAAGGGCAGGGGTTTACACCCGCTCCGCTGAAAGGACTCTCCATCGATGAGTTTTTCAAACAGGCAGACGCACAATTCTTTTCCCGCCGCAGCCGGGAACTCTCCTCCAAAGAGCTGGTCAGGATTCTGCAGGTCCTGATCGAGGGGAATCGGCATCTGTCATTCTGCCGGGTTTTAAGGGGCTATGGGTTGCAAGATTCCCTGCTGGAAGCCGCACTGATATGTCTGGCCGCGCCGCTGGTCAACTGGGGCCTCCGTCAGGTTTCCGTCTCAGAGCTCTTCAATACGTTCTCCGGAGCTGAAGGATTCTCCAGATTCCAGCATGGGATTCGGACAGGCCGTTCGCTGCTTCACAAGCGGGGGATCATTGAATACAGCACGTCCCAGGGCTTGGCTGACCGCACGTACCTCCGTCTGACCCATGCCGCCTGCAAGAGCCTCTTCACGGAACTTGAAATATCCCTGGAAGAAGAAATCCCCGTCACTCTCAAAGAATTGCTCACACATCAGGATATCCGCCCCAAGGCACTTTTCTACAATGCCGCAGAATCCCGACAGGTCGACACCTTGGCCGACTTGTTATCTCCGGTCCGTTTTGCCGAAATCTGCGGCCGCTTACAAGAGAAAGGTCTGCGCAACGGTTTTGCGGCGCTCTTCTACGGAGCTCCCGGGACCGGCAAGACCGAAACGATCTATCAACTGGCCCGGCAGAGCGGCCGCGACATCCTGAAAGTCAATATCGCCGAGACCAAAAGCATGTGGCTCGGGGAGAGCGAAAAATGTATTCAGGGAATTTTCGACAACTACCGCGAAATGATGAAACGCTGTGATTCGGCGCCGATCCTGCTCTTCAACGAGGCCGACGCCGTGTTCAGTAAACGGCGGCAAGTCGACAGCCATCAACCTGTCCAGACCCTAAATGCCATGCAGAATATTCTCCTGCAAGAAATGGAAAACCTCGATGGCATACTGATCGCCACGACAAACCTCACGCATAATCTCGACAAGGCTTTCGAGCGGCGGTTCCTGTATAAAATCGAGTTCTGCAAACCGGAATCTTCCGTGCGGAAAGCCATCTAGCAGGCAATGATGCCGGAGCTCTCCGATGAGGTGGCCGAACACCTGGCGGAAAAGTGCGATTTCAGCGGCGGGCAGATCGAGAATGTTGTAAGGCGTTATACCGTCGAGCATATTCTGCACGGAACGCCGCTGACGCTCGAAGGTATTCTGGAACTATGCCGGGCGGAGCGTATTGACGAACGGCTCTCACAGCCTCACAGCACCCCATAGGATTCAGAGGAGCAGGAGTAAAACAGTAGAAAAGCGGAAAGTGATTGTTCAATGAGTAATTAATCTTACATATACGTATTATTTATGACATTCAAAGAATTATTAAACCAATGCAGCTGGGAAGATCTGGAAGATTTTCTCTATGAGTTTCCCGATGTCGGGATGGACGAAGGGCGCTGGAAAATGGAGGGTTTCCGTCGCATGTACGACGAATTGCGCCGGATAACACCCCAAGCCTCGGAACAGAAGATTCAGCTCCGAAAGCCCAAGGAAAAAGGCTGCGATTATCCCGCGCTGTTCACCAGACCAGCAGCCAATTCCGGGTATCTGTCTGCCTGTAGTTGGGCCGAGTACCTCGGGCAGGAGGTCGTCCCGCCCAAAGGGATGGAACTCCCTCCGGCAGCCATCGTAGCGGCCTGCATGTGCGCCATGTCCGAACTCGGATATACCGAGCAGGAGTGTCGGGAGACTTGCAGGCGGATCGCCGAGCCTGAAGTCAGCCGCCGGTTGGTTGCCAGATATAATTTGGATATAGAGGTTTACAACACCCCCTCCGCTTCAATTAAAAGGCAGTTGATGCAATGGCTGCGGAGTCCGTGCGCAGGATTTGATCTCCCGACATGGGACGAGTTTCTGGACCTGTCCTGTATCTGCAGAATCTCGTTCTCGCATTCATCCCGGGAGGCCCAAGACATATTCTCAAAACGACTGGAGATGATTCCGAAGCAACTCTGCGAATATCGGAAATTTTGGATCTTCGCTATATATACGGACCTGGCATTGTGGGAAAGCATTCAGCGCCCGCTTCAGACCGGGGTTGAAAAGCGGCTGACTCCACAGGCAGAGATACTCACTCTCGCACAGGTAAGTCAGATTGAATGGGATAGGAGAGTATTCCCCAAACGCGTCCGACTGACAATCTTAGCCGGAAAATAGAGATAAAAGACAAGCATTAAAGAACAAAGAGATGAAACTGGTTGAACTATTCAAGGAATGCACCTGGGTAGAGGTGGAACCCTATCTGCAACAATTTCCGAACTGGGATTACGGAAAGCACAAGATGAAAGGCATGCGCCGGTTATACGACGACCTGCAACGGATCGAGCCTGTCGCATCCGATCAACGGGTTTGGTTCCGGAAGCCCACCAATCCCGAGTGGCTGGCCTATTCCGAGGAGCTGACATGGCCCGTTATCCTGGACGAGACCCGCTGCCGGGGATTCCGCGGCATGGCGCTCGACTGGGACCGCCATCTGGGGATGGCGGTGGAGCCCGACAGTCTCTCTGCGGCGGCAAAGGTCGCGGCATACATGTGTGCCATGTCCGAATTCGGATACACCTGGCAGGAGGCCAAAGAGAAGCATGGCCGTCGCAAGGGCGATGATGACGAAGAGGTGGTAATCCTGGACGAGGATTGGAGTATAGAGATTCAAAGGCTCGAAAGCGAACAGCCCATCGATCAACGGCTGATCGAGAAATGTCTGTGGGTGCATTCTCCCGTATCGGTCGATGAAGTCGAAACCGCAAAACAGCATTGTGTAGCTTCCATAAAGCTGAGCAGCAGAACGGACAAGAGCAGGGCGGAACGATTGAAAAAAGCTATAGCTCTGTTGGACGGAACTCTGGCTCCGTATGAACGGTGTGTGGTCTCAATGGATACGACACTGGAGCATCCCGCGACCATTGAGGAGCAGCAGGCAGCAGAAACGGCTATCCGGGAGATTATGCCCCATAATCCTCAGATCAAATGGCATTTCCATATGGAGAAGTCTATCTATGCGGGAAAGGCAATGAACGTTAGAATTATCGCAAGTAAAAATGATTAAAACAAGAACAAAATGACACTGAAACAACTCCTCGAACAATGCTCCTGGGAACAGATCGAAGCCGTTATACCGCAATACCGGATGCTCGATTTGCGATCGGAGGAAGATATTATAGAAATCAAGTACATCAAGTCGCTCTACGAGCGTATGCGGCAGTTGCAACCCCAGAAATCCCGGCAGAAAATCAGGCTATTCCTGGAACCGGACATAGACAACTGGATAGAGACCGAGATTGCATGCGAGCAGGACGGAAAGCTCATATCCCGACTCTTCGAGGCTTCGGCGAAGGAAAGCATCGGGATGGAAGTATATCCCGACGGAGTAGTGCTGACGCCGCCAGAGCAGGCCTTCTGCTGCCTGTATGCCGTCATAAGACACGAAGAGGCTATGTGGTATTTGGATTATCTCCATCGAACACATATGGGATGACAAAAAGATAAAATCCCGGTCCTCTCTCCAAACGTTCAAAAAAGGGAGATAGAATTGCTCTCAAGGGCTATATACCCCGGCATATAGCATAACCTACGAAGTAAAGTATCCGGGCCTTAGGACCCGGATACTTTGTGTTGTAAGGTTTACACCCTGATTCTATATCCCGCCACATTCTCTGTTTCGCGTTCTGCGCTCTATGTTCACATACCCTGTGTTCTGCATTCCTGTATTCCTGCGTCCCGTGCTTGTTCATTTTGCAATAGATTTAAGTGATGCAATCGTTTTTTCATCTTTTATTGCAAAAAATAGAGGAATAGTCGGACAAAAGTGGTTGGAGGCTTCATTTATTCAGCCCGCACGGCTTTTCTATTTCTGAATAAATCGGAACTATGCTCCCAACATCGTGTGATAATGGATGCCTATGAAATCAAGTCATATGGTGAAACGGATTCAATAAATGTGTCATAACTGCTTATATATTAATAGACTAATGATGTCGACTCGTTAATTGTTTGTACAAATTCTTGTAGATACTCCCGTATAACTTGTGGTTGTTGCTGTAAATCGCCAAAAAATTCCTCCAACTCTACTAACGATGGTTGGAGAAATTGTTTTAATAAAATCTCCAAAATTGTCGTGGATCTACATAATATTTTATACGATTGTTGCTCTTCTTTTCCGTTTTTTATTGCTTGAATCTATAGAATCAGAAAACAATTTTTGTATTTGTTTTTGGCTTTATTAACAATGTCGTTCTCTGGCGTCTTGATTGGTTTGATCGCATATTTTTCGTATGATCGTCGAGGTGATATTCAGAAATTCGGATATTGATTTTGTAATACGTTGCCCACCACTCTCCTCTCCTGTATATTTTCTATCGGAAATCGGTGTTATTTCATCCTTGAATAATATATGATTGTCTTTTAGGGATAAAGTTAAAAGCTATTTCAACTCGAATCTTGCTATGCCGTGAATATCATCCGACGCGGCGCCCACATAGGCCGTGAACGTGCCCGGTTCGGCAACCCACGCGCCCTTGGCATCGTCGTAATACTGCAGCATATCGGGCGTGATCTCGAAAGTAACAGTTTGCGTTTACCCGGGGTCCAAAGCTATTTTCTGAAATCCTTTCAGCTCCTTCACCGGGCGTGGCAGCGACGACTCCTCGTCGCCGATATAGAGCTGCACCACCTCGGCACCCGGACGCGAACCCGTGTTGGTCACGTCGGCCGAAACCCGGATGCGGCCGTTCGCCGCAAGCGTCGTGCGGTCGGCCTGCACATTGGTAATATCGAACGTCGTGTAGCTCAGGCCGTGGCCGAAGGCGAACAGCGGTTTGAGCTGTTCCTTGTCGTGCCAGCGGTAGCCCACGAAGATGCCCTCGTTGTAAGTAACCTTGTCCGTACCGGGGTATTCGCCCAGCGCATGGGCGCTGTTGTCCTCCAGGCGCACCGGGAAGGTGAAAGGCAGTTTGCCCGAGGGATTGACGGCGCCGAACACCACGTCGGCCAGCGCATTGCCGGCTTCGGAACCCGAGAACCACGCCTCCAGAACCGCCGGAACGCGGTCGATCCACGGCATCGCCACGGCGTTGCCCGAGACGATCACCACCGCCAGATTCGGATTGGTGTCGGCCAATGCCTTGATCACCTTGTCTTGGCTGTAAGGCAACCCATATTCCAACCGATCCACCTGTTCGCTATCCTGATGTCGACTCTTGTTCAGCCCGCCGACGAAGATCACGGCGTCGGCTTTGCGCGCCGCAGCCACGGCATCAGCAATGAGCTGAGCCTCGGAACGCTTCTCCGAAAGGTCCTGACCCGTCTTCACGCCGTTGTAGTCGCCCGTCACATCGCCGACATAGCCGCGTTCGTAGATCACTTCGGCCTTGCCGTCCGCGGCGGCGCGGATGCCCTCCAAAGGCGTATATTCGTGCCGGACCTTGAGCGACGAGGAACCGCCGCCGACGGTCATCATCTTGATCGCATTCTCACCCATCACGGCAATGGTTTTGGCTTTCGCAAGGTCGATCGGCAGTACTCCGCCGTCGTTCTTCAGCAACACCATGCCCTCGCCTGCAATGCGGCGCGCGGCGGCCAGATGCTCGGGGGAATTCAGCGACCCGAAAGGTTTGCGGGTGTTCATCGCCGTGCGGAAAATCAGCCTCAAAACCCGGCGCGCCTTGTCGTCGAGCTGTTTGACGGATGCTTTTCCCTGACGGAGCATTTCCAGATAAGGTCCTGCCAGAAAATAATTGTCATATACATTGCTAATGTCCAGCGACCAGTCGACCCCGTTCGTCCAGGAACCAAATTCCAAATCCAGTCCGTTCCCGGCAGCTTGTTTCGTATCGTGTGCACCGCCCCAATCGGAGACGACCACGCCGGCGAACGCCCAGTCGCGTTTGAGAATGTCGTTCAGCAGGTATTGGTTGTGGCAGCAATGCTGGCCTTTATATTTATTGTAAGCGCCCATGATAGCCCAGGCGCCGCCCTCCTCGACGGCCGCCTTGAAAGCTGGGAGGTAAATCTCATGCAATGCCCGGTCGTCGACCACGACGTCGTGATACAATCGGTTCTGCTCTTGGTTGTTCAGCGCGAAATGCTTGACGCAGGCGGCCACGCCGTTCTTCTGCACCTCCCGGATATAGGGAACCACCATCCGCGCGGAGAGGAAGGGGTCCTCACCCATATACTCGAAATTGCGGCCGTTCAGCGGCGTGCGATAGATGTTCACGCCGGGACCCAACAGGATGTCCTTCTCACGGTAGCGCGCCTCCTCGCCGATGGATTTGCCGTAGAGGGCCGACATCTCGGGATTCCACGTCGCGGCGAGACACGTCAGCGCCGGGAAGGACGTGCAGGAGTCATTCGTCCACCCGGCCTGCTCCCACTCGTCCCACAGCACCTCGGGGCGGATGCCGTGGGGACCGTCGGTGCACCACACCTCGGGAATCCCGAGGCGCGGAACCCCCGCCGACGAGAATTTCGACTGCGCATGCAGAATGGCGACCTTCTCTTCGAGAGTCATGCGCGAGAGGGCGTCCTCCACCCGTTTTTCAAGGGGCTGCGATTCGTCAAGATAGACGGCGACATCGTTTTGAGGCTGCCGATCTCCACAGATTGCAGACAGTAAGGTACAAAACAAAATTGCAGTCGCAATAAAAAAGTATTTCATAGTTGGATCTTAATCATTCGACAGTTCCGATGTGACGCTTGCACGGCCACAATAATAGGCCCGAGCCTTCACTCCGGAGGTCTTACAGGCAACGGGAGCGGTCCATCGGGCGGAAGCCTCGGTCGGTTCGCTGCCGTCGAGCGTATAGCGGATCGTTGCACCGGGCTCGGCCGAATTGGCCCGCAGCATCCCGTCCTGCAGTTTCAGTCCCGGCGGCGAAACCCGGAAATTCACGCCCAGGGCGGCCAGCCGCGGCATCTCGACCGAAGCGATCCGGGCATTGTAACGCCGGAGCGCCTGCCGATACCCCGAACCATCAGGGTCCGTACCCCAGGCGGGACTCGCGTTCCAGGCTCGCTCGGACAGCCCGCACATCTTCGGGAAGAGCAGGTATTCGGCCATGCCGAAATTGCGGATCGTTTCGGCCCAGAGTTGTCCCTGAATGCCGACGATATTGCGGCGGGCATCCGGCGAGAGGGCCTCCTTACCGGACGACGCAGAGGCCAGATCGACCGGCGAACCGTTCGGATGTGTGCGCACCGATCTGTATATATCATATGGCAGCATATCGAAAGTCGAGCGGGCATCGACATAACCACCCCAACGGTGGCCAGGTTCCATATGATGCTTGTTGTAGGCCAAATCGAGGTAAAGGTTCGTGACGTTGCAGAGGATCACCGGATAACCGGCATTGGCCAGCGCATAGGGTACCTCATCGAAGCCCTCGCCCAGTTGTGTGTTCCAGCCGTAACTCAGAATCCGTCGTCCCGGCAGTTCCCGGTTCACATGCCGTCCGTCAGGCAGCATGACGATCTCTTGCCAACCCGCCAGTCGGATACCTTTGACATTGAGTTCTCCGTAAAGCCAGCGCACGAAATGGTCTTTCAGGGCGTGGGTATCGACAAGTCCGTTCCGGGCCATGAACTCCCGGCATATCGGCGAACCGCTCCAGGCTCCCCGGGGGACCTCGTCACCACCGATGTGCACGACGGAAAGTTCGACTCCGGCCTTCTCGTACATCCGGTGCAGTTCGCCGAAGACCTTGCGGACGAAACGGTAAGCCGAAGGCATGGCGATATTCATTACATTATCGGTATACTCCTGTGCCGAACGATAGACGGAGGTGTCGCATGAGTCGGTCAGCAAGTACTCCCGTGCCCGGTCGGGATCAGTGGAAATATAGCGGGCATAACGGGCGTTCATCGCCTTGATGGCCGCCCGCGAATGGCCCGGAATGTCGATCTCGGGGATGACACGGATGTGGTGCCGGGCGGCATAGCGCAGAATCTCCCCGAAATCTTCACAGGTATAGTAACCACTGCCGGGAGCTCCGGCATCGGGGTTCCAGCCGCTGCCATAGAGCGGATAGAGGCGGTCGCTCTCTGTCAGCGTATGCCCGCGCCGCGCCCCGATCTCGGTCAGTTCTTCGAGCCCCGGAATTTCCAGCCGCCAACCTTCGTCATCGGTCAGGTGCAGGTGCAGGACGTTCATCTTGTAAAGCGACAGCAGGTCTATCAAGCGAAAAATATCCTCCTTGGGAGTGAAATTACGCGCCACGTCAAAATGCAATCCCCGGTATTCCAGATCAGGATAGTCCATGACCGAAGCGGCAGGAAGCGTCATCGGCAGTTCTTTGTTTGCCAAAATGGCCAGCAAACTCTGCACGGCATTGTGCACTCCGTGCGGACTTTTTCCGGTCAGCACGATACCCTCCTCCGAAAATTCCATCCGGTAAGCCTCCCCGGGGCCCTCGATCGACGGATCAAGCTCCAACCGAACCGGGGTCCCGCCGGCAGCCGAATCACAACGGCAACACTCCCGCAAAAGTTCGTACAGCAGGGCCGCTTCGCCATCAAGCCCTTCATCCGCCGCGATCGCCACGGTAGGGCCCACCGTACAGCCTCCGCTGCGAAGGATTACGGATTTCAGCGAGGGGATAATATCATAGGGCCCGAGCGGTCCGGGATCGGAAAGGTACGCATTGGCCGCATAAAGCCGTTCCGCCGTGGGATAGGCTCCGTCTGCAGCCTGCGCCCGGCGGTCATGATAAGGCACGAACTGCAAATCGACATCACAGGGCTGCATTTCGCTTCCGTCTGCAGCCCGGCAAACGATATAGGCTCTCTCGGGATAGAACGAGTACATGTCGATATAATCGCCCGACAGCGTGACTCGCAGGGAGTCGCCGGAGGCAATGGCAGCATAAGGTTCCGTGGCGAACAACCGGTGGTGGGACCCGCAGACCTGTTCCACGCCGACCGGAGCCCCTTCCGGAGCCCGGAGCGCAGGGGCGATGGAGCCGTAGTAGATGCTCCATGCGCCCTCGAGTGGTTCATTTCCGCGGTTTACGAGCGTGAGCGCATGTTCCCACCCGTCACCGCCGGGAACGACGGTCCACCGTAGCAATAGCCGACTTTCCGGCCTGGCCGGTGCGCAGCTGCTCTGGATCAGCAGGCAGAGAAGCCCCGAAAGATAGAATAACAGACTCTTTTTCATCGCTTACCGTTGATAAACCCGTACATAATCGATGACATATTCCGCCGGGAAGATCGTATCGTCGACCCCCTCGTAGCCACCCCAGTCACCGCCGACGGCAATATTGAGCTTCAGGTAGAATGCCTTGTCAAAAGGCCAGCTTTCGGCACTGCCCGAGCCATCATTACGGAACGTGTAGTACGGAACACCGTCGATGTAGGCCTGAATATAATCCGGCGTCCACTCCATGCCGTAGACATGGAATTCCGTTTCAGGATTTTTCAGTACATAATTCGTCGTCAACTTATTCTTACCGTCCTCTGTGCGATCCTTTTTGTTATGCACCGAGAACCACACAATACCGGGTTCATAACCCACATATTCCATAATGTCGATCTCACCGTCGAGCAGATTGTCGTCGGAATGGGAGACCGGAAGCATCCAGAATGCCGGCCATACACCCCGGCCCGCCGGGAGTTTAGCCCGCATCTCGAATTTACCATAAGTCCACGACTGGCGGCTACTCATACGGGCCGAGATATACTTCTTGCCACCGACTGGCGTTTCCGGCTTGTAAGCCGTGATGGTCAGCATTCCGTCGCGGACCTTAGTCACGGCATAGTCTCCGTGTACGCGGTCTACGTAATATTGTGCCTCATTGTTGCCCCAGCCCGAGCCTCCGGTTTCGAACCTCCATTTCTCTCCCGGTTGGGTATACTCCGCCCCGGCGGCTGGCTCCTCTTCGAACTCCTCGGACCAGACCAGACGGTATTCGCCGTCGCCCTCCTCGTCTTGTTCGCCATCGATCCACCAGTCGGGTTTCTGGAAATAGTTCGGGTCGTCCTGCATGCAGCCCGTTATCCCGGCCATGCACAGCAGACTTATCATCCAAATCATCTTTTTCATTGTTTCAGGTCGTTATCTGTTATTTTTTCACAGTGAAGCGGAAATACCAAGCATCCACATCGGTCGCTAAGCGCAAATAGAGTTCGTCGGCCGTCAAGGCCATGATCTCGAAGCTGCCGCCCAACGCCGATGGATGACAGATAGCGCTGGGAAATGCCATCTCGGAAAATACCAGGTAGGATGTACCGCTGCGGTCCTCAATCTTCCAGGTTTGTCCCTCGGGTTGGGTGTAATCAATGTCGCCCGTTTCGCCCGCTTCGAGTCCCATAGCCTCGCGGGCACTCGCATCGCAATAGACCGCTCCATTCGCCGACAGTTCGTAGGCATTGCCTTCGAAGCGGAAAGTCAGTTCATCGTCAAACATTGAATAAATACTCATCTCGTCCATGGGAGGAGCCCACCAGTTTGGATCACGGGCCGACAGGTCGCCTTCGCCGAAATAACCGTCCCGGGTATAGTCCCAGACCCACACCTTTTGCGAACCGTCCGCCGAGGTCGTCAGCAGTTTTTCCAGTTCAGAGGGTTCAGGCTCGGGTTCCGCTTCGGGTTTGGGAACGAAACGGAAATACCACGCATCCACATCGGTCGCCAAGCGCAGGTAGAGTTCATCGGCCGTCAGTGAGAGAATCTCGAAACTGCCGCCCAATGCCGACGGATGGCAGACGGCACTCGGGAACGCCATCTCCGAGAATTTCAAGTAGGGTACGCCCTCGCGCATTTCGATCTTCCAGGTCTGGCCTTCGGGCTGGGTGTAGGCGACATCGCCCGTAGGACCCTCTTCGAGACCCATGGCGGCACGCGCACCGGCATCGCAGTAGACATAACCGTTCGCTGCCAGTTCGTACACCTTGCCGGCGGCTAAAAACGAAAGTTCGTCGTCGTACATCGAGTAGTTGCGCATTTCGTTGGCGCCGGCCGGCCACCAATCGGGCTCGCGGGAAGCCAGATCGCCCTCGCCGAAATGCCCGTCCCGGGTATAATCCCAGGTCCATATCTTCTGTGTTCCATCGCTCTTCGCCGTCAGCAGTTGTTCGAGTGCCAGCAGGTCGGCATCGGGCTGCGAACCTTTCACCACAAACCGGTAATACCAGGCACCGTATTTGTCCGATCCGGTATCGAAGCGCAACGCCAGTGTCTCCTCAGTCAGCTCCATCACCTCGTAAGCGCCTCCCAGCCCGTCCGGATAAGGTGCGTACGAAGGGAATCCGCCTTCGGTAAAACTCAGCCACAGCGTCCCGGCCTCATCGGCGTAAAGAGCCCATTTCTGACCTTCGGGCTGGGTGTAAGCGATCGTTGCGGAACTGTAGGTACCCCCTTCGGGGTAGTTTTGCGGATCGAGTTCGGAAAGAACCGAACCATCGGCATAGACATAACCCTTGGCATCGAGCACATACTGCCAGGTATCGGTGACGAACGACAATTCGTCATCGTACATTTTCATTTCTTTCAGTTCGTTGGCTTTCACAGGCCACCAATCCGGAACGCGGGTCGAGCTGGAACCTTCGCCGAAATGGTTGTCGACGGAGTAGTTCCACTCCCAGACTTTCTGTTGCCCCGTACCCGTCAGCAGGGCGACGACCGGATCGTTCTCCGTCACGCGGAACGTGAAGGCGACGGGTTCGCTGGCACCTCCGCCGCCGTAGACCTGCAGCGTTCCGTCGTATTCGCCTTTCATGTAATAACGAAGGGTGAAATCACGGCTGCTCGACTCGACATAGGAACCGTCGGGCTTGCGGATCTTCCAGAAAGGCGAGACCCCTTGTTCGTTGAACCGGAACCGGATGATATTAGGATGCTCTTTCTCCGGGGTGACCGAATAATCGGTGTTCTCGTTCGAGGGAATATCTCCCAAACTGTATTCCTCCTTACTGCACGCCAGACACAGGGCGGTGAACGACAGTAATATCAGTAGTTTTTTCATGGTTGTAGTCGGTTAATAGGGATTTTGTTTCAGGGTGCCATGTGCCTGGTCGATCTCCGACTGCGGGATCGGCAGGTGTTTCTTGGCATCGGTGTAGCCGCGGCTGCCGAGCACTTCCCCGGCTTTTCCGTAGCGCACGAGGTCCCAGAAACGGTGGCCTTCGAGTGCGAACTCCAGCCGGTTCTCCAACAGCAGGTTGTCGAGCGTTGCCGTGCGCCGTTTGGCCGCAAAGGCCGCATCGTCGGGCTTCATGCCGAAGGCCCGCGCGCGGACCTGATTGAGATAATCGTCAGCCTCATCCTGGTCGCCGTTCGTGCGCACGATCAGTTCCGACGCGATCAACAGCGTTTCGGCATAACGCCATACGCGGTAGTTATTACGGAAATTCAGTTCCGGAGCGTTGCCCGTATATTTGTCGTGGCCGTCAGCCCGTCCCAGGTATTTGCGGTTAAAATAACCCGTATCGTCGTAACGGGGCGTGTAGGTCGCTTCGGGGTGTTGCTGCTGGTATTTGGCGAAGTTCAGGATAGTAGCATCCCGGCGCGTATCGTCGCCCTCATAAGAATTGTAGAGCGCCTCCTCGACGGGTTCAAAACCGTAGCCACCCGTATCCCATTCGGGACCCGAATAGCCGTTGATCCCGATGAGCGTCGGGAAGACCGTACCGCCGGCTTTCGTCGGGCTCTCCCAGGTGCGGCTGCTGGGCGAGTCGGTGTAGTTGACCTCGAAGATCGACTCCGAACCCCATTCGCCGTTGTCAGACCAGATGCTGGCGAAATCGCTCCGGAGCGAGTAGAGCCCCGAACCGATGATCTCGCGCATATCGGCCAGCACCGCTCCGTAGCGGGATGCATCCTGCTGGTACATGACTACATTGGCACGAAGCATCTGTGCGGCAGCGCGTGTAAAACGGCCCAATTCGGCAGACTTCACGACCTTGGGAAGCCCGCTGCCCGTCAGTGCGGCGTCGAGGTCGCCCACAATCCGGGCGTAGACCTCATCGGCCGAAAGTTGGTCGATCAAATAATCGGGCCCCGTCGGATTGCGGTCGTAGTACGGGACATTACCGAAAAGCTTCCATAACCAGGCATAATAGTAGGCACGCAGAGCGTAAGCCTCGGCCTTGATCCGGCTGCGAATCGATCCCGATATGCCTTCCGCCGTATCGACGTATTGCAGTACGGTATTAGCACGGTAGACGCCCGAATAGAAGACGACCCAGAGGACCGACGGCGTATAGTTGGGCGTCGCGGAGAATTTGCGCATGAGCTGCAGGTAGGGAATGTCGGTCTCGTTGGCCCCGCCGACGCGCACGTCGTCCGACATGACATCGGAGACGAAAGTCAGCGGACCATATTCGCCGAAGACGAAATCCGGCCACTGAAGGGGCGCATAGGCTGCCATCAGTCCTTTCAGCAGTGTTTCATAATCATCGTAATAATCTTTTTCGGGAATTTCCGTCGTGGGGTCCACGTCGAGGAAATCCGCTGTACAGGAAACAGACACCGAAAGGACCAGTGCCGCCAATATAATCTGTATGCGTTTCATGTTCATCGTCGTTTTGAGGTTAGAAGGTGATGTTGGCTCCAATGGTAAAGATGCGCGCCGTAGGATAAACGCCGCGGTCAACACCCAGCGAGGTCCCACCGGAAGAAATTTCGGGATCGAAGCCTTCGTACGACGTCAGGGTCCAGAGATTCTCGGCCCCGACCCAGAGGCGCAGCCGCTCGATATGGACCTTGCGGAGCAACGTCGAAGGGAACGAATAGCCCAGTTGGAGACTGCGCAGGCGAAAGAAGGAACCGTCGTGCACATAAAGGTCCGACGATTGCCAGTTGGTGGCGTCGACATTGCGGGATAGGCGCGGAATACGGTTCGAGGAACCGGGCCCTGTCCAACGATCGAGCATGTAACGCGGCATGTTGAGGTAAGGATAGTCCGACCGATAGGAGGCGTCGAAGATATCGTTGCCGATCGTGGCGTTGAAAAAGGCTCCGAGGTCGATACCCTTCCAAGCCACTGCGAGATTGAAACCGAAAGTCCAGTCGGGTGCACCTTTGCCAATCTTCACACGATCGGCATCGTCGATCGTGCCGTCGCCGTTGCAGTCGACGAACCTCACGTCGCCCGGGCGCGCATCGGGCTGGAGCATTTCGCCCCGGGAATTGACATAGTCGGCGACCTCGTCGGCCGTTTGGAAAATACCCGCCGTGCGCATACCGTAGAAGAAGGGGAACGGCTCTCCGTTCTCAGCGCGGGTGATGGTGCCGATATTACCCAGTACGGTGTCGTAATTGGCCCAGCCGTTTTGGTTGCCCAGACGGATCAGCCGGTTGCGGATATAGGTGGCATTGCCGCCGATGTCGAACGAAACTTTCGACACTTGGAAGCGGTAACGGAGGTCGATCTCCACACCGCTGTTCTTCATGTCGCCCACGTTGCCGTAAGGTCGGGAATTACCGATATACTGCGGCAACGGAACGGTCATCAGCATACCATTGGTGCGCTTGTTGAAATAATCCACCGTCAGCGAAAGTCGGTTTCCGAAGAGCGAAGCGTCGATACCTACGTCGAACTGCTCGGATTCTTCCCATTTCAGACCGTCATTCGGATAGCCGCTCGGCGTAGCACCAGGTGCCAATGTATTCAGCCCTTCGGGACCGAGTATGTAATCCGCACCACCGGTCACGGTTGAGATATAATGGAAAGAACCGATCGACTCGTTGCCGTTCAGGCCCCAACTGGCACGGAGTTTCAGCGAAGAGAGAGCCTTCGGGCGGTTTGCCATGAAAGGTTCGTTGGTGAGGTTCCATCCCACAGAAACCGACGGGAAGGTAGCCCACTTGTGCGCCGGACCGAAATTCGATGACCCGTCGCGGCGAAGTGTGAACTCGGTCATGTAACGTTCATCGTAATTATAGCTTACACGGCCGAAATAAGACAGCAGCCGGTGGTCGGGCGAAGGTGCTCCCCAGGCGCTGCGTGAATTGTCATCGGACTCGGTCGTGTCGATCCACGGCTGCGAGGGATCGCTGATGTCGTAGCTCGAACCGCCGACGTTCTGCGAGTGCGAAGACTGTGCCGACTGTCCCAGCAGAACTGTAAGCCGATGTCGGTCGCCCAGCGTACAGTCATAGGTCAGCGTGTTCTCGACCTGCCACGTGAAGAGCCGCTCCATACTCGACCAGACCGACGAGCGGTCGGCATAGGTGTAACGCCCCAGGTAATAGGGCATCTGATAGCCATCGTTGCTGCTGAAGACCAACTCCGTACCGTAGGATGATTTAAATTTCAGTCCTTTATAAAGCTCAATCTCGCCCCAGATATTACCGATCAGTTTGTCGGCTGCTGACTTGTCGCCCGGCAGGTGCAGTTGGGCGATCGGGTTGACCATGTTGCCGAAATTATCGCCTGCGATGGCGAAAACCCGGCCCGAAAAGTCAGTCACGGCCGTGGGATGTTCGTTGAGCACCTCCTCGGGATTGCCGGCATAGACTCCCATGATCGGGGACATCGAAACGGCACTGCCCAGCACACTGCCGCGTTCGCTGTTCTCACCGATGCTGCGCGATACGGTGCGTGAATAGGCCATGTTGACACCGGCGCGCGCCGAACGGAAGAAGCGCTGTTCGGGTTTCTCGAAAAGCGTATAGTTCGTATTGGCCCGGACGCTGTAACGGTCGTAGTTCGACCGATTGACATCGCCGCCGATGATACCTTCGTTATACAGATAGCCGAACGACAGGTAGTAGTTCACCTTGTCGTTGCCGCCGCTGACGCTGGCCTGATGCTCCACGACAGGCGCATTGTTGTTGAAGAGCTCCTTCTGCCAGTTCGTGCCCTTTCCCAGTGCCGCCGGGTTCTCGTAAATCGGGGACAAACCGCTGTTCATATTCATCTCGTTCATCATGACGGCGTATTCATGGGCGTTGAGCACGTCTTTCGTGCGCCAGGGGCTCTGCCATCCGTAGGAGAACGAGTAATCGACCGACGTGCGACCCTTGTTGCCCTGACGGGTCGTGACCAGGATGACACCGTTCGCACCGCGGGCACCGTAGATGGCGGCCGAAGCAGCATCCTTGAGGACCTCGACAGAGAGAATGTCGGCCGGATTAAGGTAGTCGATATTGCTGCTGACGGGCATGCCGTCGACAATGTAGAGCGGGTTGCTGTCGTTGATAGTTCCCACGCCGCGGATGCGCACGCGGACCCCGGAGCCGGGCTGGCCGGAGCTCTGCGTGATGTTCACGCCCGACACCATGCCTTTCAGCACGTTGTCGATACGCGTACCTGTCACGCGCTTCAGGTCGTCGCCCTTCACGCTGCTGATGGCTGCCGTAACGACGCTTTTACGCTGAACGCCGTAGCCGACCACCACCACATTTTCCAACGTCTGGACATCGTCTTTCAAGACGATCTCCAACGTCCGGTCCGAATCGGCCGGGAGAGTCACCTGCTGTTTTTCATAGCCCATATAGGAGACCTCGAGCCGGTCGGCGCCGACGGGCAATTGCAGGTAAAAACTGCCGTCCGAGGCAGAGGTGGTTCCCACTGTCGGAAATTGCGGCAGCACAATCGTCGCTCCGGTGACGGGCCTTTTCTGTTCATCAACTACGACACCCTGAACTTTCCGCGTTCCGGAGGGAGCGGGAACGGATCGCCGGGGGCGGAAGACGGAAATCTTCCGTCCGTCGATCTGGTAAGTCAGGTCGGTCCCTGACAGCAACTGCCGCAAGGCCGTTTCGAGCGTCACATTGTCGACGTGCAGGGAGATCTTCAGGTCCGGATCAACGTCGTTGTCGCGCAGGATAATCGAACAGCCGCTCTGTTCGCCGATCCGATTGAGTATCCGGACAACCGGCTGCTCCTCGGCATGAATCGTAATCCGGGCGTCGGACCGGGATTGCGCCGCGGTCGGCAGCCCCCAGAACAGTAGACACCCGACCAGCAGCAGATGCCGGAACAGGGAGTTTCTCAGGTTCAGGTAGAGTTTGTTCATTGTATTAAGGTTGGTTTTTAGGTTGTGATACGTTATCGGTTCCGGTCCGTGAGTCGCAGTGTCCCGTCGGTCGTCGACCAGCTATATTTTCGGTCCACGTCGATATAGCGGAGAATTTCGTCGAGCGAGAGGCGCAGGTCGATGCTGCCCGAGAAAGCTTCCCGGGCAGCTGTTTCGCTTAGGACCTCGATCCGCACATTGAAATGGCGCTGGAGCTTGTCCAGTATCTCGGGGAACGGCGTGTTAATGAACGACAAGCGCCCGTTGACCCAGTCCGCAGCCAGCGTAGTCACGGCCGGATGGGATTCGAACAGTCCCGATGCCCGGTCGAATCGCGCTTGTTGGTCGGGAAGGAGCGAAAGACGGCGTCCGTCGGAAGTTGCCACCTCTACACGGCCCTTGAGCAGGTCGACCTCGACTGCACGAGCTTCGGCATAGGCCTGTACGTTAAAGGAGGTTCCCAGTACCGTGACATTCAGCACGTCGGTCTCGACCGTGAAAGGACGTCCGGCATTGCAGACAACCTCGAAATAGCCTTCGCCCTCCAGTCGGACGCGGCGGCTTTTCCGACCGAAATCACCGGCATATACCAGTTTCGAACCGGCATTGAGCCATACCAACGAACTGTCGGGCAGCATGACTTGCGAACGGGCACCTGCCGGGGCGGTCACTTCGCACAAGCCGGGCTCCGTGGCGGGACGGAACACGAAGAGTGAGGCTGCTCCCAATACAACACCAACTACAAGAGCTGCTGCAACACGTACCCAGCTGGCAATCCGCCAAGGCGACGGCGTGCGGCGGGATACGGCGATCCGCTGCTCCACCTCCCGGTATCGGGACTTCTTGTCGGCTTCAAAACGGGGAATAAGCGATTGGGCGTAAAGACGGCCCAGCTCCTCGAAGCGTCTGCGGTGCTGTTCGTCGCTTTGTACGAATTCGAGAAATCGGGCGGCATCCGGTTCCGACAGATTTCCGGTCAGGTAGTCGACAATCAGTTCTTCAAAATATTTTTCCATCTTGTTCGGGTTTGCATCCATAATAAATACGCATGCGGGTCCTGCGTCGTTTAGCAGAACCCGCCGTTTTTTCGTTCGGGAACGGTAGTCAGGATTTGAAGAAGGTAGTGAAAAGATAGACCGTCAGTAACGGTCCCAGTTCGACACGGAGCCGGTCGAGGGCATTTTTGATGTGAACGCGTACCGTGACGGGGTTGATTTGCAGATTCTCGGCAATTTCCTGAGCGGATTCTCCCCGGTAAAAATATTGCTCGAAGACGGCCCGGCAGCGTTCGGGAAGGGTCTCGACGACGGCCCGGATACGGGTCTCCACCTCTTGGGCGGACAGCACTTCCAGCGGGTGGGCATCGGTGAGACATTGCTGTTCGGCGAACAGTAGCAGTTCACGTTCGTAGCCTTCCCGCAGCCGGCGGCGGAACAATTGTGAGCGAATGTGGCTTATGCAGGCATTCCGGACGCTGTTGACCAGATAGCCGTGTAGAGGAGTCCGATAACGGCCACGGTGTTCCCAGATATTGACAAAGACATCGTTGACAAGTTCTTCGGCACACACCGGATCAGGAACATAAGTCGCCGCACAGGCACACAAGTAGGAGAAATAGGCATCGTACAGGGCCGCAAACGCCGGTTCGCTGCCCCGATTAAGCCCATCGATGATCTCTTTTCCTACCGTTTTCATAAGCGGTCAGAATTTGCATGGGATTCGCCGAATAAAAATACGCAGACAAAATGAATCCGTCAACAAAATCCCGTTTGTTTTAATACGCATCCAAAGATCGATCCGTTTATATTACATCAACAAACACCCAGCACTATACTTGCGTCAATGTTAAGTTTTCGGCTAATGTCCCGTGCTACTTTGTACGTTGGCTCCGTTTTTCCCGATACAATGGCACTGACACGCGACGGACTGATATTAAGTATTGCCGCAAGATCTCGCTGAGTCAAGTGCATTTCATACATTCGCAATTTCATCACATCGGCGAGCGATGGAGTACCAATAGCGAAATGTTCCTCGGAGTAGTCAGCCACGAGGTTCGACAACAGCTCAAGCTCGATGAGGTTTTTGTCATTTTTCGGCGTATTGTCGTCTACCAGCAAAAGCAACTCTTCAACTCGATTAACTGCCCAATCGTATTGGGTTTTGTTCTCAATCTTTGTCATACTTGCCCTTCCTTTATATGTTCCGACAATCTATCCTGTAGTATTCCTTATGCGTCCCTATGAATCGGATATATACAAACCGAATTGTGAACTTAATCACGGAAACCAGACAAAAATCATTTCCTTTAATATTGAATACATAACGCTGATTACCTACATTATCAACGCTATTGAAAGTCTTTTTTATATCTGCGAAGCAACTCCATTCGCTTTTCTTTACCTTCTGTACCCAATCCTGCAAAGCAACCTTTGATTCCGGATGCTTCTCAGCGTATTCCCTGACTGCCTGCTCGGTGAAAATCCTCATGTCTATTTGGATTGTACATCAATTATAGTACAATAATATACAAATGATTTCATTTTGCAAAATATAGTTCCGGATTATGAAACCACGTGCGCTTTTCTCTGTTTTTACGAAATGCAGCTATTGTCACGTCCATCGCTTTGCCGATAGCGAACGGATGGAGCTGACCGCACCTTGCTCCTCGTCTCCATTTCTGGTAATGATGCAGGATACGTTCTGCAAAGCAGCCCTTCATCTGATAGAATCCGAGCTCGCATTTGTCCCGACAACTACGCTTGTGGTCGGATATTTCGCAGTAGCCGAAGCCACAATTATCTTCGGCTTTGAGGAAGGAGTATTATTGCCCACAATAACAAGGGCCGGCTTCATTCTCAATGCGCTTTATAGTAAATCCTCGGTTCTTTTGCCACGTTGTAAATCCAACTTTCACAACGCACCAGCAAGGCATCTTTGCCATAGAAAAAATTCTTCACGCCTGCAATACCACCATAAGCGTTCGGTAAAATACGTCTTTTAGAGTCGGATAAAAAGCAATAGCTTTGCGGGAAATAAGATATAGATTGCTCTCAAGGCCCCTCGGTATATAGCATAACCTTATTAGCAAGACATCTGGGCCTTAGGGTCCGGATACTTTGTGTTGCAAGGTCTTATAAGGCCTGTCAGAATCCCCGATTCCGAAGCCATTCGCCCATAAAACGATCGTAGACAATATACCCTTCTTCTGTCCTGTAGACCAGCTCATTGCCGACCAGTTTCTTGATGGCGCTGTTTACGCTGCTGGCCGCTTTGAGTTTGTGCTGGGAGATGAAATCGCCGGACAGAACCTCTTTCACGCACCTTTCCGAGGCGATGGCCTTGAGCAGACGGACGCTACCCGAGGGATAGGCGTTGAGCAGGTTCTCATAGGCATAGGTCGATTCTGCGACGATCTCCGCTACGGCATAGGTTACCAGCTTTTCATCGATGGGTGCGGAGTAACCGTACAGTCGGTTCAGAATGCTCTGAATATACCAGGTATGACCGTCGAAACGATCGTAGATGGCATCGAAAGTCGCCCGGGGAAATTCGCGTCGTTGCGAGGCAAAGAATTTCGCGGCAAAAGCATAATAGGCTGCACGCTCTATTCGGTCGATCGAGAGCGTCTGAGTACTTTGATAGAAGGGCCTTTTCGCCGAGAGGAACATCTCCTGCATGACGTGCTGTTTGCTTCCCGCAAAGATGAAGTTCACATTCGGAATAAACTGGATATATGAACGCAACAACGCCTCGACGCCCTTTTCGGGATAGTCAGCGATTTGCTGAAACTCATCGATGGCAATATAACAACGCTTGTCCGACGATTTCAGGTAGTCGAAAATCTCCTTGAGGGTCGTCTCTTCCGCTGCCGGAGCAATCTCGATAATCACTTTCGGCACGCCGGTCAATTCGTCGAACGTAAAGACCGGACGGCAGCTTTTGATGAACTGCGACACTCGGCTCAATGCCTTCTGCGGCGCAGAATCCAACTGTCCCAGTACAGTATTGGCGAGGAGCCGTACGAAATCTCCGAGGTTCTGCGTCGAGTAGATGTCCATGTAAAGCGTGACGATATCTGCCTGCTGCTCCTTGAGCCGATGGAAAACATGTTTGATAAGCCCCGTCTTCCCCATACGCCGCGGAGCGATCAATGTGAGGTTGCGTCCGTTGTAAAGGGCATCGGTAATCGTCTGCGTCTCCCGCTCGCGGTTGCAGAAATATTCAGGGCTGTAATAACCCGAGATAAGAAACGGATTGTTCGGCTTCATGTTATTCCATTTTATCCATTGCGACACCATCGTAACGCAAATATCGAAATAAATATCCGACTATCCAAATCTTACACCACATGATACCTTAAAATAGTTCCGTCGCTTAACTGCAAAACCGGTGACTTGGTCCTTATACAAGAAAGAACTTTCCATATTCAGCCAATCGAAAAAGAGGAGGAGTGGCACGATGCTGCCACTCCTCCCCTACATACCTTACTATACAAGAATACACGCAGGCATTTCAGCCCGTTTCTCGCCCTCTCAGGTCCAGGGCAGGCCCTCGTCAATAGGCTCCGGAGATGACGCGCCTGTCGGGAGATTTGACGCCATAGAAGCCGTCGGCCACAAACAGCTACATCACAAGACAGATCATACAAGTTAACGGCGTCCTTTAATAAACAACTCATCATATTGTCCCTCCAAGATTTTGATCCAGGTATCCGGATTTTTGAAGAGCCAATCGAAGTTAGCACGCCAGGTAGGATTATTCGAACTGGGACTCAAAAACTCCGAACTGATCATTTTCATAAAAACTTGTTCAAGCGTTGCCAAAGGATCTTGTTGACTTCGTTCAATGCTTCGAACCACAGCTAAAATCCGTGATTTCCGATTATCGGTCACTACTTTAACCCGAGAAAAACGACCTTCACAAATTCGATTGAAATTACGGGCAATGGTCCGACACAACTGTTTTTCCTCCTCCGTAAAAGCAACCGCAGGAGTATCAGGCTTCGGTTTCTTTTCCGCGTTCTTATTCCCCCGGGGAGCTCCGCCCTTAGCGCCATTCTGACGGTTGATACGGCACCGCTCCTCGTATTTAAGCGCATTTTTATCCATATAAGTCCGAATCACCGTAAAAGCGATGTCGACGGCACTCCCAGGAGGAAAGAAGACATCCTGTTCCATACTGTAATCAAAGAGGTCCAAAATGAGCGTCTGGCAATCTTCCGGTGACAGCTTCGCAAACAAATCGCGTGAATCATGATACAGGAGAAACGATTGTTTTGCCCTGTTTTTTCTATTTCCCATGGTAGTTGATTAAATTTTTTAAGATAACCTCGTATTGTTTACAATAATACAGAAACGTTCCAATCGCATATTGAGACGAATATTGAAGGCATGCATCATACTGCCGGTCACAGTCTTCTGGGGCATAAGCCTCATTGAAACGGCTGACCCGATGGAAATAGGATCGCCCCGTCTCTCCAAGATGATTCGCAAGCGAACAGCCGATAGCATACCAGGCTGAATATCCCTTGGTAATATCAATACCTCGGCGCTCGATCTCTGAAACCAACAGCTCTACATAATGGTCTCGATTCTTGGTCCAATACAACAAAGAATCCGATCGTTTCGACGCAGGTTGTAATTTTTCCCGATATTGATCATAAGGGAGCGCATCATAATTCTCATATGGATGCGCATCGTAACTGGCAAAACGCAATCGGACGACATCACGACATTGAAGATCGGCCTTGACACCACACTCCTGCAAGGCATGGAACAAACTATTCAGATGTTCCGAATACCGATCCGGAGTCCTGACCCTAAAGATCAGGAAAATTCCACGTCCACTGCAGGAAAGACCAGCATAGTACAAACTCGGGAATTGCCGCCCCAGCTGCTCCTTGAGGACATCCCAATCCCGAACATGAGGGTTATCCTTTCCATCGACATCGATACAGACAAAACCGCTGTACTCCAATAAACCCGAGGCACTACGCTGCGAAAAAACACCTAAAGGCGTAATCGCGGGCAGAGCCTTCTTATCTTGAATTTGGAGCTCTGGCGCTCGATCCAAGTGTCGCAGTGCACAAATTACCTTTTCATACAGTTTGGTTTGCAACCAATCTTTCAAAAGGACCGTACTAAATGGGGTCGTTTCATAACACGTACGAAAAACCGACACTTTTTCTGAGAAAACATTCATAAGTCAACTATTTAAAATTTGGGAAAACTATATCCTTCATCACCCCTTCCATCCATAATTTTTTCTTTTTCTCGGACAAATTCAGGTTTAATATCCGATTCAATGTCCGGTTCAAATACAGGTTCAAATACAGGTTCAATATCATTGTCATGTTGTTTTAGGTTGTTTCCGGATCATTTAATTTTGGACTGGGACACGTAGCACTCAGCTCGGCGTTCAAGTTCATCACGGGACGGAATACGATTCCGTTGAAGCCACGCCACAACATCGTCGATATGAAAATAGACCCGCTTGCCACCCGGCTTATAATGGGCAATCTCACCCCAGCATACCAACTTATACAGGTAGCTCTTCGACAAACTCATATAGGAAGCGGCCTCCGCTAATGTCAGCATAACCTTGCCGTCCTGAAAACTATTAATCGAACTTTCCATAAATAAAAAAACCTTTGTCTCGGAGGCAAAGGTTCATACAAATTAAAAAAATTCAATTGGATATAAGGCTTATTATTTTCAGCCAAAAGTGTAAGCTATTACATAGAAGATTTCAAATTTTTGACAATCTCTTCTAATTCATTATAGCAACAACCTCTTGTACTGAGATTTTGATAATTCCCTGCGGAAAATACCAGAGGGCTGCCATCTTCTTTTGCGAACAATGATCTCAGCAAGTTCTTGTTCGGAGTATATTTATCATCATTTTTCAACAACTTAAACAAATCCAGAAGCGCTTTTTTATTTAGCTGATAAGGGTCATCTCCCTTAGGCGCACTCTTCTTGATCCATCGTACTCGTTCCCAACCCTCTGGCTTAACACCTCCCTGGAACAACCAACGAAAATCTTCACTCCGGGTAGACGATGCAATATATTTCTTCTCTATCAAAGCTTGACAAAGACGATCCAACTGCTCAGAAGTTAGATCAATATCTTGAAAATACGTACTGGGATATAGCTCATCGAAGTAATCAATGTCAGCACAAATCCGAGGATAAGAATATCCGTTAAGCCATAGTTCGCAAACATCATCCAGACCATTTATAATATTCTGCATGCATACATCATAACGATTATCTGGATTCTTAGACCACGCATCGAAACTCACGATCCGCGGTTCGCTATAATAATCATTTGTTAATTTATGTTTTAGACAATCTCGAATCAGACACAAAATTTGTCGAATAACATGTTGAAAATCACAATCCGTAATACCTATTTCCTTTTGGACTCGCCGCAAATTCAGTTTACGGATAGTATTTCCATCTTCACAAAACTGAATCGCAGCCTTTACTGCAAAAACTTGTACCGTGTCCATAATATCAAAATTTTAATGTTGGGAGATTAGTAATAGCGGCGCGTTTCAGATGATCAACAGCCCGCACATATTTATCGATATGCTTCAATCCTGAATGGCCCAAAAGACTCGCGGTAGTCTTTACATCTACCCCATTGGCCAGCATCAGCGTGGCGAAAGAATGACGGGCACAATGCCAGGTAATATGCTTATCAATGCCGGCCCGTCTGACCCAGTGACGGAGGACTTGCAAACACATCGTATTGCTCGGAAGGTTGAAAATAAACTCATCCGTCCTGGGACGAACCCCGATAAGCGACAACAAACCATCGCTCAAAGGAATCTCGACATGACTGTTCGAACTACGGCCTTTTGTCTTCATCTGCTCGAAAAGCAACAGCTTATTCGCATAGTCGATGTTGCTGAAACGAAGCTGGCAGACATCGCAATAGCGAACTCCTGTATACAGCGAGAAAATAAAAGCCCGGCAAACCTCCGCATTCAGACCCGAATAATCCGTGGACAGCAACTGCTGGATCTCTTCTTTGCTAAGGACCTCTTTCCGAAGGGTGTGGGTATCGATTTTACAAATAACGTTCAGGCATGGATTTTTAGCCATAACATTCTCGTCAACAGCGGCCTTAATCACCTTTTTGAAACGTTGAAAAACCGTATGAGGACCTTCTCCCTTGAATTTGCCTTGCAGATAGGTCACAAACTCTCGGATCATATCCTTGGTGATCTGCTCCGGTTTGATAGAATGGCCAAAAAACGGATATTTCTCTCGCAAGAACTCCTGAAATTGAACCTTCGAACGGGTAATATGGACTATATCGGCTTTCGAATAATTCGAAATATAGATATCGAACCAATCGAAAAAATTCTTATAACGGGTAGTCTTCAGTTTATAGCCCATACAGGTTGACCTGAACTCCTCCTCCTTACGGGCACGGATCACCTGAGCCTCCTCCAGAGTGATGCGATTTTGCTCCCGCTCACGAGGAGTACGGGGATTAGGTAGGATATACAAGCTCAGAAACTCTTTGCGGCGATCGTGTTTGACAACGTGTCGACCAAGCTCTTCATCGTAATATTCGCGGTGTTGATAGTAGTACTCCAGATAAAGACTTTTACGGCCGTCGGCCAAAGTCTTCTGCAATAAGCGGGGATTCTGTTTGCTCTTGACGTCCAACTTTCCCATATACCTTAAAACATTGACTTACAGCACAAAGATAAATATTATTAATAATTATTCATTCGATTTGAAGAACTATTTAACAGGAGAAAGTCAAAAAATAGGAGCGATCAATTTCAAGGATCTCCATTGTTATAAGAAAATAGCGCAGGCGTATATTGAAATATACAATTTTGTTCTATTTTTGTTTATTAAAAACGTACTTTTGTAAGTAAATCAAGGGAAAGGATATATGGCTAAAGATACAAGCATACAATCAGCAACAAATGACAGATTAGCAGAGGGTTTTCGGAACTATGCTGCGCTGTTGCGCCAAATCAGGCAAAGGGTATTGCTTGCCCAGCAACGGGCAATCTATGCTGCCAATGAGGAAATGCTGCGGATGTATTGGGATATCGGTAAAATATTACAACAAAGCCAACAGGCCGACGGTTGGGGCAGGAAAACTTTGCAACGGTTATCCGTGGACTTAAAAAACGATTACCCTGAAATAAAGGGGTTTTCAGTACGCAATATGCAGTGCATGATGCAGTTCTTCGACGAATACAATCAGGAACTTACAATGGTAAAAGGTGCTGCCTCCACAATTACGCAATCAATGATTGCGCAATTAGAAAAATCTTCCGCTCCAATTACGCAACCAGTGATTGCGTCATTGGAAGAATATAATTTCACCCTTCCCATCAAGCATTTGGGATGGACGCACAACCTTATACTAATGCAACAGGTCAAGGACATACGCGCCCGATATTGGTACATGGTACAAAGCATCGCATCCCACTGGAAAACACGCTATTTACAAGAAGCTATCCGGCTTAATTACTACGGCAAGCACGGTGCATTGGCGAATAATTTCACGGAAACTTTGCCTGCACCGGAAGCGGACGAAGTAAAATCATTACTAAAAGACCCGTACATATTCGATATGCTGACTTTCACCGACCAGTATAACGAACGTGATGTGGAAATAGGGCTGGTTAAACATATTGAGAAATTTCTCGTAGAAATGGGAGCCGGTTTTGCCTTTATGGGCAGACAATACCACATAGAAGTGTCGGACGATGACTACTACATTGACATACTAATGTACAATACATTTCTACACAGATATTTGGTAATCGAGTTGAAAGACACCGAGTTCAGGTCCGAATACATAGGCAAGCTCAATTTCTATTGTTCTGCGGTTGATGACGCTCTTTGCCGGAAAGGCGACAACCGTACTATTGGGCTGTTGCTCTGCAAAACGAAAGACAAGATCAAGGCCGAATATGCTTTGCGAGACATTCAAAAACCTATTGGAATATCCGATTATGAACTGGGACAAGCCCTACCAAAAAATTTCCGTGGTAGTCTGCCGACGATTGAAGAAATTGAGAAAGAGCTGGAACAAAGTCTGGAATAATCAGTTGACGACATATTATAATGAATGTATAGTTAAAATGGAAATAAAGAGTTGCAAAGTTGCTTATCAAACTTAATTCATATATTTGCATAATATACCTATCAAATCTACTCATTGAATTGAGTAAAATTAAGTACAATGTACAAACGCGAACAATATCAGACTATTAAATCCCGTATGGAGGAGCCCCGACGGTTCCTGCAAGTCGTCCTTGGGCCTCGCCAAATCGGAAAAACAACGGTGGTAAAGCAAGTCCTAAAAGATTTGGACCTTCCTTACCAATTTTTCTCTGCGGATAATGTCCCGGCAACACAAACTGCCTGGATTGCGGATTGCTGGAATACTGTACGCACCCAATTAAGAGTTGAAGGATATCCGGAATTTATATTAGTTATCGATGAAATCCAAAAGATAAAAAACTGGAGCGAGGCTGTAAAAAAAGAATGGGATGCAGATACATTCAATGATATCAATATCAAGGTCATCCTGCTCGGATCTTCACGCGTACTTTTAGAGAAAGGATTGTCCGATTCAATGATGGGGAGATTCGAAGAGATTCGAATGACGCATTGGTCGTATCCGGAAATGCATGAAGCATTCGGACTATCTTTGGAACAATACCTGTTTTTCGGAGGTTATCCGGGAGCTGCTCCATTGATCAAAGATGAGGAGCGATGGAATCAATATATCAGCGGAGCTATCGTTGATGCTACGATCAATAAGGACATATTGTACGATTCGCCAGTCGGGAAACCGGCTTTATTCCGACAAACCTTCGAACTTGGATCATCTTACTCGGGCCAAATTGTATCCTTGACCAAGATGATCGGAGCGTTACAGGATGCCGGTAATACTACCACATTAGCGGGATATTTGAACCTGCTCAGCGACAGCGGACTGGTAGCCGGATTGCAAAAATTCACAATGGACCGCTCTCGCCGGAGAGCCAGCGCTCCAAAATTCCAGGTGTACAACAATGCACTGAAAAATATCTACTGCAATCTCTCTTTCACAGAAGCCATACGCAATAGCCAGGCATGGGGACATATTTTCGAATCTGCAATAGGAGCACACATCATCAGTAACGCTTTTATCGGAGGATATGAAGTCTTCTATTGGCGGGAGGGAGATAAAGAGGTAGATTTTATTCTCCAGAAAAAAAGTCGGATCATTGCTATCGAAGTCAAAAGTAATGCCGAACGATACAATAGTGGATTGGCGGCTATCCGTAATATGTACAATCCCTATGCAGCGTTAATAGTAGGTAGAAGCGGCATGAGCCCTGAAGAATTTTTAAGCATTAACCCCAATAAATTATTTGAATAATACCCCCAGTCCCAACATAATCACGGGAACCAATGCCATATCCAGGGTGTACTAAAGGTGTACTGATTGTGATAATATAGGATAACAGGAGAAAACACAGGAAATCCGAAAAATATCAAATATCAAAAAATCAATCAGATACATTCTTTTACTTTCCGATATTTTCACCCGATATCCCTGTCCTGGGCACCAAGGAGAGAAACCCCGACTGATTGAAAATCAGTCGGGGTTTCTTGTTTTTACACTTGCACAAACACATAAGCCCCGAAAACCGGAGAGTCTGGGATCAGTAAAAACTGTCTGCCAGACAACGATTAGCTCCGGATTTCACCGTTTTTTTGTATATTCGGGCGATGAAAAAACTCCTGAAATCCCTGTTGCCGCTCCTGGCGGTCCTGGCAGCGGCCTGCGGATCGC
>QWCN01001391.1_pt1 | contig 37382 bp, 37 predicted proteins | sample 1972711 | NCBI WGS metagenome assembly QWCN01 (sample SAMN09866707, study PRJNA288562) | Human gut metagenome isolate term1_stool, whole genome shotgun sequencing... | isolation source: gut | host: Homo sapiens | place: USA: California
CCCTTCCTCCACAATCCTTCCCCTGTACATGACTGCTACCCGATCGCAGAAATGACTGACCAATGCGATATCATGGGAGATAAACAGATAGGAAAGTCCCAACTGCCGCTTCAGTTCACTCAGCAGCTCCATAATCTGGGCCTGCACGGAAACGTCCAGCGCGCTGGTAACCTCATCACAGATCAGCAGCTCCGGTTTAATCAGAATCGCCCGGGCAATGGTGGCTCTCTGACATTCCCCTCCGGACAGCTCTCTTCCTTTTCTCCCTGCGTAGCTGCGATCCAGATGAACCAGATCCATGGCCTCCAGCGCAAGCTCCCGGATTTCAGCCATCGTTCTCCCGTTTTTCCGATAAATCAGGCCCTCGCAGATATTATCTAGCACCGTTCTGTGTGGATTCAGGGATTTTATCGGATCCTGGAATACCATCTGCATATAATTCCCGTAAAAATGTATCGTTCCCTCGGTCGGCTTGAGAAGCCCCGCCGTCATATAGGCCGCCGTACTTTTACCGCTTCCGCTCTCGCCTATCAGCCCCAGACATTCTCCCTTTCGCAGGCTAAAGCTCACATCCTCCACCGCGCAGATGTCTTTTCCCTTTTTTCCATACTTTTCACGGCCCCGGAAAACCTTTTTCAAATGCTCTGCTGTCAGAATATATTCCGGCATACGCTACCTCCTGCCCATTCTGGGAATCGCCCCGATTAGCTTCTGTGTATAAGGGTGCTCCGGATGATAGAGAACCTGTTCCCGGCTTCCCCATTCCACCAGTTCTCCCTTTTTCATAACCCCGACCTTATCCGCCATCGCTGCAATGACTCCCATATTATGGGATACGATGACAATCGCTGTTCCAAACTGCTTCCGAAGCTCCAGCATCGTATCTATCACCTGCTTCTGCACCGTTACGTCCAGCGCGCTGGTAGGTTCATCTGCCAGCAGGAGCTTTGGCCGATTCGCAATGGCGATGGCCAGCGCTACCCGCTGACACATTCCGCCTGACAATTCAAACGGATAGGAATTCAGAATCCGTTCCGGATTTTCCAGACGAAGCAGTCTCATGATTTCCACAGCTTCCCTGTCCGCCTGCCCCCTTGTGATCTTCCTGTGCACCCGCACGGTCTCATAATAGGTTTTCCCCGTCTTCCAGAGCGGATCCAGGGACAGCTCCGGATGTTGAAACAGCATCGCGATCTCATTTCCGCAAAGCTGGCGCAGCCTGTTCCGGGAAAGGCCGAGAAGATCCGTTCCCTCATATCTTATCTGTCCGCCGGTCACCTGTCCCGGTTTATCCAGAATACCCAGAATTCCCTTCAGCATGGTGCTCTTCCCGCTTCCGCTTTCTCCCACAATCCCAATGATTTCTCCCGGCTTCACACCAAAGCTCACCCGGTGCACTACTTCCGTTTTTCCGTATGTGATCTGAAGTCCGTCTACCTCAAGCATCCGTTTCCCCCCTCTCGTTCAGCGCGTCCCGGAGACTGTCACCGGTTACGTTAAACAGTATCACCGTCAGGAACAACGCCAGACTTGGAAACAGAATCAGCCAGGGAGCCGTCTGCAAAAACGCCTTTCCGTTGCTAATCATAAGTCCCCATTCTGCCATGGGAGCCTGAACTCCCAGACCCAGAAAGGACAGCCCCGCCATACTTAAAATCACATTGCTGATATCCAGAACCGCCGTCAGCAGCATGGGAGAGAGAATACCCGGCAAAATATGGCGAAACAAGATCTGCCGCTTCTTGGCCCCGCATATCCGCGCCGCCTGAATATAGGTTTCATTTTTCAGCTGAAGCACAAGACTTCTTGCCAGTCTTGCGTAAGTGGTCCAATACATAACCACAAGGGAAAGCATCGCGTTTTTCAATCCCGGTCCCAACATTCCCGCAATCGCCACCGCCAGGATAAAGCTGGGGAAAGCCTGAAATACCACCGTGATCTTCATCAGAAGCTGATCGATCCAGCCTCCTCCATAGCCCGCCACAATTCCAATCAGCGTACCCACCGAAAATACCACGGCCACTACGCCGAGAGCCGAATATACCGATACTGCGGCGCCCTCCAGAATACGTGAAAGCACACAGCGTCCCAGATTGTCTGTTCCGAGTGGATATTCTGCGCATGGCGCCCGGTTTGCATCCATCAGGCTCGACTGATAGGGATCGTGGGGCGCAAACCTTCTCCCGACCACTGTTAAAATCAAAAATATAAAAAGAATACTCAACATTACGAGCGCTTTTTTCTTCTTCATGCTTCCCTCTCCTGTCCGGCCCGGACTCTCGGATCAATCCATCCATAAGACAAATCTATCAGAAAATTGATCGCCAGAAAAATCAGCGCAAGCCATACCACATACGCCTGAATGACCGGATAGTCTCTCGCCGAAATCGCATCCATGGCCATCTTTCCCAGTCCCTGCAGAGAAAAAATATTTTCCACAATGGTGGTGCCTCCCAGCATTCCCGCAAAAGAAATTCCCAGCAGCGTCAAAAGCGGCAGCATACAGTTTTTCAGCACATGCCGGAACAAAATCTGCCATTCCGGCACTCCTCTGGCTCTTTCTCCTGCCACATACCCTTTTGCCAGCTCGTCCAGCACGACGACTCTCACCTGCCGGATATACCAGGAGCTTAAGGACAACGCCAGAACCAGTACCGGCATAATATAGCCCTTCGACCCGTTTTTTGAGGCAATCACCGGGAACCACCGAAGCTTTACACTGAAAAGATAGAGAAACAAAAGCGCAAGAAAGAAAGAAGGCAGGGAAGCCAGGAGATACGTTATAAACCGTACCGTCCTGTCCAGAAAGCTGTCCTGAAATCTGGCGCATACGATTCCCAGCGGAACGGATAAAACCGTAACCATAAGCATGGAAAAAAAGGTCAGGATCAGCGTTACGGGAAGGGCCTTCCGAAGCTCGTCCAGAACGGGTTTTCCGTTACGCAGCGATGTTCCCATATCCCCGCTTAGAATTCCCTTCAGCCAGTCTGCGTATTGTACCGGAAGCGGTCTGTTCAATCCCATTTCCTCCCTGGTCTTTTCCAAAAGCTCCTCCGTGGGCGCCACACCCGTTTTATTCAGCTGGATTTCAGCCGGATCGCTGGGTGCCAGATAAGTCAGGCAAAAGGAAAGAAAGGTAATGCCGAGGAATATCAGAATCAGCTGTCCTGTTTTATTTATACTGTATTTTATCAGACGCATGAAAACCTCCACGCCAGAAGCGGTGCAGATTTTCTGCACCGCCCCCTCTTCTTATTCTCGTTTTATCGCACCAGATCTGTATTTACATCCAGCAGATAATACTCTGACGGATGGGTATGATAGTTTACCACATTCTTAGAGTAGATATTAATCATCTTCTGATGGTTAAATACGGTCATCGCATGGTCGTCCAAAGTCATCTGTACCATCTGGCGTACCAGCTCTGTTCTCTTATCGGTATCTACCGTCTTCTCAAGCTCTGCGGCCAGAGTATCCAGTTCCGGATTGGAATAATGGGAATAATTGGAGCTGCCTCCTGTTACGAGCATAAGGTTGATAAAGTACTGCGCATTTCCGGTAGGAGCCTGCACGCCCGTCTCGCAATCCAAATCATAATCTCCTGCGGCTACTACGTCATTCGTGCTCTCCAGGACTTCCACATTCAGTTTCACACCGATAGCTGCAAGCTCAGACTGAAGAAGCTCCAGAACCTGTCCCAGCTCTTTTCGGGAAGCAAAGGTAATGCCCTTCAGCTCCAACGCTTTTCCATCTTTATCCAGGATTCCGTCCCCATCGCTGTCCTTCCAGCCGTCGGCTGCCAGCAGGGCCGCCGCACCTTCCGGATCATACTTGTCTACGCTTAAGGTCAGTCCCTCTGTTCCTCCATAGGGAAGCATATCCGGATAAATCGCCCAGCAGGGCGTAGCCATATTGTTGTAAATACCTGCAGCGATACCATCTCTATCCAGACACATTTCAATGGCCTGACGGATAACCGGGTCTGACATCAGCTCCCGATCCATGTTGTAATACAACCGGTTCGCTCTTGTGGTGGTCACAGCGTCTACTACAAAGTTCTCGTCATTTTCAAATACCGGCACGGTAGAGGTTGCCATAGCCACTCCCATATCAATCTCTCCATTCTGAAGAGCCATGGTTATGGCCTCTGTATCGCTGATGGTGATCAGATGAACCTCGTCCAGCTTCGGTTCTCCTCCCCAGTAGCCCTCATATTTTTCTACAACAGTCTCTACATAGGGATCAAATTCCCGGATTATATAGGGTCCGGTACAGTAAAGCGTGTCCGTGTAATTGCTGTTTTCTGAATCGTATACACTCCAGAGCGGATCGCAGAGATCATTTAACAGGTTTACGCTCTCATGCTGCAGATGGAAAATCAACTTCTGACCATCTGCCTCCAGTGTGTCAATAGCGATCTGCCCCTTTGCGCGGTCATTTACTTCATAGGTCCGCTCAAAGCATTTTTTTACTGCCTCCGCAGTCATCTTCTCTCCATTCTGAAAGGTTACATCGTCCCGGAGCGTTACCGTCCAGTTGATATAATCATCGCTCTCACAGGATACTGCCAGATTCTCCGTGGGCGTAATATTTTCATCCAGCTTAAACAGGGTCTCCGTGGTTCCGTCATACATCATATACCAGGCGTCCCAGCCATTGGCCGGATCCATGGTCTCCGCCGCAAAATAGCCCATAGAGCCGATATTCATTACTTTTTTTCCGTCTTCTGCTGCTTCTGTCTGCGCAGCTGTCGTATCTTCCGCTGCTTTTTCCCCGCCGCAGGCTGTCATGCCAAGTACCATACCAGCTGCGAGTCCCAGCGCCAACAGTTTCTTCACATTCTTTTTCAACATCGCTGTCCCTCTCTTTTCTCCATTGTTTTTTGTCCCATTTCTACTGATAAACAGCTTCATCCTCCGGATTCCAGTGATACCCCAGACGCTTCGCCGTCTGCAGGGCCACGTCCAGATCAATCTGATCCGCCAGCATGGCCAATGCCATGGACAAACCGTCCGCTGTGGTCGCTGCTGAATAATATTTGCCATCCGCTACCCAGCTGGCGTCCGGAACCTCATAAACTCCTGCCAGAAACATTCGTTTCCAGTTTTCTCCGGCTTTGCCGGCTGCGATTTTTCTGCGGAAAAGAAGACCGGTCTGTGCCACCAGATACGCTCCCTCCGCAATCATCAGACAGATTTCCGATCGTTCCACCGCAATCTTAATCATCTTCTGTAATTCATAGTCCTGTTGCAGAATTCTCCTTGCGCCACGTCCTCCCGGCACAATCAGAATCCCCTTCAGCTGCTCCGGGTTAAGCGGCTCTGTCCAGACCTTCACTCCCTGCATGCTGTTCACCATATTGCCCGCCAGTGAAAGATAATTGACATGAAGTCCCTCTTTTTCACAGGACAAAATATCCGCAGATCCAAAAGCGTCCATGGTTTCAAAATCATCAAATAATAATACATTTACTTCCATTTATTCTTTCTCCTTCACCTCGTATCGGTTTTCAGCCAAAAAGAATCGTGTTTGACCGGACACGATTCTTTTTGGGGTTGTTTGAAATTATCTGATAGAATGATTTATAATTGGGATGGTTCGAGTGTAGCAGTTTTTTTTATCCTCCACAAGCCTCCCGGGGGGTTGTTTTTCTATTCCCATTTTGCTTCTATATATATTCTTTTTTTGAATTCCACTTATCCCCCCTGGCAGCTTGTACCCAATGCTATATCCTGCTATACTGAATAAATTCTTTATAGAAAGGACGCCGCTTTATGTCAAAAACTTTACATCAACTGAACTCCCGCATTACCGGCATGATCTGTCCGCGCTGTCAGAAACGCTATCCGGTTGGGGACTACTTTTTTGGCTGTCCCGCCTGTCTGGAACGGGGCGCCAGTTCTAATCTTACCCTCGTCTACGAAGGAAAGGCACAGATTCAAAAGGATGCCACTGGCTGGCATCGTTATCGGGATTTTCTTCCCTATGACGACACGGTTTCTCTGGGCGAAGGCTTTACACCCGTGCGAACCTTTCCCCGGCTGGCGAAAGAACTAGGCTTCCGAAAGCTCTATACCAAGCATGAATTTCAAAATCCCACCGGTTCCCATAAGGACCGCATGAATCCCTTCATCACTGCCCGGGCCAGGGAAGCCGGCTATTCCACCGTCACTTGCGCTTCCAGTGGAAATGAGGCCGCTTCCCTGGCAGCTTACGCTGCCGTGGAAGGGCTGAACTGTGTCAACGTATCTACTCGTTCTATTCCTTCTCTCTGGAAAAATGCTTCAGACGCCGCCGGAGCGAAACTGGTACTTACCGATACGCCTGCTGCGCGCCTTTTCTATCAGAAGGAACAGCTTGCCCAGGGAAAAGACTGGTATCCTGCAACCAATCTTCTGGATCTTCCATCCGGCAGTTCACCCTACGGCATTGAGGGTTATAAAACCCTGTCCTTTGAGCTGTATGAACAGCTGGAAGGGCAGCTTCCGGACTATCTTCTGATTCCCACCTGCCGCGGGGATCTGTTATACGGCATCTATCTTGGTTTCCGGGATCTGCTGGAAACCGGTTATATCAAGACTCTGCCCCGTCTGGTTGCCTGCGAACCGATTCCCCGTCTGGAACTGATCCTTTCCGGTCAGAAAAGGGTGGAAGACAAATTTGAAGGCGATACCTCTTCCATGTCCTCCATCGGAGGCAATACCGCTACCTGGCAATCCGTTACGGCGCTTCGGGAAAGCGGCGGTTTTGCCCTCAGCGCGTCGGATACGGACATCCGAGACGCGGTGCGTGCTATGGCTTCCCATGGTCTCTACCTGGAAACCTCCTCTGCCGTGGTTTATCCCTGTGCAAAAAAAGCACAGAAACAGGGACTGATTTCCTCCCATGCCTCTGTACTTTTTGTACTCACTTCGAATGGTTATAAAAATACGGATCCGGCATAAATGCAGCTCCACTGGCCAGAAGAAGCTTTGTATAAGGGTGTTCCGGATTCCGGAGCACCTTTTTTACATCCCCTTCTTCCACAATTTTCCCCTGATACATCACCAGAACCCGGCTGCACAAATGAGACACCAGCGCCAGATCGTGGGAAATGACCAGAAAAGTCAGTTGGCGTTCCTTTCGAATCCGTTTCAACAGCTCCAGAATCTGTTTCTGAATCGATACGTCCAGCGCACTGGTCGCCTCATCGCAAATCAGAAGCTCCGGCTCCGTCAAAAGCGCCCTCGCAATGGCTATCCTCTGACATTCTCCACCGCTGAGCTGCGCTATTCTTCTATCCGCATATTCTGTAGGAAGTTCCACCTGGGTCAGAAGCTCTTCAATCACCGGCCTGGCCTGCCTTCTATCTGTCCGCCTTGTATGGCTCAGCGCTTCATAAAGGCTGGAAAATACCGTCATGTGACTGTCAAAGGAATCCCTCGGATTCTGAAATATCATATTCACATGACATTTTTTATAGCGGCCGCTTCGTAGACGGCGAGGTTCGCCCTGTAAAAGAACCCTTCCGCCCGTGGGCTTCTCCAGTCCCGCAATCAGACGCGCCGTGGTACTTTTCCCGCAACCGCTTTCTCCTACGATTCCAACAGCTTCTCCTTTTTCCACAAAAAAACTGATTCCATTTACCGCTCTGATTTCTCCATAGGTTTTTTCCAGTTGTTCCACCTGTAAAAACGGCTGTTTATTCATCTTCCGTCTCCATTCTGAGCACACAGGACATCAGCATCTTCGTATAGTCATGAACCGGATGTGAAAGAACCTCTTCTGCCGTTCCCCATTCTACCAGTTTTCCACTCTGCATAACTCCCACCTTATCTGCCATCTGTGCCACAACGCCCATATTGTGCGTAACCATCAAAATAGCCGCATTGGTGACCTTCTTCATATTCTGCATAGCCTTCACCACCTCCGCCTGGACTGTCACATCCAGAGCAGAGGTAGGTTCATCTGCCAGAATCAAATCCGGCTCCATTACCATAGCAAGAGCAAGGGCAACTCTCTGATTCGTTCCTCCGCTCAGCATCGGGGGATAGGAGCGCAGAATTCTTTCCGGTTTCTTCAAAAGCAGCTGCTTCATACATTCTGCTGCCTTCCTGTCCGATTCCCGGCGGCTGATTTTCCCCTTCAGGCTCAGTTCCTCCTGAAACTGTCTTCCGATCCGCATAACCGGATCCATGGATTCTCCCGCATGCTGGTAAACCATGGCGATCCGACTGCCGCGCAGGCTTCTGTATTCTTTCGGATCTAACTGCGCAAGATCTCTGCCGTCAAATTCTATCCTGCCTCCGGTTATATGTCCTTCCTGTCCCAACAGTCCGGTTATCGCTTTCAGCAGCGTGCTTTTTCCGCTTCCGCTTTCTCCTACGATACATACCGTTTCCCCGGGCTGTACAGAAAAATCCACGTTATGAACAATTTCCCTGTTCCCGTAGGCAACCGATAAGTCCTTTATCTCAAGCATGCCCTTCTCCTGTTTTTTCTTTTACTCAGCCGCGATATCTGTATCCTTCGTCAGAATATACGCCTCGGTTGCCTGTGTGGAATAACCGGAAACCTTATTATTTGCGGCAATCTGGTATTTCAGATGACCCAGGGTGAAGAAGCCGCAATCTTCTACCTCTACAGCCTGGATTTCCTTCGCAAGTTCCTCTCTCTTTGCAGTATCAAACTCCTGATCCAGCTGCGCAATCAGCTCATCTACTTTTTCATCCGAATACTTTCCGTAGTTATAATCCGCTCCGGTTTTCAGCATAATATCGCAGAAATACTGCGGATCGGCTACCGGCGCCATAATATAGCTGTTCAACGCCAGATCAAAGCCTCCGGCCTTGAGAATATTGGTATGCGCGTCGTAATCATTGGTCTGGATATCCGTAGCGATTCCAATCTCCTTTAAGGACGCCTGGATTGCTTCCGCAAAGGTAGCAAGCAAAGTTCCGTGCTCTCCATAGGTATACAGCTTAAAGCTCAGCGCCTTACCATTTTTATCCAGGACACCGTCTCCATCGCTGTCTGTGTATCCTGCGTCAGCCAGAAGCTTTTTCGCATGCTCTACATCGTAGGACACACCCGGCACCTTTCCGTAGGAAAAGCTGACCGGGAAAATAGCGGTAGCTGCTTCGGAATTTCCCTTATTGATGATATTCGCAAAGGCTTCCCGATCAATCGCAGAGGAAATTGCCTCTCTTACGCTGTGATCTGCCAGGAATTCGTTGGTATAATCGAAATACAGAATCTGGGATCTGGAGCCTGTATTGCTGGTTACCGTAATCTTATCACTGTCCATAAACTGGATAATATTCTCGGTAGGCAGCTGAAATGCCAGATCCACTTCTCCATTATCCAGAGCCATAGCCTGTGCGTTACCATCCAGAATATACTTAATGGTGACCGAATCCAGCTTCGGAACACCGTCCCAGTAATCCTTGTTTGCCACAAGCTCCATCTTGCCCTCTTCCATAGAGGCAATCACAAAGGGGCCGGTTCCCACCGGAATTGCGTTTTCTCCCTCCAGCGTATCCACATCCAGAATCGTACCTACCAGATCCGCCAGATTATTAAGAAGCGCCGCATTTACATCATTGGTGGTAATGGTAAGCGTCTGTCCCTCTGCTTCAATAGAAGCGATATTCAGCATGGTTACCGCTCTCTGATTTTTCTCACAGGTCCGATCCAGGCAGGCCTTGGCAGCCTCTCCGGTCAGCTCCTTCCCATTGCTGAACTTGATTCCATCCTTCAGGGTGATTTTCCAGGTCAGCTCGTCCACCTGCTCGTAGCTGTCTGCCAGCCATGGCTCAAGCTGCAGATCGTCATTGATACGGAACAGATTCTCTCCTACTCCGATACGCTTGGTATCCCAGCTGCTCGCTGCCGGATCCAGGTTCTTAATCTCAGAATGATAAGCCATATTCAGATGCTTCTCTCCTGTATCTGCCTGTGTACTTTCCGCCGCCTGCTCCGTAGTCTCCTCTGTGTTAGCCGCAGGTTCTTTGGAACCACCGCAGCCTGCCAACAGAGATACGCTCAGCACACCGGCCAGCAGCATGGTTAAAATCCTTTTTTTCATTGGTCTCCTCCTTAATTAAAATCATTTATTTGAACATGTTATCTGTTCTCAGAACTCATAAACTGCCTGTATGGTATTCCAGATATTCCTGTACGGAATCACCCAGACGGTTTAAAATGATAACGGATATCAGAATTGCTCCGCCCGGTATCAATGCCTGCCAGGGCGCCGTCATCAGCACCTTTCTTCCCTCATTCATCATATACCCCCATTCCGGCGTCGGCAGCTTCGCGGAAAGTCCCAGGAAAGAAAGACTGGAAATCTCCATCATGGTACCGGGAAGCGCCAGCATGGCTGTCACAAAAAGCATGCTGCCGATATTTGGAATCACATGATGTAAAATAATGTAAACTGAATTGCAGCCACACAACCGTGCAGCCTTTATATAATTACTTTCTTTTATCTTCAGAACCATACTGCGCGACATTCTCGCATAAGAAATCCAGCCGATACTGATAAGCGCAATCGCCGCGTTTTTCACCCCGGCTCCCAGCACGCCCGCCACCGCGATAGCCATCACCTGTCCCGGAAAGGATTGTACGATCAACAAAAGCTTCTGTATTACCGCGTCCAGCGGCCCGCCATAATATCCTGCGGTCACCCCGGCTGTCGTTCCGATCACTGCCGTCACCAACACAATGACGAGTGTGGCGCTCAAGGAGCTTCTGGCTCCTGTCAGGATTCTGGAAAAAAGACATCTTCCCAGGTTATCCGTGCCAAACCAGTATTCAGCTCCGGGAGGCTGATCGATCTTCAGCAGATTGTTTTCGTACGGATCATGAGGAGAAAGCTGCTCCCCGAATAGCATGATAATAAGCAAGCCTGCCGTCAGCAGCAGATACCATGCCAGTCTGATCCGGAGTCTCTTTTTCCTATCCATTCTGACTGCCCTCTTTCTGCTTTTTTACCCGCGGATCAAACAGACTGTAGGACAGCTCTGTCAATCCGTATATCACAAAGAAAATCAGGGCAATCACAACGACAAATCCTTGGATAATCGTATAATCGTGTTCTCCAATGGCCGTCATAACCAGCCTGCCGATTCCCGGCCAGGAAAATATGATTTCTGTGATGGCCGTACCTCCCAACAATTCACCAAAGGACAGGGCAATCATGGTGATAATCGGAAGCATGGCATTTCTCAGAATATGTACAAACAGAATCTGTGTTTCCCGGATTCCTCTGGAACGCAGTCCATCCACATAGGGATGCTTCATTTCCTCATAAATCAGAGTCCGGATCTGTCGAATCATCCGCGCGCAGATACCGGTGGCCAGCGTCGCCGTGGGCAGAATCAGCGCTGAGACTCCGCCGCTTCCGGATATAGAAATCAGTTTCAGACGATAGGCGAACAGATACAGAAATCCGATTCCCACCAGGAAGGCTGGCATACATAGCCTGATAAATACAAAAAATCCGGTAATCCGATCAAACATTTTTTCTTTTTTTGCTGCGGATAGAACCCCCAGCGGCAATGCCGCCGCTACTCCGGTGAGCAGGCTTGTCACCGCCAGCACCGCGCTTTTTCCCAGAGCTTTTGTCACCTCATCTGACACATCCCTGCCATCGATCATGGACACTCCCAGATCCCCATGGGCGAAATCCCAGAGCCAGCTTCTGTATTGCTCCAAGAATGGACGATCCAGTCCCATTTCCTTCCGTTTTTCCTGCACTGCTTCTTCCGACGGCATGGTTCCTCCAGCCTGCAGAATGGTTCTGGCCGGATCCCCCGGCGCGATATACATCAGGGAAAAGGACAGTAAGGTCACTCCCAGAAGTACAATGAACAGACCGATAAGCTCTGCAACCCATTTTTTAATTTTCCATTTCACCCGCTTCACTCCTCCGGCTTATCAGCCCGCACCAGAAACATAGGGATAGAACGGTACAGTAACTTCTTTTCCTCGCTGTAGACCTGCTCATTAACCCGGGGAATCACCTGTATCTTTTCATAGCCTAGCTCCGGCAGATGAATCTCGTCCCACTCCGGACGCAGAACCTCCTTAAAATACAGAACCTTGTCAAACTCCTCATCGGTATCCGCATCGCCTGTATAGGTATTTTCCGGCTCCCCGTAGAGTCTCCGGTATTCCTCTTCGTCCCGCTTTATCGCCTCCCGGTAAGCCTCGTCTCCGGTCATATGCCAGTTTGCGTCAAAATACAGAATCCGTCCGCCCGGCTTCAGTACCCGCTTCCATTCCTCCAGCGCCCTCAGCGGATCATAGAGGATCCAGGTCACATTCCGGCAGATAATATAATCAAAGCTCTCATCCGGGAAATCCAGCTGATGGTTATCCATCTGATAAAATTCAGCTGAAACACCCGCCTTTTTTGTATTTTCAGACGCGGTCTCCACCATTTTCCCGGAGCAGTCGATTCCGGTCACCTTCCAGCCCATCTGTCCCACCAATATTGCAAAAAAGCCCGGACCTGTTCCAATGTCCAGCACGCTTCCTTTCTCACAGGGCGCATGCTCCTTAATAATTCTGCTCCATTTTTCCGCCACTTCTCCAGCAAATTCATTCTGCACAATCGCATCGTAGCCCTTCGCGCAGTAATCCCAGCGTTTTCCGATTGTTTCCGCCTGTCTTTGCATCTTTTTCCTCCATTTCTTCATCTATTCTATAAAAGCTTCCGCTTCTTTTAAATCCAACCGTACGGACCGCCCTGCATTTTTGTGATATGCCACATAATATCCCGTCATACAGACTGCCGTCAGCGCCCAGGTAATTGGATAAGTCACGGTCACTCCCTGCAGACTTCCGGTAAGCGGAACCAGAATACATAAAAGCAAAGTCCTGATCACACAGATATTCATCGTAACAATCAACATGGGCTGCTTCACCTTACCGCAGCCCCGCAGGCTGTCTCCCAATACCTGTAAAATACAATACACCGGGTAAAAAGGGAACGATACCCGGATAATACCAAGACCGGTCTCAATAACTGAGGTTTCACGGTTAAATATCCGGAATAGCGCAGCTCCACCCCGCAGAGCTGCCGCGCCGGTCAGTCCTGCCACAAGCATGCTGAGCACCAGGCAGATAGCTGTTCCCTTCCGGATACGCCTGTAGTCCTCCGCTCCTTTACACTGTCCGGAAAATGCCATAATCGCCTGCCCAAAAGCCACGATTGGCAGATAGATAATCAACTCCACCTTAAAATACGCAGTAAACGCTGCAATGGAATCTTCTCCAAAGGAATTGATAAAATACTGTGCTATCACATTGGACAGGGTAATCACCAGAGACTGGCATCCGGCCGGGACGCCGATCCGAATCACTTCTTTTAAAATAGACGCTTCAAAACGGATCTCCCTTCCATGCAGCCGATAAGGATCTGGAAGCCGGCTCAGATTATAAAGTGTAATCGCAGCCGCCACACTTTGTGAAAAAAGCGTAGCCCAGGCTACTCCGCAGACGCCATCATGAAATACACGGATAAACAGATAATCCATTCCCACATTTACAAGGCCGCCCGCAAATTGGGCCGCCAGCGGCGAACGGGAATCCCCCAAGGCGCGCAATACACCGGAGCCAATATTGTATACAAAAAGTGCCGGAAAAGACAGCATATAGATTCGAAGATAGAGCACCGCGCTTGCCTGCAGTTCCACCGGCGTGTGGACCAGTCGGAGATATACCGGAGCAAAACCCATTCCCAGCAGCATAAACAGCAGTCCGCCTGCCAGACAGAGAGCTACCGCATTATGCACGGCTTTTTTCAGCTTTTCCTGCTCTCCTGCTCCATAAATCTGGGATACCACTACGCCGGAACCCACAGACATGCCACCAAAAAAGCCCACCAGACAGGTAATCAGAAGACTGCTGGCTCCAATGGATGCGGATGCGGATTTTCCCAGAAAGTTACCGGCATAAATTAAATCCACTGTATTATAAAGCTGCTGTACCAGGCTGCTTAAAAGCATGGGAATTGCAAACAGAATCAATTTTTTCCCGATATTTCCTTTTGTCAAATCACGAACTTTTGCCATTTTTCACCTCATTCTGCGAAAGAAAACAGTGGCTGTGAAACGGCCTACGCCATATCACAGCCACTTTTTATTATAATCATCCGTGTTCTTTTCCTACAAGCCCGGTAGGGGGTTTTTAGTAATGCCAGATTTTCCTGTAAATCCATTACTTAACAGAATCTATTTTTCCGAAACTTACATTTTTTTTGCAAGTGCCGCTCTGACAGAACCTTTTGGATCTTTCACCAGCAAAACAATCAGCCATACAATCAACCCAAGAGCTACCACTGAAAATCCCAGGAAACTGTCATTCAGCATGTCTGCAGGTGCCGGTGCAAAATATTCGGCTCCCAGCTCCATATATTCAAAAATGGCATCTCCAAGCCACATCAGAGATGCGCCCCAATACATAAAACAGAGGATACCAAGCTTCATGCTGTCATCCTTACGGTTGTACCATTTTACTGTACAGATGATAGCAGCAAATACTGTAATCAGCAGTGTCATTTCTATGTTCCTCCTTTTTATGCTGCCATTCCCCTCATATGGGATACCCGCTTCACCATCACATCCACCGCACAGACCATCATACCCCATGCTGCTGTCACAAGCACTGCCATGGTGACACCTACTGTAGACATCTCATGCAGCATTTCTGCCGTATCACCCGGGTCTGCCATCGCCGTCAGGAAGGGGAAGAACGGAACAACCTCTCCATGCCAGATATGCTCGAAACACAAAAGCAATGCACCACCCCATAACAGATAGGAAAGCCATTTCAGTTTTCTGCTCCAGGGAATCTCAATCAGATTTTCTTCTGTGTTCAGTGAATCTGCACCTGCTACCTCTACGCGTCCAACGTTCTTCTGCTCCGATACTTTTGACACATGCGCAGCAACTGTTACTACTACTGCCTCTGCGGCTGTTACCAGAAAACACGCCATAATCAATACCCTCCTTTAGATTTGTTGTTTCCTTTTTCCTATATTATAGCCCCCTGTTTTTCCCAGACAAGCCCGGTAGGGGGTTCTGTGCAATGCTTCTTTTTCATGCTTACGGATTCCATTACAGAATATATTTTTGCCACAGTCCCTCCAGGCACCAGCCTAGGGTCACCGCCTCCACGTCTTCCGCAGCCTCCACCGTATAGACCTTCACCACCTGGCCGTCCAGCAGATAGCGGACACTGCCCAGAAGCGTCCCCGGCTCCACCGGAGCGGTTACCTCCTGGGAAATATGGGTTTCCACCTGCACCTGCTCGTCTTCTGAGAGCAGAAGCTTCAGATCAGGTTCCTCCGACGAAAGACGAAGCCGGATCCGGGCCTCTTCCTCCAGATTTCCACTGTCCGGAATCCCGTTTTTCACCGGAAGCTCCGGAAGCTTCGGCTCCTGCCACACATTCCGGTAGGTAAAGTGCTCCAGCCCGTAGTTCATGAGCTTCCGGGTATCACTCCATTTGTAGCTGCGGTTGTTGGGCCAGCCGCAGGCCAGAAGCGCCACGATAAAGGTTCGTTTCTCCTGCCGCAGAGCCCCCACATAGCAGTACCCCGCATTCCCTGTAAAGCCGGTCTTGCCGGTCAGAGCGCCTTCCATCATATGCAGAAACGCATTTTTATTGCCGACCGTGAAGGTTCTTACGCCCTCCACATCGCTGAAGCTATACGCCCCCGTCCGGGTAATCTTCAAAAACTCCTCCCGTTTCGGAGACTGCATAATACAGTACCGCAGAATTCTGGCCAAATCGAGAGCCGTCGTAGAATGCACGCCCCCGCTATCCTCCGCATCCAGACCGTTCGGCGTAATAAAATATGTATCGTAACACCCTATATCCCGTGCCTTCGCATTCATCAGCACTGCAAAAGCCGGAACCGTACCCGCCACATGCTCCGCAATCGCCACCGCACTGTCATTATGAGACTCCAGCATCATAGAATACAGAAGATCTCCAAGGCGATAATGTTCGCCGGCTCGCAGATGAAGCTGCACATCCGGCATAGAAGCCGCGTAATCTGAAACGGTGACTACGTCATCCGGATTCGCATTCTCCAGCGCCACAATCAATGTCATAATCTTCGTCGTGCTGGCCATAGGCCGCTGATGCTCCGCATCCTTCGCATACAAGACGCGGCCCGTATCCGCGTCAATCAAAACCGCCGATTGCGCATAAAGGGAAAAGTCGTCAGACGCGCCGCCAGGCGCAGCGTACGTCCTCATCGACGTTCCGAATATATTCATCGTAATAAAAATCAGAAGCAGATATGTACGGACTTTTTTCATAACAAAAGGACATCCCACGGTACATTTTCGTATTATACTATTCAAGCCCGCAAGACATTATTCAGGCAATCAAAAGGGGCAGCACAAATTTTCCTAAGGAGAGGCTAAGTCGCCTCGAACGTGGAAAATTTGTGCTGCCCCCTTTCGGAGCCCGTATTTTAAACTTCCAAAGCCTTATAACTACTGGACAGGAACATAATATACAGAATGCTGGCCACCAACGACAACAGCGTAGTCACAAACCCGCCGACAGCCGCCACAGCCGTCCCCAGCAAAGGAATCACCGCCAGAATCGTCAGAACGATATCCGCCACATAGCATCCCAGGTTGATCTTCCATACAGACCGTCCCTTATCTGCCACAACCCGCTGGTTCAGCTGATCCATCACCTCTGCCACCGACAGGCAGACCGCCCGGACAACCAGAAGCGCCAGAATATCATTTACAACAGAGAAAACCGTAGCAAAAACTCCCGTGCCAGCCAGATTACCGATTACACCTACGACCATCTGCACAATGGTAAGTGTAAAGGCTGTTTTGCAGCCTTCGATGTCTTTTCCTGCGCTGTTCAGTCCGATCAGGGACATAATTGTAAATGCAAATACTCCGATCAGTCCGATTACTCCGATGAACGGAATCATCAAAAGTACCACGCAGATAATAGAACCCACCTGAGCAGTGAACATTTTTTTGAGGCCGGATGCTGCATTTTCGTAACCATACATGGATAACTCCCCCTTTTTGTCATTTGATTTGAGTATATCACTTTTTTCGATTCTTTTCTACAAGGTTTTGTTATAAAACAGACGAAAGCGCTGCGAAAAAAAATTTTTCACCGCGCTTTCTGATTTTGGTAATTGTGTTATTTCTTGCGCTTGACCGGAGCGCCGCCTCCGCAGCTTCCGCTGCAGCTACAGCCTGCGCAACCCATGCTGCAAGTAGTTCCGCAGGTCTTCTTGTTGTGGATCAGGGTTCTGATACAGAATACTGCGATGATGGCCACGATTGCTACTACGATGATGTCTGCTAACATCTTCATGCACCTTCTTTCAATGTTCCGATACGATACATATTTCTGCGATCGATGACACCGGCTTCTTCCAGTGTCTTGATCATACGATATACAGTGGCGATGCCAACTGTCTGGTCTTTTTCTCTTACCTGATAATAGATTTCCTTACAGCAGGAACAGTCATTCTCCAGAATGGTGCTGATAATCAGCTTCCTCTGTTTGGTGATACGAAATCCGCGCTCCCGCAGGCGTCCAAGAATCATCTCCTGACTCATATTCTTCCATTCCTCTCCTGACATTTTATCTCCTATCCTATGTGGTTTCAAGAAATTTTTGAATAAGGTTTATTGAGAATAACTCTCAATTTCTTTTTCCAGTTCCTATTAAAGCACACTCAGGTCAGTTTGTCAATACTAATTGTTTGTTTTAACTAACTCTTTAAGATGACAGAAGGGCCCGTTCGGGCCCTCCTGTTGTTTCCTTATCTATACCAGCTTTTTCGCAAGCTCTGCAAGGTTCGCCTGGTCGTCGTCGCCCGGCTCGTTGTTGGCGATTACGGTACCGACTACTTCTGCTCCGGCTTCTTTCATGCGCTCTTCCCATTTGCGCATCCACTCACCGTCGCCCCAGTCATAGGAACCGAACAGCGCCACTTTTTTGCCTGCCGCGAATTTCTCCACTTCCTCTACAAACGGCTCCATCTCGCCCTCGTCCAGTTCCTCATCGCCCATGGCAGACGCGCCCAGCGCAAAGACGGTTTCGCCTTCCAGGTCTGTCGGAGATACGGTGGATACTTCGCTTACTTCCGCACTTCCCCCGGCGTTCTTGATTTCTTCAGCCAGCATTTCTGCCATTTTCTCTGTGTTTCCTGTGCTGCTCCAATATACTACTTTCATGATGCTCCTCCTGATTTTCTTTCCTCTTATTTTTATATTTTTTATAAAAAGCTGTTGCAGCCTTCTATGCGTCTTGTACGCGTTCCCGCGCTTTATGCGGCCGCCTGCGCCGCGCAACATTCCCGGAAGCTTACACCTGCCTCCAGCATGGTGGTCAGCGCCATTTTCAGCTCGTCGTAGAGACGGAAGGCCGCCCGGGCCTGTTCCACGTCGCCGTAGACCTTCCAGTATCCGCTTTCCAGAGCGTCCTTGCCCTGATGCTCGATGAAGCCTTCGATATCGGCCAGCGGATATTCCAGGAACAGACCGATCTCATGGGGAAATGGATTCCCTTGCTTCTGATAGCTTTCGTAGCGTTCCGCCAGCAGACTCAGCTGCTCCTCCATTGTCCGGCCGGCATAGCCGTGTTCCTTCAGAAAGCTCTGATGCCCTTCTCTTTGCAGATACCGTTCCAGACGCTCTCTGTCGTAAAAGAGGATATGGCAGTATTTTCTGCAGCCGCAAAGCTGTACCCAGGAAATTTTGCTGTCCGCAAGCACCTCCGGCAGCGCATCCATCAGTTCCCGTCTCGCCGCTACCAGATTGGCCGTCTTACGATGACAGAACACCGGCGCGCAATGATTGGCCAGAAGCCTTTCCAGCTCACGTCCCGCCCCTGCCATTAGCAGTAGCTCCCGAGAATCTCTTCCAGCGCCGCCTGGCTGCTGGTATGGCAGCGAACGACTTCGATGTTGTTCTTCTTAGCTTCCTCCAGGGCACATTTGACCATCTTGTGGGATACGGTGTTTGTAAACAGTACGAACAGATCCGGTCTGCCCACCTGCTTTTTCAGGTCGCCTGTCATCTGGGTGAATACCTTTGCCTTACATTTATGCGCCTTGCAGATGTCATGGTACTGGCGCACCATCCGGTCGTGTCCCCCGATTATCACTATACTCATACGCATGCCCTCTCTTTCCTGCTGTAAAAATGTCCTGACGCGCATTGGTTAGTTCTCGCTAACCTCTCACCTTTTAAAAAGAATCCATTTTTCAGGATTCCCATATGTTGGTTTTGTTATGTACTCAAAATGGCTTTTGTCTGTCCGTTTTAAATGGTTTTCGTCGGTTAGTTCTTCCTAACTCATGTATTTATCCTATCATACTTATAGGGATAGCGCAAGAGGATTCGTTGATACTAATTCTCAATAAGGTATCATTTACATACTTTTATTGAAAAATCATACCAATAACGCCCGTTTTCAGTATAGGGGATTCCATCGGAATTTCCTATTGCATAAAAAGAGCGCACTCCCCGCAGGAAATGCGCTCTGTCTCTGTTTTCTCTGTTTTTAGATGGCCGGTGCGTGCTCCAGCAGATATTTCTCTGCTTCCGCGTTCCACAGACCGTTGGTCTTCGCCACGATCTTCGCCAGCTCCGCGAACATCGGATCTTCCTTGCCCTTCTCTTCAAAGTCTGCGATAGCAGTCAGGGGCAGGGAAATATGCGTGTAAATCAGTTTCTTTCCACCCGGTACCTTCGGCAGGTTCAGAGTAGTCTCTCTTGCCACGTTCAGGCCGCCGATGTGAGTTACCAGAATCGCCGGATCCAGCTTGCCCTGGCCAATCATGGACAGACACTCCTTCATATCGTCTGTATTGCCGCCGGAGGTTCCTACTACATGGGTTCCTGCGTAATGGACGTTGTAGAAGTTGAACGGCGCGGAAAATGCCGGATTAGAGGGGCCTGCGAAGAAGTTCAGGCAGCCGTCCTGTGCCAGAATGCTGTCAGCCAGCTCTACTACCGGAGCTACCGGAGCGAATACCAGCACATCGTTGAAGCCTTCGCCGTCTGTGAAGTCCATCATGAACTTATGTGCGTCCTCTACCTTACCGGTGTTGGCATATACCAGCTTGATACCCTTCTTGGCAGCCTCTTCCGGCGGAAGCACCTGAGCCGCACGGGCCAGTCTCGCGTCGTCGATGTCGGTAACTACTAAGAGAGACGGACATCTGTCACAATGTGTAATGTAGTCGATAGCAGCCAGTCCCATGGGACCTACACCTGCCAGAATTGCCATTTTGCCGCCCTCTACGATACCCATGTCATGCTCGTATTTTCCTCTGGTGGCATGGTACATGGCATGGAAGGTTCCTGCTACACAGGACAGGGGCTCAGTCAGGGAGCCGCCGAAGAAATTGTCGCTGTCAAAATGAAGCAGACAGCCCATTTCCATAACTTCATTCGGAATAATAATATAGGTAGCATCGCCGCCGATGTACTCATAGGAGTATCCCGGAGCTGCCAGGCTGCCCTTGTAGTTCAGAGCCGGCTGGATGGAGAATTTCTCACCCTCCGTGAACTCATGTGCCCATTTTGCTCCTACCTTTACCAGGTCACCGCAGAACTCATGGCCGATGATAACCGGATGCTCTTTGATATTTTCCGGAACACGCTTATGATCCTCGCCCTGCATGGCTGCCTTGTAGGAGGACATGCAGATGCTGTCGGATACGACTCTTGCCAGGATCTCGTCGTCCTTGATCTCCGGAAGCTCATATTCGTCCAGACGTAAATCCTCTTTTCCGTAAAGTCTCAGTGCTTTTGCTTTCATAGTTCTTCTCCTTTTATGATATCTATAAGGTTAATCTACTTTCTCACGCTCGATCAACTTCCAGGTGGCGTCTACCAGGTGCTTGAACTGCGGATCCTCCAGCTGCTTGCAAATCATACTCTGGCGGGAGGAATTCACGTCCTCGCCGGAAATCTCCATCATGCCATAATTGCGGCAGAGCTTCTGCAGTCTGGTCATCTGCTCCTTCGTATTGCGGGCCGGCATGTAAGTGACGCCGTGTACGCCCTCTTCCTTCAGCATTTCAAACAGCTCATCCAGGAAATCATCCTCGAATTTGGCCGCCTTCTTGTCGCCTGTCACAGAATTCGTCACATCGCCCAGGTAGGGATAGCAGAGAATCGCGCCCACCTCGTCGGCCAGCTTTACCAGATCTGCAAAAGGCATGCATTCATCGGTAGCCGGTACATAGATCTTGGACACCAGTTCTGCTTTCATCACGCCCAGCAGGTCGTAAATCAGATGCGGGTTCTCCGGATCCGACAGCCGTGCTTTTGCAGTGTCATTTAATGCGACGCCCAGCTCCTGCTCCACAAAGTCCGCACAGCCTCCCCTGGGTGCTTTGTCCAGAATCTTCTTACTTAAGGCGCAGAGCACATGGCGCTCGGTGATGGAGCCGCCGTTCCTGTACTGGGAAATGGGTACTACGTCTCTATCGAAATCCACTTCGATGCCGTAGGGCTTCATCAGCTCATTGATATTCGCCACCATCTTGCGGTTCCGCACATTTCGCTTTTCCCGTAAGGGAGCGAAGACCTCGTCCAGACGCTTGAAGCCCGTCGCCGGGATACTGTGAATGGCCATGTAGCAGATGCCTGCCTGATCCGGGTTATTCAGCTTCCGGCCTGCCATCTTCGTGGCAGACAAGTCTACGCGGCACTCCATACCACAGGTAGTGCCAATCCCGGCGATCTTGCCCGCTTTCCGGAACTCCACGGCTCCGGCGATACTGTCATGGTCCATGATTCCGGCTGTCTGAAGGCCCTCGTCCCGGGCACAGTACACAGCCGCTGTCGGGGAGTACGGGGAAAATGAGTAAATAGTATGTATGTGATTGTTAGCGAACTGAGGCTTTACCTCCGGCTTTTCCTTCTCGCCTCCGATCAGAATGGCCAGATTCGCCAGCCGCTCTTCCGGTGTCGGCGCATTCAGAAGCTTCAAAACCTCCTGCCGCTCCACAAATTTATCCATAAAACCCTCCTGCCTGAAGCTAATTCAGCATAGTCTGACCACCGGTAACCGGGATCGCCTGGCCTGTCTCAAACTGCTGCTCCACTGCATAGAACAGAGCCTTCGCCACATCCTTCGGCGTGCAGCCTCTGTGAATCGGGGACTTGGAAAGATAGTAGTCCTTTACATCCTGTACGGTCTTCGCTCCCGGAACCTTGCCTGCGTTCAGGTACTGTACGAAAAGTCCTCTCTCCGGATCGGACCATAGGGGGCCGTCGTAGAAGTTGCCCGGACAGATGGAATTTACTTTAATATTTGCGGGAACCAGCTCCAGCGCAAAGCTCTGGGTCAGGCCAATGCCGCCGAACTTACCGCCTGCGTAAGCGCTGTTGTTCTTGGAGCCTACCAGACCGGACTTGGAATTAATCTGGATAATATCGAACCACTGCTCCGGATCTGCCTCATGCTGCGCCTTCATGATGGCGGACGCGTACTTGGCAGCGTTGAAATATCCGATATAATTTACTTTGGTTACAAACGCGAATGCCGCCGGATCCATATCATCCAGGCTGCCTGCTTTCAGAACGCCTGCATTGGATACAAAAATGTCGATGCCGCCAAAATGCTCTACCGCATCGCAGACCATCTGCTCCATGGAAGCCGGGTCGGATACATCCACCTTCAGACCCACGGCGCGGTCTCCGAATGTCTTGGCCGCTTCCTTCGCCTGATCCACGTTCAGGTCTGCAAGTACGACACTTGCTCCCTCATTATACATCTCTGTGGCAATTCCCAGACCAAAGCCCTGGGCTCCTCCGGTTACCACTGCGATTTTACCAGCCAGACGGCCTGTGGTCGCCGGACGGTTGTGAATGTTTTTCTTGGCATATTCCTTTGCTTCTGCCAGATTCATGATAAATTCCTCCTTTGATGTGTGTGCTGCTTATATTCTTGATTGTTTATCCGCAATTTATGGTTTTATTATAGCATTATTTCAACATAAGTCAATATAAATATAAATAAATCCAACATAAAATCAACACATTTTATTTTTGCATCAAAGAAATTTCATACGAATTTTCCTGTTACCTAAAAACAGACGCTTCCACCACCTTTTATCCGGCTTCTGTGGAAACGTCTGTTTCTTCTTATTATAATAATATCGTAGCTTTTGTCTCTCAAGTGTGTGATTATCCCACGGTTACGTCTGTAATCGTATATCCCAACGGTTCAATTCCCGCATGAAGGGCTTCTGTAATGGCATCTGCAGGCATCTGTTCCGGCAGATAGAAAATAGCCTGGGCTTTCACATGGGAAGCCGACAGCCCTTTGGCCTGCGGAAATTTCTCGCGGATGGCGTCCTTAATGTGAGCCTCGCACATGCCGCACATCATGCCGTCGATACCGACGATGACCTCGGTGAGACCTGCTGTTTTGGCAGAGCGCCGGTGAGGCTTCACACCTGCCTTCGGCTTATCCGGCTTAAAGAAACTGATGACGATGCGGACCGCTGCCACGGCCAGGACCGCCAGTAAAATCAATACGATTTTATCGGTGCTGTTTACAGGGACATTTGTATTCATAAATACCACTCTTTCTGATGATTTAGGTACAGTTTTATGCCTGCCATAAAGAAGTATCTATCCGATATTTTCCATTTTCAAAATACCGTATGGGGGTATATTTTTTTGTAAAGGTTACGCCCGTTGTCTCAGACAACGAGCGCAAACCTTATGGCTTATATAAAACTTATGTAATTGACTTCCTTATGCTTCAGCCTTGGCAGCCTTTCCGGCGGAAACCTTTTTCTTATTGGGATCCGGACGGAACAGCAGATACAGCAGAGCCGCAAGTACTACCAGTGCTACGACAGTGAACACATTGAACGCTACCTCGCCGATGGCCAGACCAACCAGCTGATATACAACCAGTGCTACGCAGTAAGCCATCAGGTTCTGGAACAGGATAGCGAACCAGAAGAACTTCCGGTTGCCCATCTCCTTCGCCATGGAGGAGATAGCTGCCAAACACGGTGAATCGAACAGGTTGAACAGCAGGAAGGATACTGCCGCGATTCCGCTGGGGAAGAATGCAGCAAATGCGTCGTGCATGGATACCTCGTACTCCTCCACCTCAACAGCCAGAGAGGACAGAAGACCCATGGTGGAAACGATACCCTCTTTTGCCACGAAACCGGACAGAGAGGAGGCAACTGCCTGCCAGGTACCGAAGCCCAGCGGAGCAAACAACGGAGCAAGTACGCCGCCGATCACAGCCAGCAGAGAATCTGCGGAATCTACCAGTCCGAAGCTTCCGTCTACGAAGCCGAAGGAACCAAGGAACCACATCACTGCACAGCAGAGGAACAGGATAGTACCGGCCTTCTTAATGAATGCCCATACACGCTCCCATACGTGAAGCAGTACGCCCTTCAGAGAAGGTACATGGTATGCCGGAAGCTCCATAACGAAGGGAACCGGATCGCCGGCAAACATCTTTGTCTTCTTCAGAATGATACAGCAAACGATAACCATGATGATACCGGCAAAGTACATCACCGGAGCCATCCACCATGCGCCGCCCATCAGGAAGCCTGCAATCAGGGCGATAACCGGCAGCTTCGCGCCACAGGGAATCATGGTTGTGGTCATCATTGTCATACGACGGTCGCTCTCGCTCTCAATGGTTCTGGTACCCATGATACCCGGAACACCGCAGCCGGAGGAAATCAGGAACGGAATGAAGCTCTTTCCTGACAGACCGAAACGACGGAATACACGGTCCATGATGAACGCCACACGCGCCATGTAACCGCAGTCCTCAAGGATGGACAGGAACAGGAATACGATAGCCATCTGCGGAACGAATCCGATGGGAGCTCCCAGGCCGCCCAGGATACCGTCTACCACCAGGGAGATAACCCAGTCGGAAGCGCCTGCGCCCACCAGCAGAGTCTCAGCGCCGCCCTGCAGCCACTCGCCGAACAGCACGTCATTGGTCCAGTCTGTTACCACGGTACCGATGGTGGATACGGCGATATAGTAAACAAGGAACATAACAACTGCGAAAATCGGCAGAGCCAGAATACGGTTGGTTACGATCTTGTCAATCTTATCAGAAGTAGAAAGCTCACCGGCTTTACGCTTCTTGGAAACGCACTCCTTTACCAGGTCCTGAATATACAGGTATCTCTGGTTTGTGATGATACTCTCAGCGTCGTCGTCCATCTCCTTCTCGCACTCTTTGATGTGCTCTTCCAGATGAGACTTCAGGTCAGCGGAAAGCTGAATGTTCTCGAGGGCCTTGGAATCGCGCTCGAACACCTTAATGGCGTACCAGCGAAGCTCTACTGCGTCTACCAGCCCCTGAATGGACTCCTCGATATGCGCGATGGCATGCTCTACGCTGCCTGTAAAGACATGGGGAAGCTCTGTCTGCTTGCCCTTCTTAGCCTCTTCGATACACAGTTCTGCCGCCTTCTTGGTAGCGTCGCCCTTCAGCGCGCTGATCTCGATGACCTTGCAGCCCAGCTTCTTCTCAAGCATAGCAATATCGATTTTGTCGCCGTTCTTTCTCACCAGGTCCATCATATTGATAGCGATAACCATCGGCAGACCTACCTCAACCAGCTGTGTGGTCAGATACAGGTTACGCTCAATGTTCGTACCGTCGATGATGTTCAGGATGACGTCCGGTTTTTCCTGTACCAGATAGTTTCTGGTTACGACTTCCTCAAGTGTGTACGGGCTCAGGGAATAGATACCCGGAAGGTCCTGGATGATGACGTCCTTATTTCCTACCAGACGTCCTTCCTTCTTCTCTACCGTTACGCCAGGCCAGTTACCAACGTACTGGTTGCTGCCTGTCAGATTGTTAAACAATGTTGTTTTGCCGCAGTTCGGATTTCCTGCAAGTGCAATTTTAATTGACATGTCTTCCCCTTTTCCTGATCCTTTCATCCTCCGGATCATAATTTGATTTGAAATGACGCTTCATTTTAAAGCTTACTCCATCTCCAGGATATCCGCATCTGCTTTACGCAGTGAAAGCTCGTAGCCACGGACAGTTACCTCGATGGGATCTCCAAGCGGCGCCACCTTACGCACATAGAGCTCTGTACCCTTTGTGATTCCCATGTCCATGATACGTCTCTTCAGCGCACCCTCTCCATGGATCTTCACTACTTTGGACACCGCTCCTACCGGAACATCTCTTAAGGTTTTCATTTCTTCCACTCCTCCTTCACATTTGTTGGATTTCTTTACAAATGTCATACTATGTTTACACAGATTCTCAGGTCTGCGGTACAACCATCACTTTGGAAGCCATCTGGCTTGTAATAGCAAGCCGGGATTCCTTCACGTTCACGATGATATTGCCGTCTCCCAGCTGGGAAATGATGGTGATATGCGCGCCGGCTACAAAACCCAAATCCTCCAGATGTTTCTTGGCCTCTTCATTCCCGCCGACTCTGGCAACCATGAGTTCGTCGCCCGCCTTGGACATCGCTAATGGCATCATGATCGATCGCTCCTCTCTTCTTTCGTCCGCATGGAACAGACTGCTTCGTCGCATCCTTTGCAGTTTGTCTATGCTTACTTAAGTTAGTTAATATTTACTAACATCGTGTTTTATTCTAACTCAATCAATTTTGATTGTCAATATCAATAAGGAAATTTTATTAGCTTATGCTAACTCTTTTTAGAGTTTCCGTCTTACAATGTCTATTTTGGTCAATTTTTCCTGTTTTCAGGAAAAAAAATAGTGCATAAATTCCAATCCTTTCCATCTGATGAATGGAAATTTTGAAATCCATGCACTATTTTCCAGTTTCTTCCTGTTCTGTTTTGAAACTATTTTATACTGACTGTTCTGCCGGTTTCTCCGGTTCTATGCCTGCTTCCTCTTCCGCCGCTTCTTTGAAATCCTCCATCTGCTCCGGCGTCGCCCGGGGCAGATCTCCCACGGAATTGACCCCGAACCGGCGCAGAAATTCCTCCGTCGTGCCAAAGAGAATGGGACGTCCCGGCGCGTCCATACGGCCCACCTCCTCAATGAGGCCGTATTCCACCAGCTTGTTCACAGCGTGATCGCTCTTGACGCCGCGGATCTTCTCCACCTCCAGGCGGGTCACCGGCTGCTTGTAGGCCACGATAGACAGTGTCTCCAGAAGTACGTCCGTGAGAATTGTCTTTTTCGGCTGCTTCACCACCCGGATCAGCTCCTCATAATGTTCGGTTTTCGTGCAGAGCTGCCAGGATCCGTCAAGCTCCACCAGACGGATGCCCCGATCCGCCTCTTCGTAACGCAGGGCCATCCGCTTCAGAATATCGATCATCTCCTGCTTATCCAGATCCAGCGCCTCCGCCAGCCGTTCATTTTCCACTGAATCCCCTGCGGCAAACAGTATGGCCTCCACTGCCGCCCGGATTTCACTTTCCGTTCTCTTTTCTTCCACGTTTTACTCCTCTTGCTTCGCAGGCTCTGACGGCACTCCAAGCGCGTCTCCCGCTTCGATATAGATTTCTCCGAAGGTGTCATCCTGCTTTACGTTCAATTTACCTACCTTCATCAGCTCCAGAATGGCCAGAAAGGTCACGATAACCTGCATTTTCCCATGCTTGCCGGAAGCCTTCAGAATACCCCGGAAGCTGGTGCGGGGGTGCCGAAGAAGTTCCTCCTCCACATAGACCATCTTGTCCTCCAGGCTGACCTCTTCCTTCTCGATCTCACCGAATTTGCTTCGAATGGGGTCGATCTTGTCCTCAGTGCGGCGCAAAATTGCCTGAAACACTTCGTTTAACCGAACCAGTGTCAGATCGCCGAGGAGCTCGTCCAGTTCCACGGGAGCCGTGTAGGCAGACACTTCTTTGGGAATATCCGCCTCCCGGTAGAGACTCCGCTCTGCCTCTCCCTGACGTCCCTTCAACTGCTCGGCCATACATTTGTACAATTTGTACTCCAGCAGGCGCTCCACCAGGTCGGCTCTCGGGTCGATCTCCTCGCCCTCTTCGTCCACCTCGGCGGGCAGCAGCATCTTCGCCTTAATCTCCAGCAGGGTCGCCGCCATCACCAGGAATTCGCTCATGACGTTCAGATCTTTTTTCTCCATGGCGCGGATGTATTCCATATACTGATCCGTAATGGTCACAATGGGGATATCGTAAATATCAATTTTGTTGCTTTCTATCAGATGCAGAAGAAGGTCCAAGGGACCCTCAAATGCAGGCAGTTTCACGGGGATGCCCATGTTATTCTCCCTTCAGACGAATCACCGACAGCTCTGCCGGATTAAAGATCCGTATATTCACTGTATGCGTGCCCAGGCCCCGGCTTACCACCAGGTTCTTTCCATTCTTTTTAAACTTCCCCGCGTCATACCTGGGAAATAATTTCGCCTGGGGCGTGATGATCCCGCCGATGCCCGGAATCCTTATGATACCGCCGTGCAGATGACCGGATACGGTCAGATCCGCGCCCCACCAGGCGTAGCTGTCAAAATAGATGGGGTTGTGAGCCAGCAGGATATTGAACTTCGTCGGATCGGGGCGTCCGATGGCCTTCTCCAGATCCTCCTGACGGAAAATGGCTCTGCAAAATTTCTTATAATAGAACTCGGGCAGCTCGTAGCCGTAGATATCCATGTCAAGACCCTTAGCGGAAAAGGAGACCTTTTCATTTTCCAGAGGCTTCACGCCGTACTCTCTAAGGGCCGCCGTGTATTCTGTATACATGTTTCCGTAGATCTCCGGGTGCAGGCGCATGCGGTACTCATGGTTGCCGTTGCCATAGAAGATCGGAAGTCCGCCCTCCCGGAGCCGCCTTATCAGCTCCAGCGCCGGCGTAAAATCCGCGCCTGGCCTGCCCACCGGCAGATCGCCCGCCACCAGCACCGCGTCCGGTTCCTGGGCGAAAATCGCCTCAGCCAGCCGCTCATTGCCTTCCCCATAGCTGAAATTATGAAGATCCGCAAGCATAACAAAGACCGGCCCAGTAGAACCGGCCGGAAGCTTTGCTGTATTTATTTCGTATTCAAAAATTTTAAAATCAGACATGCTGTTAGATTACCATATTTCTCCGGGAAATGCAATCTGCAAGAAAATTTTTCATGCCCCGCATCCGAGACCGTAATGTATTTTACCCGTTCTCCCGCTGATATCTCTCATTCATCTTCGCCCGCAGCTCCTCATATACCGCGTGCTTCTCCGCATTTACCGTATACTCCTTGGAGCCTGTACCCTCGCGGATCTTGTCGAAAGCCTCGGCCACGTCGGCGTACTCGCCCATGGTGACGGTGGCTACCATCAGGGCGCCGATGGCAGTACTCTCGGCGTTGTCCATGCGGATGACCGGCTTGCCGTAAATATCGGCCTGCATCTGGTTGAAGGCCTCGCACTTGGAGAGACCGCCGTTGATGAGAATCCTGTGAAGGGGCACATATTTTTCAAAGGAAGCAATGTTATTGCCAATCTCCATGCAGATGCCCTCCAGCAACGCCTTCAGCATGTCCTCTCTCGTAGTGCCGAGAGTCAGTCCTGCGAACTCCGCAGTGGCCTCGCTGTTCCAGTCCGGCGTGGACCGTCCCTGGAAATAAGGCAGCGCCATGCAGCCATGGGAGCCCGCCGGAATGCCGTTCAGGATATCGTCAAGCTTGCCGTAAAAGTCCGTCTCCTCCCGGAAGAAATTTCGCTTGCACCACTCCATGGCGGAGGTGCAGGTCAGCATATTGGCCTCCAGGATATAGTTACCTGCTGCCGAAGAAGCATTGCATACCACGTCCCAGTCCAGGTTCTCCGGCACTTCCTTACAGGTGGTCAGAAGGAAGCCGCCCGTACCCAACGTCAGGGATACTTGGCCGTCCTTTACCACGCCCTGGCCCAGCATACCGCACTGCTGATCGCCGCCTGCGCTGATGACCGGCGTTCTCTCGGCAAGTCCTGTCTCCTCCGCAAATGCCTTTGTGGTCCGTCCCAGAATGCTGCCCGGCGCGTGGAGCTCGCAGAGCTTTTCCTTATCCACCTCAAAAAGCTCCAGAAGCCGGTCGTCCCACTGGCAGGTCTTCAGGTTCATCAGAAGGGAACGGCTGCCGTAGGTCCAGTCTGTAGCGAACTCTCCTGTCATATGATACACCAGATAATCCGGAATCACGGTCAGCTTGTAAGCCTTCTCATATAAATCCGGCTGATTCTGCCGCATCCACTTCATCTTCGCGCCGGAGAACACCGGATTGACCCGGGAACCGCAGAGCTTGAAGATCTCCCTGTGGTGCTCCTCCATGGCCCTGCACATGGGCACAGTACGCTTATCCTGCCACATCTGCGCGTTGCCCAGGTGATTGCCGTTCTCATCTACCGGAATCACCGAAGAACGCTGGGAGGTAATCGCCACCGCGTCGATGGACTCTCCATGCTCCCCCGCCCAGGCAGCGGACTCCTTTACAATCGCCGTCATATGGTCCTTAAAATCCAGCGGATTCTGCTCCACCCAGCCATGATCCAGGGTAATGACCTGATAGGTCTTCTGCACTGTATGAAGCATTTCTCCATTGCCACGGAACAGGATGCCCCGCATGCTGGAGGTTCCCACGTCTAAAATCAGAAAATTCATTTGTACCTCTTCCCTTCTTCCTCTTTATCAATTCACGCCCCGGAAATTCATATTCCGGGCGGTTCCTTACAAAAGCCAGCAGCCGAAACTCTGTTTCACATAATGCAGGTAATCCGCCCGCTCAATCGCTTCCGCCGCTGTAATTTCCACATTTCCAAGCTCCGTGCCGTCCAGATAATAAACCAGCTTTCCGATCTGCTGTCCTTTCTCTACCGGAGCCTCGATTTCTCTTTTAGCATACCACTTTTTTTCGATTCCGGTCAAGTCCTGACCCGTAGTACTCAGATAGGAAAAGGGGGTTCCGTATTCTCCCAGTATCTCCTCTTCCACACCGCCCCGCACGGGTACTGCCACCGGCGGCAGTTCGTCCGTATCCCGGTACAAGGTACACTTGGCATAGCCATAATTCAGAAGAGCTGTAGCGTCCGCAAACCGGCCTTTGGGGTCGGGCGCTGCCATAATCACGGCTATCAGTTCGATGCCGTCTTTTTCCGCCGTGGCTGATACGCAGAACTTCGCCAAACTGGTGGATCCTGTTTTCAGGCCTGTGGCGTAGGGGTATTGGCGAATCAGCTTATTGGTGTTCGTCAATCCGAACTCTTCTGTTCCTCGCTTCGTGGTGTGGGTGATATTTTCCATCCAGATGGTCGAATAATTATGGATCTGCGGATACTTTGTAATCAACTCCCGGGACATCAGCGCGATGTCGTAGGCGCTGGTCACATGCCCCTCTGTATCCAGACCGCAGCAATTGACGAAATGGGTGTCATTCATGCCCAGACTCTTGGCGCGCTCATTCATCATTTCCACAAAGAGGCTTTCCGTCCCGGCCACATACTCGGCCATGGCCACGGACGCGTCATTGGCCGAGGCCACGGAGATGCACTTGATCATCGTATCCACGCTCTGGGTTTCCCCGGCCTCCAGAAACACCTGGGAACCGCCCATGGACGCGGCGTACTCCGAGGTGGTCACTGTATCGTCCAGATGGATTTTCCCCTGGGAAATGGCGTCAAAAATAAGTAACAGCGTCATCACCTTCGTCACGCTGGCCGGCGGCAGCTGCTCATGGGAGTTTTTCTCCAGCACCACCGTACCGGTGGACGCTTCCATCAGGATCGCAGAAGGCGCCGAGATCCCCAGCGTATCCGCCGGAGCTTCCTCCGCCCAGGCCGATATCACCGGAAATTGCAGCGCCAGAATAAGAGCTACTAGAAGGGACAGGAATTTTTTCATAGTATCACATCCGTGCGTTATCCGATTGTTGGATCATATGAAGATGTGGGGGAAAATATACGTTATGTACTGCGGGAAGAGAGAATTCACCCTGTGGGAATACGCAGATTTCCCTACTCCTCGCAGACGGCTTATTCGCATCTGAAGGAGGCCCTGTTTGAGGACCCCTGGGTCCGAGTTGGCCGGTCAGATGCGTATAAGCCGCCTGCGAGGAGCATGAAAATCTGCGTGTTTCCGAAGCACTATTTATTTGTTACGGCTGTACACAGCCTATAATCTATTTCTCTTTATTCTCTTCTTCCTCCGCATAAGCGCTCTCCCGCTCATCCAGATCGAGATAAGGCACATGGTGCCCCACATACTTGTAAGCCGGACGGATAATCTTGCCCGCATTGACGATTTCCTCGATTCGATGCGCGCTCCATCCGGAGATACGGGAAATCGCGAAGATCGGGGTAAACAGTTCTTCCGGCAGACCCAGCATGCTGTATACAAAGCCGCTGTAGAAGTCCACATTCGCGCAGACAGGCTTTAAGAGTCTGCGGCCTGACATGAGGCAGTCGCCTGCGATACGCTCTACGCGCTCGTAGAGGTTAAACTCTTCCTCCAGGCCCTTCTCCTCGGACAGCTTTCTCGCGTACTCCTTCAGAATCACCGCACGGGGATCAGACTCTGTGTAGACCGCGTGCCCCATACCATAGATAAGGCCTGCCCGGTCAAAGGCTTCTTTTCGGAGAATCCGCTGCAAATAAGACTCAATCATCGTCTCATCCCGCCAGTTGGTCACATGGGCCTTGATATCCTTGAACATCTCCTGCACCTTCAGGTTCGCGCCGCCGTGCTTGGGACCTTTCAGGGAACCTAAGGATGCCGCCACCGCGGAATAGGTATCGGTACCGGTCGAGGATACTACATGGGTGGTAAATGTAGAGTTATTACCGCCGCCATGCTCTGCGTGCAGCACCAGGGCTACATCCAGCACCTTTGCCTCCAGCTCCGTATACTGGCCGTCCTTTCGAAGCAGACGCAAGATATTCTCCGCTGTGGACAGATCCGGTTTCGGATTCCGGATAATCAGGCTTTTATTCAGATGATAATGACGGTACGCATGATAACCGTAGACAGAATACAGCGGGAACTGGGCAATCAGCTGCAGAGACTGTTTCAGGATATTGTGGATGGAGATATCCTCCGGGTTCTGATCATAGGAATACATGGTCAGCACGCATTTCTGCAGGGTATTCATCATATTGGAACTGGGTGCCTTCATGATAACATCGCGGACAAAGGTCTCCGGAAGCTCCCGGTAGATGCCGATCAAATCAATGAATTCATGAAGCTGCTGTCTGGTGGGCAGCTTTCCGAACAATAACAGATAGGTTGCCTCCTCGAAGGCAAACCGGCGGTTGGCCTCGCCCCGGATCAGATCCTCCACATTGACGCCCTGGAAGTACAGTTCGCCGTCGATGGGAACCCGCTCTCCATCGATATAGCCGAAGGAAACCACATCGGAAATCTCCGTCAGTCCGGTCAGGACACCTTTTCCGCCGGAATCACGCAGACCCCGTTTCACATCATAATCCGCATACAGCCGCACGTCGATTTTTCCGGAACGGCTGCTGTATTCTACCAGCTTGTTAAATTTCTCATCTACCAGCACATCGTCTTTCTTCATTTACTCATATCCTCCTCGGCGTCCGCTTCCGAACAACGGATATCTACACTAAGCGGACATTTTATTCAATTATAGCGAAAAAGTATCTGAATGGCAAGACCAGATTCCCCAGAAAGTAATAATCCCGTTTAAAAAAAGAGGAGCTGCGCAGACAGTCTCCTCTTTTTCGCTGTAAAATTTTCACCCTGTTTTAAGTTTTACTGTCTATTTCAGATGATCCACAGCCGCACGCTCGATAGCCAATCCCTCTGTGTAACGCGCAAGGAACGCGTCAAAGCCCTTTACATCCTCCAGATCCGGGGCAAGAGTTTCGCCCTTCTCGCCTGCGAATACCCGGTTGTTCAGGTAATCGCCCAGGCTCTCGCCATCCTTCTTTTCTTTCATATAAGCTGCCAGCAGGGCAATACCCCAGGCGCCGCCTTCTCCTGCGGTCTCCATAACGGTAACCGGAACGTCCATAGCCGCCGCCATGATGCTCTGTCCTACGCCCTTGGTCTTGAAGAGTCCGCCGTGACCCATGACCTCGTCTGCCTGTACGCCTTCTTCCTTAAACAGGATATCTAGACCGGTTTTCAAAGCGCCCAGCGCTGTATACAGGTGTGCTCTCATGAAGTTCGCCAGCGTAAGCTTCGCGTCCGGTGTGCGGACAAAGAGCGGTCTTCCCTCTTCGAAGCCGGTCAGATGCTCTCCGGAGAAATAGTTGTATGCCAGCAGGCCGCCACAGTCCTTATCTGCCTCCAAAGCCTTACGGTACAGGGTGCCGAACAGCTCGTTCATATCTACCTTCATGCCAAAACTCTCCGCGAACTCCCGGAAAAGTCCAACCCAGGCGTTCAGATCGGAGGTACAGTTGTTGCAGTGTACCATACCTACCAGACTGCCGTCCGGGGTGGTCACCAGGTCAATCTCCGGATGAACCTTCTTCAAGTCATGCTCCAGTACGATCATGGCAAATACAGAGGTACCTGCGGATACGTTACCGGTTCTCTGGGCTACGCTGTTGGTGGCCACCATTCCGGTACCTCCGTCGCCCTCCGGCGGACACATGGGAATGCCGCTCTCCAGAGTTCCCGAAGGATCCAGAAGCTTTGCGCCTGCTTCCGTCAGCACGCCTGCCTGCTCTCCCGCATTCTGTACCTTCGGCAGGATTTCGCGAATCTTCCATCCAAAGCCCTTATCCGCTATTTTTGCCTGGAACTTATCCAGCATTTCCTCGTTAAACTGCTTGGTCGCCGTATCAATGGGGAACATACCGGAGGCTTCACATACGCCCAGCGTCTTCTCTCCGGTCAGTTGCCAATGAATGTAGCCTGCCAGCGTGGTCATAAAAGTAATCTCCGGCACATGCTCCTCGCCGTTCAGAATCGCCTGATACAGATGGGCAATGCTCCATCTCTGGGGAATATTGTACTGGAACAGTTCGGTCAATTCCCGGGAAGCCTCACCGGTAATGGTATTTCTCCAGGTGCGGAAGGGCACCAGCTGCTTTCCGTCTTTATCAAATACCAGATAGCCGTGCATCATGGCGCTGATTCCGATGGAACCTACCTTGGTAAGCTCTACGCCGTATTTTTCCTTCACGTTCTCTTTCAGGGAAGCAAAGCTGCCCTGCAGTCCCTTCCAGACCAGATCCAGGGGATAGGTCCAGATACCGTCGCGAAGCTGGTTCTCCCAGTCAAAATTGCCCACTGCGACAGCCTTGTAGCTTTCATCCACCAATACCGCCTTGATACGGGTGGAACCCAATTCAATACCAAGGGATGTTTTTCCATTTAAAATAGCATCTTTTACTGTACTCATTGTGATAACCTCCACTTTTATTCGTTTATTTGTTGCCTTCGTTCGAATTTATACTCTATTTATACAACAGATTGCACAATACGTCAATGAGGAAAAGAAAAAGCAATACAACTTTTCGTAAAAAGTTGTATTGCTTTTTTGACTTATCTGTAAATTTGGATCGTTTACTGCTTCAAATTCACATCCAGCTGATTGAATGGAATCTCAATGCCATTTTCATCAAAAGCCAGCTTGATTTTCTCAATCAGCTCCCAGCGGGTCGACCAGTAGTCTTCCGCAGAAACCCAGCAGCAGATTTTCAGATTCACCGCGCTGTCTGCCAGGTCGTCTACTACAACCATGTTATCCTGATCTTGCATAACGGCAGGCTGTTCCTCCAGAAGCCTCAGGCAGACCTCCTTTGCCAGCTTCAGGTTGGCGGTATAGCCGATACCCACCACAATGTCGATCCGTCTCTTTTCCTCCGCCGTCACATTAATCAGGCTGCTGTTGGAAAGCGTGCCGTTGGGGATCACGACCTTTTTATTGTCAATCGTGAACAGGGTCGTGTAGAACATCTCAATCTTGGTCACCTTGCCCTCCAGGTTCCCGGAGGTGTAGATGATATAATCGCCCACCTTAAATGGCTTGATCAGCAGAATCAGCACGCCGCCTGCAAAGTTGGACAGACTGCCCTGAAAAGCCAGACCGATGGTCAGACCTGCAGAGCCCACCAGCGCCATGACAGAGGTGGTATCCACGCCGATGCCGTCGGCCAGAAACATGATCAGCAGGAAATACAGGAGCAGTTTAATCAGGGAATCCATAAACTGTATCACGCCCATGTCGGCTCCTGTCCGCTCCATGGAACGACGGACGATTTTGCGGACTACTTTTATGAGCCTGCTGCCCACGATAAACAGGATAATCGTCAGCAGAAGCCGGAGACCAAAGCTTATGGCCACCGGAAGGTACTTATCAATGTACTCCTGGGTCCGGCTGATCTGCTGGGTTACATTTTCTATATTCTCGGTTATCTGTGTGGCCAGTTCCGGAGAGTCCGCCACAGTTGCTAAAAACATCATGCTTTCTTTGTACGTCCCTTTCCTGAAGTCGTTTTTGCAGCCGGTTTTTCAACCTTCTTCTCTGCTGTCTTTTTTACCGCAGGCTTTTTCCCCTTCACCGGCAGCCTCTCCTCGGTGCAGGTAAACACCGCCACTCCCATGGGCGGAACTGTGATCTCAATGGAATCCTCGAAGCCGTCGCACTCGGATTTTTTCGACGTCTTCACCCGCTTATTGCGTACGTCGGTACCGCCGAACTTTTCACTGTCACTGTTGAAGATTTCCTTATATTTTCCCTCAAACGGTACGCCAATCTTATGCTTCTCATAAACCAACGGAGAGAAGTTGCATACGACTAACAGTGTCTCTTTCTCGGCTTTTCGAAGGAATACCAGCATATTTTCATCAGCGGAGATATTGTTAATCCACTGAAAGCCCTCGGGAATGCAGTCGCCCGCGTAGAGCGCCGGGTGCTCCTTCACGAAGCTGTTCAGCGCCTTCACGAAGCCTCGCATATCGCTGTGATCCTGATACTGCAGAAGATCCCAGTCCAGGCTTTCCTTCTCGTTCCACTCATCGAAGGTGGCAAACTCCTGTCCCATAAAGAGCAGTTTTTTGCCCGGATGCACGGCCATGAAACCGTACGCTGCCCGCAGGTTATTAAGCTGGGAATCCCGGTCGCCCGGCATCTTGCCCACCATGGGGGACTTGCCATGAACCACCTCGTCGTGGGAGAGACTTAAGATGAAGTTCTCACTCCACGCATAGATAAAGCTGAAGGTCAGCTCGCCGTGATGGTAGCCACGGAATACCGGATCGTAGTGCATATAACCCAGGAAATCATTCATCCAGCCCATATTCCATTTGAAATCAAAGCCGAGGCCATCCTGGTCAAGATCGCCGGTCACCTTGGGCCACGCCGTGGACTCCTCGGCAATCAGAAGCGCGCCGTCTTTGCGTTTTTTATAGATAGAATTCAGGTGCTTCAAAAATTCGATGGCCTCCAGATTCTCCTT
>QWCN01001729.1_pt1 | contig 37379 bp, 36 predicted proteins | sample 1972711 | NCBI WGS metagenome assembly QWCN01 (sample SAMN09866707, study PRJNA288562) | Human gut metagenome isolate term1_stool, whole genome shotgun sequencing... | isolation source: gut | host: Homo sapiens | place: USA: California
ATGATGATACAGTAAAAAAACAAAATTTTGTTTAACCTAGTGGGTGAAATAAAATGTATTGCGAAAATCAGTTTCCAGCAGGTATTATTGCTGAAAAAAGGGATGTAACACTATGGTAAATTTCACGGAATAAGGTATTATTTTTATCTTTTATTATTTGCCACCCAAAATTTTGCGTAGCCAATCCCAAAAATCGTCGGTTCCAAGATACATATCGCTCCCTCCTTTCCCCTTCATTCTACTCTCCAATCCTCTACATTTTCAACTCTTTTGTGACAAGCGTCGCTTTTTTGTGACGAACGGTCTTTTCTATGAATAAACGGCTATACATATTTTGCAATTAATTTTGTCTTTTTCTTATTAAAACCTGAATCCGTGAAACTTATATTTCCATTATACCATTCACATAGACCGCTTTTTTGTTCCGCGGAACCTTAATCTTCGCCTGCTTCTGAATGCCGATAAATGCTGTAACCTCATACACTATCCCGGCTTTTTGAAACTCTGAATCAACCTTTTGAAATGATGAATATAAATTATAACTGCATAAAACCAACGTAATGCGCTCACAATGCATGATAATGGCCTTACAGATGATGAATGCTACACTGTTTTTTTAAGGCAAAATCACCGTTGAAAATTCTACGTATTGCACAAACATTATGCCATGTGAGTGGGTGGAGCAACCTCTTGAACGGTCTTCTTTGGAGTGATCGTCAATCCTTCCATGAGCCAGCGAAACTGCTGACTGGTGATTGCCTGCACCTCAGATTCATTCCTTGGCCATACGAACTTACCTTGTTCCAGACGTTTGTATAAAAGAAGGAATCCTGTATTAATGCACTATTGGAATCAACTGCTGTCGACTCTGGTTCCGTATGCATCAGTTCCGTAGGAACCGGAATAATTGCATGTTTTACGGCATTGCTTGGAATAGAATCAAGGCAGGCTTTTCTAACTTGCGCAAAGCGATAATAGTAATTCGCTTTGGTGATGTTATTTGCCTGACACCATTCGTCTACGGACATGCCATTTGGACGATTCCGGCATTCCTGAACCATTGAAGCCCATTCACGAATGCGACAGCTGCGTGCTACTTGTGATGTTTGAGATTTCATAAACTTAACCCTCCTGACTGTCCAAAAAGTTTAGGCTAAACTTTTTGGACTGGTATAAAATGTTAAGTCTATTTTCTCAAAAAATCATAAAGTATTCTATATACTGACTATGAGGCGTTTACGGTCCGAAACGGAACAGTATATCGCAAGCCATATGGATTACTCCGGGTGTGCCCGGGAAGTATTTATAGCCAAGGCATTGGACGAGATCCATAAATCGTCGGCCGGAATTCCACGTATGGTCAACCGAATCTGCGAAAAGGCTCTTATGTATGCCTTCCAAAATCAGAAAAGGCTGATCGATGACTACATGATCAAGTATGTCGTAGAGCATGAAATGCTTGTAACTATAACAACATAAATCTTATTGCCGCCTGAATTCAGGCGGCAGCCCTGTAAGGGCTAACGACAAAAAGTTAAGCAATCTGACGACAGTTCATGTGAGCAGATTTGGGACAACTCATGAGGTCAGTAACACTTTGTACTGTAATATTTTATAGCCTCATATCATTATATTTCATATTCACCATTTTTTTATTCCATCTCTATTACTAACTACAAGTGTCCCTTTTTCACCTAACTTCATTTTTTTATTACGATGCTTCTCTTTCCCACCCATACAGATTCATAATCATCATCATCATCTTTTTCTGCATAAGCAACTTCAAAATAGTAACGTTGATTTTTCTTCAATTTACATATTACTTTGAAAGTATCTGTTATTCGCAAATACTTTGCATTTGCCATGTTCTTGGTTTTAGAATATCGGACATCAAACACGCCAAAAGGGACAATCGCATTTCTATCATCAATAAAAATCCTAACAGAATTCTTTTTTACATTTTTCACCTTATACCTTACCCAAAATGGTTTCAATATAATATTTTTTGCTAACGAAGGACTAATACTGGTTTGATAATACGAAGTTTCTTTGTCAGCAGGATTATACCACCCTAATAAAATATATCCCTCTTTCCTAGCAGAAAACGTTAATTTTTTGCAACTTCCATATCGATAGCTGGAGGGCAAGTTTCCTTCTTTTTTTCCTCCCAATAAATGATAGCTAATCTTAAATTTTTTCCCTTTTGATATAGCTGTCTTCCCTGAAGCCAATTTACTTGCTTTCTTTCCTTTCACATACCATGTTTTATTTCCGCAACAAGTGTCCAACTTAATTAACTTAGCCGAATAATTTACAATTTTTTTCAGTGCAGAACACTTTTTAATCGGATTTTCCCAGACCTTTAATTTCTTTGGCACAATCAATTCTTTCAGTCGTTCACACCCTCTAAACGCATCTTTTCTTATCGCAACCAGTTCCTTATTAAATACGATTTTCTCTAAACTCTTGCAGCCGGAAAAACATTCCTTAGAAATTTCGAGCACTCCTAAAGGCACTTCTACTTCCTCTAACCGTTCACAACCTTTAAACGCACGATTTCCAATTTTCTGTAAGGAATTTGGAAGTTTTATTTCAATCATATCTGTAAAATCACCTGAAAAGCAACCATCTGAAATTTCAGTTATGCCTTCTTGAATTATTACTTTTTTAATACCATAACCCACCTCATCCTCTGAACTTTCTTCTATCGCAGACCAATACAAAACACCCTTTCCACTCACAGTCATTGTCCCATTTTTATCAAAATCACACCTAACGTTATCCTGTGCTGCAATACCTTTCGTATTTCCATAAACAAATATTAGTGTGCAAACAACAAAAAGCAACCATCTAACTTTCGCCATATTCTTAACCCTTTCATAAATTCATTTCACAATTCTTAAACTATTTATTATTGTAACATATTTTTTACTTAAATGCACTCTTTTTTATTGTATAAATATATTGAGGATTTTTTAAAAATGATTTGTCTTTTTTCGACGGAACTTTAGTTATCAAAAAATCTAACTTTGATTTATTGATATGGCATCCCTCAATTTCTCTACAGCCTCCCAGAGCCTTTTCCTTTCCGTTCACTTTAACTTGTGGATTTACAATATATCTTTTAGAATTGCTTATTTTCTTATCTTTCTTATTTAATGTTACACGAGCAATTTGCAATCCTTCTTTTGCTTCCTTTGCTTCATTTCCTCCACAAATATATAGATACCACTTGTCTTCTTCCTTTGTCATATTGCTCAAATCCATTGATTGAAAAGAACCGCCCGGTTTCAATGCACCAATATCACCAGCATTACCAACATAAGAAAATTCACACCACTCATTAGCCTTTGCATGATTTTTTTCAAAAGAAAATGATTTATGTTTTTTATTACCATATAAGTATTTCTTTATTTCTGTAAAGTTATAAACACTCAACTGAATTTTTTCATTTTTTGCATCCTGGCACCATATGACCAGATGATTTTTATCAGATGATAATGCTGCATGTACTCTTTTTAAACTATTTTTACTGAATCTTGTTGCTTTTTTTCTTTGTTTGCGTAGGCTAACCCCGTAAGCCTTTTCCCATATTTCTTCTTAAAAGAAAAGTTTTTCTTACTACTAGCATTATTCTTTATTGTATCATAATCCACAAACATTAACTGCGTTCCCCACATAGTGGTTGCATTACCCTCCAAGATAAATGGCGAAATCTCCTTTTTATTTTTTCCGGAACCTTTTACAATAGTAAACTGCTCAAAAGTTTGCCCATGTGCAAAATTCTTAAGTGTATAATAACTTTTGGATACATTGATTGTTTTTGTATTTTTATCATACTTCCCTTTTCTTAAAACAATATGTTTTTTCTTACCTTTTCTTCCCTGTATTGTATATAATGAAGAATCTTTCCCTATACAATAATTCTGTATTGATTTTGTAATATCTTTACATTTTTCCCCTTTTTTATTAACGTACATAAGTCGATGTCTATATTTCACATTTTTCACATCATACTTGGGAGTTTTTGGAATAGAGAAAAACTGGGCAGCCGTCTTTAATTTAGTACTCCTCTGAATATGATCTAAGTAATCTTCATAAAACTCAAAATCATCTGGTTCAAACACAAAATCTTCTGGATATGTTATGTCATCATCATCTTCTTCACTTTCTACTTCATCATCAAAATTATCATCCACTATAGAATCATCATCTTCTTCAAAAACATCTTCATCATTTAATTCTGTAGCAGACATTTCATTCAACACATAATCATCAATAATAACTTGCCCATCAACTTTTGCAATAAAGCCAAATTCTACACTTTGCCCCACTTCGATATTTTGATTATATTGTGCATTGTCAAGACGGTAAATATTTCCATATTTAGAGACCACTTTGGCATTCCATATATTTTCAATATCCAAGTTACTATTCAAGTCCAACTTCCAATCTTCTATTCTATGATCTGTATTATTTGAGATAACAATTTGACCACACACTGAGGTGACCCCAACGACTATTTTCTTTATATTCTACTCTATAATCGCCTTCAACAATTAAGCATTCTTTCGTTAAAAGAATTTCTTTGGGAAACTCAATTTCTCCAGAATATTCAACAGTCATACCAAAAGACACTTTGCCATCAACAGGTATATCTTGATTCCAATCAGCATTTCTAATTACATATGTATCTTCTTCCTTTGATGTAATTGTCGCATTCCAAATATTTTCTATTTTATCTTTAAAGTCAAATTCTAGTTCCCAATCATCAATTGCTTCTCCTGATATATTTGTTATTTCAACATCTGCATTATAATGGTTAGTCCATTGGCTAGTGACATTAAAAGACACATCTATCATATCATCTATAGATGTAATTGTCTCATCATCCTCAATTTCATCCTCATCTTCATCACTATCATCATAATAGTCTTCATCGGCATTTTCATCCTCATCAAAGCCAGAATCTTCTTCTGCTTCTACAGCGGATGAACTGACCGTTTCGGCATTTTCAGCATAAACTGAAGTAGGCTGAATACCAACAACCATCATAGACAAAATCATTACTATACTAAGCATCCTTACTTTCCATTTACTCCTTAACTGCATCTTTTACTTCCTCCTTGTCTTATAATTATATAGGCGTTTGCGAAACGCCAAAAGCCACATAAATACGGCATATTTTTGGCCACAAAATAAAATATCTCCTCTCGGTTATGGTATAATAGAAGTGACCAGACAACTAAAACCTCACCTAAAGGAGATGATTCTATGATACCACAAAAACAGCTCACTTTGGCAGATATTTTTGAAGATTGTCAGGAAATTTATGATTCTGATAAACCTAAATTTCTGTCTCTTCTTGAAAACCATATTGACCTTGATGAAATTATTCCAATGTCTTTTCGTAAACACTATTATGCGTCTACCGGGCGACACCGTAAATACCCTTTAACTGCTATGCTTTGGGCTTTGATTATCCAACGCATTTTTTCTATTCCTACAGATTCTCTTTTACTTGTATTTCTTAACTATTCAAGACACTTAAGAGATTTCTGTGGTTTTACAAAAGTCCCTGATGCTTCTAAAATCACCCGCTTTAAGCAGGACTTTTTACCGGACTTACTATTAGTTTTCGAAAATCTTGTTGATCTTACGGAACCTATCTGCCGGGCTATCGATTTTGAAAAAGCTCACATGACCATCTTTGATTCCTCCGGAATCGAAGCCTATGTTACCGAAAACAATCCCAAGTATGCCAACCGCATTATCAAACAGTTAAAATCTTATGCAAAAGCTATGAACTTTGATAACAACTATGATCCATACAAAGCTGCTTATGCATCTATGCCTTCCCATGCATCAGCAAACAAAGATGTCAAACAGCTCTATGTTGATGGTCATTTCTGTTATGTTTATAAAATCGGCATTGTCACAAACGGTCTTGGTATCGTTCGCCATTTAAATCTGTATAACAAAAACTTTTTAGTTTCACATCCTGAGCTTATTCCAAACAAGAAAAGTGATTCTCCTGACGAAGATAAATCCATTCATGATGCAAGACTGTTAATCCCTACGCTTTCTGACTTTTTCAAAGCTCATCCCCTGATTAATCCAAAAACATTTCTTGGAGATGCAGCTTTTGATTCCATTGATATCTACAAGAAACTACTTAACGGAGACTCCTTTGGAAACCATGATGACGGAACATGCAAAACTTTTCAATCGGCTTATATTCCACTAAATTCCCGTTCAAAGCTTTCCACTGAATGTGAATGCCCTATCAATGAAAATGGCATTCCCTGTTGTCCTAAAAATCCTTCTTTAGAAATGAAACCGGAAGGAAAACTCATCACAAAGTCAGGAATCAAAAAGTATAAATTTGTGTGTCCGAAAATGGTCTGGGATTACACCCCCCAGACTCAGCGTTCACACCGAAAATGTACTTGTGAAAATCCATGCACCACCTCCAAATGCGGTCGTATGTTTTACATCTATCCAGAGCAGAATCTGCGAGCTTATCCCGGTACACTCCGCAACACACAGGAATGGGATAACACCTACAGAATCCGTACCACTGTTGAGCGTTCCATCAATCACTTTAAATATAGTTTCTGTCTTGCCGAAAGAAAAACCCAGAATGAGAAAACGCTACACGCAGATTTAATACTTGCTGGAATCACCCAGCTGATTTCTGTGGTGCTGGCTGATAAAATCCACCAGCATCAATACATACGAAGTCTCAAACCGCTTGTTACTGCATAGGGCTTACCAATCTCACAAACCTCGTGAGGTTTATTAAGTGTACCTTTTTTTTGATATATCACCTCAGTCCATAGTCATCCTGCTCCGGCAGGATGACTTCCTTGTTTTTAATCAAGATTTCGAACTCACGAATTAAGTTTCGCAATTACCCAATAATATTATTGTTATCTTTTGCTATTTACCACCTAAAATTTTGCGTAACCAATCCCAAAAATCATCAGTTCCAAGATACATATCAGTCCCTCCTTTCCCCTTCATTCTACTCTCCAATCCTCTACATTTTCAACTCTTTTGTGACAAGCGTCGCTTTTTTGTGACGAACGGTCTTTTCTACGAATAAATGATAGTTTACAATAACTTCCTACAAATCACCACTCTTGTACCGGTACAACCTTTATATATTTGCACTCTGTAGTGTATCGCTTTGCCTTGGTTATCGCGAGAAGCCGATATTTTCCGCTTTTTGTTTTCTTTCCATAAACCTTATAAACAGTCGGTACTTCTTTTGTATTCTTCTTCCATTTTTTGTTATATTTGAAAGTATGCACCGCAGTTTTTACCTTCTTCCAAGTGTAAAGATATTTTCCGACCTTCTTTTTACAAACAGCCTTTTTCACTTTGCCAGCCTTTTTTATGTGATAAGTAATTTTGTGCTTTTTGGCAAATGAAATTGCTTTTGCATTTTCCACTGTAAAGATTTCGCCAAAAGAAACTTTTCCTAAAACTGCATGTCCACGGGATTCGTTTGCCTCTACTTTGGTATCTCTCCCATTGACATATAATTTTTCGACTGCATTTTCTCCATCTACACCGTTAAACAACAGTTTTGTTACTTGCTTCGATGAATACAGTTCTTTTAGCTTTACAGATACCCACGATCCTCCCATATCAAACACTGTATTTTGCTTAGGCGACAGTAAAATGCGATTCACTTTGTCGGTTATGACACCCTCGCCAAAAATAGAATTGCTGATCTGCAGAGAATCTATATTGCCTGGGAGTGCTGCATCTTCACAAAAAGTATTTTGGGGCAATACAATATTTTTCCAGCTGTCACACCCGGAAAAACACGCATATCCCAAAATAATATCTTCCGGCAATGTTACCTTGGATAATTTTTTGCATTCATAAAAGGAAAGCGCCTGCACTCTTTTTACTGTATCTGAGATAACAAGCTCTTCCATGCATTGAGCAATGTCCCCACCAAGTTTTTTCGCTTCCTCATAATGATCTCCTTCCGGATAACCAATCCGACTCACTTGATAGCCATCAAGTTCAGATGGAATAACTATCTTCTTAGCCGTAGAAGAAATTGCACAAATTGAGATTTCTTTTTCCGGTTCATTAATCACATAATACGTATACATTCCAGAAGTATAATACTGCATTTCTTCCGCGTGACACCTGGTAACCGGGAGTAAAAAAACAGTGCATAATACGAGCAACATTAATATTCTTTTGTAAATACTAATTTTCTTTAACATAATAAAATCCTTCCTAGTCCATAAGTCTTCTATCTTCTGATTCCGCAGGGACATGTCCTATCACTCCTCCGTCATTTTAAACTTAATTCTGGAATTGTACACATAATTTTGTCTTTTTCTTATTAAAATATATCTTTACATGAACTTTCTTAACAGCCTCTTCCTTCCCATCTTCATAAACATCATAAGAAATATCAATGTTGTTTTTTCCGGCTTTAAAATAGCGATAGCGAAGTTGTTGATTTTTTCCTAATTTTATATTATCCGCGTCCTCATCCGGATTCCAATCACACGGAACACTCATCCATTTCACTCCGTCATATTTAACCATGCAAAAATCCTGAAATGTTCCACTTGCTCCCCCATAAAACAACACTAATATTTCTTTTATTCCATCTGCATCAAAATCTTTTGCTTTTAATTTGCAAAAGTTGAAATTAAAATAAAGGTCTTTCTCCTCACTTAAATTTATGCTTTCTTCATCTATTTTTAAAAACAAATTCTTTTCGTCATTACTTTCCAATTTCACTGCGGTTTTGTTCTGAAATCCCAAATCAAAATCCTTTTCCTGATAGGTTTTCTGCAAATTTGCATTATTTTCAACTTGCTGTTCAACCTGTTTTGTATCCTGCTGCTTTACATTTTTCTCACTTCCACAACCTGTTAATAAAATAATACAAATGGCTCCTATAATCAATTTTTTCATCTAAATCCAGTCCTTTCTAAAATTGTTTGTGTTTGTACGAACGTCCTACAAATCTTCATTCTTCTTCACCACAACAAGCCCTTCACTTCCATCTTCCTGCATATAATGCAAATAAATCATTCCATTTTCCCCGACTGTAAAATCGTAAATAATGGATCTATCCATCGATACCGTCTCCAATTCGGAATAATCGCTTATCTGTACAAACTCTTCATCTGTCAATCCAGCCTTATAAATTCCATTATTAGTCGCAAGCCAGATTGCACTATCCGCATACGCAACATAAGAATACAAAACTGCTTTTGAATCGGTATTTGTTATTTTTCCTGCTTCTTGAAAATCATCCAAAGTCAAAATAGTAATTTCAGAAGAGGTCGGGTTATACAAGGCTAATTTCCCATCATAAAACACAGATGTCGGCGTTTGAGTCTGAAACTCATAATCATTTGAATCTTCTTCTCCCGTTTTCAAATTAAATATTTTAATTTTAGAGTTCAACAAAGGAAGAAAAATTTTACTGTTTGCATCAACATAACAGTTTATTGGATATAAATTCTCTGTGCCGTCTTGTATATAACTTGTTTCAAAACATTGTTTCCATTGGTTATTTTCTAAGTTAAACAGTTCAATTCCATATTTTCTACTATCCTCTTGATCATCGCAAAACAAAAGAAATAGATATGTCTTTTCATCTTCTCCGCGAAAAACTTTTCCTTTTGCGAATTGATTCCTCATCTTCTTTGCATCACCTTGATACTCATACATTTGTTGTTCCCATTTTCCAAAATCATCCAGTGAGTAACACATGATATAATAGGAATACCATTGGGGATCAATGGATTGATTTTCTGCCACACATTTTTTTGTATTTTTCTCGATATTTCTTTTTTACCGCTGTCCGTACAGTATACCACTCTAAGGCTCCCTCTTCAGTCGTAGCTATACCTATCGACATTTCCTGTATACGATCTAATTCAGAAGAATTCTTTGTATATGGCAATTCGTATCTTCGGGCTGTATAGCTTTCTTTTTCCTGCACTGCCAATTGCTGTTTATTTTCTTGATCTGAAACATTTTGCGAATCATTAAACGAACATGCTGTTATCATCAACGTTACACCACATAATAATAAATATAATTTCTTTCTCATCTACCTTCTCCTCATTTACATTTATAATATCTTAATAACATTATACTTTAGTTTCGTAATTTCTCACCTTCCAAACCGAATCTTCTTTAATATTTTGTAACCCTTGTATAAACGCAGGTCCATGGCTCATTTTTTCATTCAACGTGCATATCGGGAAAAACTCCATTCCTTTCCAACCATCATAACAAGATAAATAATTTATACTATATTCTCCTTTATCTATATAATTTTCAGCAAGAATTTCCAATTCTAGTTTTTCTTTTCCGGTATATTTTTCCTTCACAGGAAATTTGTAAATTCCACGATCTGTATAAAAATAGGCTTTCTCTGCTCTTTGTACATTCAAAAATATTTATTCAAGCATAACACACTGTTTCCAAAAATCAACCGTTTTGTGACGAACGTCGCTTTTTTGTGACAAGCGTTACCTTTTTGTGACGAACGACAATTATTTAGGGACAGACAACCATTTACAACGTATTTTTTTATGCTATACTTAAATAAGAATCACATTGAAAAGGAGATTTTTATGAAACGAACATTATTTTGTATACTTACTATAACCTGTTTTCTTTTATCTGCCTGTGCGGATAGCACAAATACAGCGTCAAATACGTCATCCAGCGCCGCGCCGGTTCTGCATAAAACCAAGTCCGGCATTACGTATCAAGTGTTTGACAAACCGATTTCCGATAAAGTAAGCCTTGACTATACCGTTTTAGCGAAGGATCAGGATCCTTTGATCATAACGGTAACAATGATCGACGAATCGGATGAAAGTAAGGGGCTCGAATACCACGGTTATACCCTGCGTGAAAACGGCTGGGAAGATACTGCACTTCCTTGGGGAAGCGCTTTTAATAAACAATTTCCGCAAGGTCCTTCTTTTATCAGTGGGGATTCAAATGGACGCATTTATATCAGCGTTGTGGACCCGCAGAAGGGGATCCGATTATTTCAGATGGGGAATTCCGAGGACTATAAAGAAATCGATCTTTCGGAGATAAATAAGGCGTATAAAGACTATGAACTTGTCGATATCCAATTTGTCACAGACGAAGAAATTGCAGTAGTATTGCAGGAATCTGCCGATGATGCAACGGATCCCACAGTGGCTTCGGATGTTGTATTATTTGATCTTGTCCGACAGAAAATACTCGACAAAGGGTCCGTAATCAGTAAATATGTTACGTTCGCTGAAGATGGCACGTATTATGCCATTTCCACCTCCGGACAATGTATACAGCACCATACCATCCACGACAAAATGCCGGATCGTGTGATTCAGTGTATCATCGATGGCAAGGGCTTGATTTCGGAGACAACCGCCGCACTCGGTCTGCAAATTGCAGATGATATTGGCTATATCGTAACAAGCAAAGGAATCTGCAGCGGAAAATTGAGCGACAAAACATGGAACACTCTTGTCCTGCCGGCAGAGGATCTGTATTACAACGAAAACGATAAACTGTTTCATGAAGCCCCATTTAATTCCATTTATGGATACGCGAAACTTCCCGGAGATAACGGGGATTTCATCGTCTCGACACTGTTAAATTCTGAAAGTGTCGACTACCAGTGGGTGCGATATTCATTGTAAATAATTAAGTTTCTGCATACTCTCTTGTTCACCGGCATATACATATATCAACTTGCCTTATGCCGGTGAATGCTATGAAACGATATCTCGCTCTATTTCTTACCCTTTGTCTGATCTTGTGCAGCTGTGCTCCGGGCGGCAGCAACAGCTCAGTTTCTGACAAAAATCCCCATCCAAATACAAGTTTTCAAGAATATACGGATGCCCTGTTTCGGGAAAGCGTCTCAAGCGATGCGCTGTCGCTCAATTATTCTCTCGCGCATCCGGAAAACTATAGAATTTCAAAAACCGCCGGTGGATTTCCAGCTCTTTCGGTATCGGAGACGGCACAGGCTTCCTCCGAATATGAAAATGCGCTTGCGAAATTAGAAAGTTTTGACAGGACTTCTCTTTCCGAGTCGGAAAAGATCCTATATGACAATTTAAAATACACGTTGGAAATGAATCAAAAAGGAGAAGAATTTTTTCTATTTTCTCGTCCTTTCTCCCCGGTTACCGGGCTTCAGGCGCAGCTTCCCGTTCTATTAGCGGAGTATACTTTTGACTGTAGAGAGGATATTGAAAACTATTTTACATTGCTTCGCAGCATCCCTTCGTATTTTGAGTCGGTTCTCGTCTTTTACGATCATCAGGGAAAAGCCGGCCTGCTGCCCTGTCGGAGTACAATGTCACACATTTTGGAGCAGTGCCAGACCTTTTTGTCCGACAAAGGCTGGAAACTTTTGCTCACGTCATTTCGAAGCCGCATTGAAGCGTGTGATTTTATCGACCAGGAAGAAATGTTACGTTACCGCAAAGAAAATAAATCCTTGATCAAAAAAGAATTTGTGCATGCATATGAAAATCTGGCGGCCGGTCTGAACAGCCGAATGGATGCCTGTCCGGAAAACGGAGCTCTTTGCAGTTATCAAAACGGGGAGCAGTATTACCGCTATTTATTTGCCGATGAGTCCGGATCTTCGTGTGGTCCGGAGGAATATCTAAAGCTATTAAAAGCCCGGTTAAAGAAGTCAAAAGAAACTCTTCTTGCGTATGCGAAAAAAGATGCCTCGCTTTTTGCCAATCTGAATTTGTCGCCGGGAAAAGGACTGACACCGGAACAGCAGTTAGAACATCTGACAACTGCGATCAAGGATGATTTTCCGGAGATCAAAGAGGTGGGTTATAAAGTCTCCTACGTGGATCCGTCATTGGAAGATTATCTAAGTCCTGCTTTTTATCTCACACCGCCGCTTGATGCCTACGACGAAAATGCGATCTATATCAATGGAAGTGACCGGTTTGCCGGTGCAGATCTGTTTACCACGCTTGCACACGAAGGCTACCCGGGACATCTGTATCAAAATGTGTACGACCGCAGCCAGAATCATCCGCTGCTTTCTTACGCCTTAAATTTTAATGGCTATACCGAAGGCTGGGCGACCTATGCGGAAATTTATTCGTACAAATATCTCGGATACAAAAAGGAAGAAATTGGAATATTGCGAAATAATATGATTGTTTCCCTCTGTCTTTACGGGATATGCGATATCGGTATTCATCTGCTCGGATGGAGTGCGGATGACGTGTATGCCTTTCTGCTGCAGAATGGTTCTTACGACCGTGAGACATCCGATTCTCTTTATGAAAATATCATTGACGAACCGGGTTCTTACCTCAAATATACGATTGGATATATGGAATTTGCAAGATTAAAAAAGACCGCCAAAAGCCATCAGGGAGACTCCTTTTCGGAAAAGGAGTTCCACCGATATGTGCTTTCTGCCGGTCCGAGTGCATTTTCTGTATTAGAAGATCATCTTACAGATCAATGAATGTCTAAATCTGCTACAAATACAGGGAGACGTTTCTTAAATTCTTCGTAAAGCATCGTCGCCACTTCGCGCATCTGTGGGTGGGCATGAGAATCCACGCGCAGACGGAAGAAGTTTCTCCAGGAACGGAGATTCATCGTTACGACGATTTCCGTTTTCAGAGAATTTGGAAGGACAGAACGTGCTTCCTGTGGCGTAGCACCAAGTTCAAGCATACGGAAATAGGACTGCTCAGCGTTTTCCATCGCTTTGGTCCATACTTCGTATTTGGCTTTGTCATTTTCTTTTGACAGATCGTATTGGAAGCCGCTTGCAAGGTCGATCACCGTAATCTGATTGTCAAATTTGTCACCGCTGTAGTTGCAGTAACGTGTGCTTTCCTGACTGTAGCTTGCGATACGATGGCGCACGATCTCATGTGTCACACCGCGGTCACATACGAAACGAACGGTCACATTTTCATGCTCGATCACCGATTCATGCTGTCTTGTCAAAAGACCTTTGATAAATTTCTCTGCCGAATCCTCCGTGATCTTTCCTTCACTTTTGTAGCAGACACGGCCGATACGTTCGATCTTTTTTACAATCTTTTCGTAATCGTCCATATCTATAATTTCTATACTCGGTTTGATTACTTGCATCTTTTATTTCCTCTCTATTTCTTATAGTCGTATTCCAGCACGACAACGGACAATGGTGGAAGATAGCAGGTAAGTTCATATGCTGTCTCTTTTTTCTTGTCTGTCGTCACCTTCTTCGCCCTGATCGGCGATTCATTGAGGCGGCCCTGGCCGCCGTACTTTGGTGCATCGGAATTGAGAATCTCGCGGAATGTACCGCCACACGGCGCTTTTACCGTATACTGCTCATGCGCTACCGGTGTGAAATTGAGAATAAACATCAACTGTTTTTTCGTCGTCTTTCCGCGGCGCACAAACGCTACCGTGCTTGTCTCCGCACGTTCGCAGTCCATCCACTCAAATCCCATCACATCGTTGTCATTGTAATACAGCGCATCATTTTCAAGATAAAGTTTGTTCATGTCTTTGATGAACGCATGGATTCCCTGATGTGGTTCCTGATCCAATAAGAACCAGTCTAAACTCCGCATCTCGCTCCATTCACGCTCCTGCGCAAATTCCTGTCCCATAAACAGAAGTTTTTTGCCCGGATGTCCGTAGAAGAAACCGAACGCCGCTTTCAGTGCTGCGTATTTATCTCCGGTCAGCCCCGGCATTTTATTGAGCAAAGAACATTTTCCATGTACTACTTCGTCGTGGGAAAGCACGAGAATGTACTTTTCACTCAGATGATAGGACAGACTGAAGCAGAGCTGATCATGATGAAACTGCTTAAAATACGGGTCCAGTTTCATATATTCCAGGAAGTCATTCATCCATCCCATATTCCATTTATAGGAAAATCCAAGACCGTTGTCCTTAACACGTTTTGTGACACCCGGCCACGCCGTCGATTCTTCCGCAATGATGTAGGCATCCGGATGACGTTTTTCCATAATGCTGTTTAAGTGGCGCAAAAAGTCCATTGCCTCGTAGTTTTCATTGCCCCCGTCTTTGTTTGGAAGCCAGTCGCCATCCTGCTTTCCGTAATCAAGATAAAGCATCGAAGCCACCGCATCCACACGAAGTCCGTCGATGTGGAACTTTTCAATCCAGAAAAGCGCATTGGCGACAAGGAAATTCTGCACTTCTTTCTTTCCATAGTCGAAAATATACGTCCCCCAGTCCGGATGTTCGCCACGACGGCGGTCACTGTGTTCATACACTGCCTGTCCATCGAAATTTCCGAGACAATGTGCATCTTTCGGAAAATGCGCAGGAACCCAGTCAAGAATTACCTCGATGCCGCGTTTGTGCATTTCATCGACAAAATACATAAAGTCTTTCGGCGTTCCGTAACGGCTCGTCGGTGCATAATAACAGCCTACCTGATAACCCCATGAACCATCAAACGGATATTCTGCAATTCCCATCAATTCAATGTGGGTATATCCCATCTCTACGAGATAATCGCCCATCATTTCCGCCAGTTCACGGTACGAATAAAAGCCATTGTCATCGTCTTCGACGCGCTTTTTCCACGACCCGAGATGCGCCTCGTAAATATTCATCGGTGCACGTTCGCGCACTTCTCTCGTCTTCGCACGATGTTTCTTTTCATAGTCGCCGTCCTGCCACTCATACCCCGCAAGTGATGTTACGACGGACGCATTGTCCGGGCGCATCTGTGCATAATTTCCATACGGATCGGTCTTAAAAAGAAGCTCTCCGCTCCGCGTCGTAATCTGGTATTTGTACACGGCACCTTCACCGACATCCGGCACGAACAATTCATAGATACCGCTTGGGCCGATCAGACTCATCGTGTGCAGCCGTCCATCCCACATATTGAAATATCCGACGACACTCACACTTCTTGCATGCGGTGCCCATACAGCAAATCTTGTCCCCGTCACACCGTCAATCGTCTCGACATGCGCGCCTAATTTGTCAAAGATTTCATAATGATTTCCCTGCGCAAAAAGGTAAGTATCATAATCCGTTATCTCCGTTTTGTAGGCATACGGATCTGCGGTCTCAACCACATCGCCCTCGCCATACTGGATCCGGACACGGTAATCTTTCAACTGGTCTTTCTTTTTCTCAATCTCCAGTCCAAAAAGTCCAAGTTCTGCATTCAGTTCCTCTGCTTCAAACGCAGTCTCTCCGGACACATCGGTGATCCACACGCGCTGTGCTACCGGCCGGCGCACGACAAACATCTGCGTTCCCTCGTAAAAATGCATTCCAAGGAGATCCTGCGGAGCATTGATCACCCCTTCTTCCATTTCTTCGATCAAATGTGGATTCATCCACTTTTTCAGTATTTCATTCACTCTTTCTTCAACCTCCTCCAAATCAAAGAAGCGTTTTCTTTACAATTTCTGCCAATTCCCTTGACTTTTTGTCTGCGTCGTCCATATCCTTGCCAACAACCCCAAAATAAATTTTAATCTTTGGCTCGGTTCCCGATGGACGGATGCAAAGCCATGCATCGTCGGTCAATTCGAAATACAATACATTTGATTTTGGCAGCCCTGTCTTTCCTTCTTCACCAGTCTGGATATTTTTGATGGTGTCGCGGTCATAGTCACGAATCGCTGTCACTTTATAAGGACCAAACTCCATCGGCGGATTTTCACGAAGACCGCTCATCGTAGACTTAATCTTCTCCAGTCCTTCGATGCCTTTGTGCGTGATCGCGATAACATCGTCTTTGTAATATCCATATTTTTCATACATATTGATCATAGCATCCCACAATGTCATGCCACGTTTTTTATAATAAGCTGCTGCCTCGCAAAGTGCCATGGAAGCCACGATACCGTCTTTGTCGCGGGCATGGGTTCCGATCAGGCAGCCATAACTTTCCTCAAATCCGAAGAGATACGTACCCTCTCCGCTCTGCTCACTCTTTAAGATCTCACGGCCGATCCACTTAAATCCGGTCAGACATTCTACGACTTTAATGCCATAATATTTCGCGATGGCATCGACAAGATTGGTCGTTACGATCGTTTTTACCATATATCCGTCTTCCGGCAGTTTGCCTTCCAATGCCAGTTTTTGTCCGATCTCATAATCTGCCAGGAACGAACCGCTCATATTTCCGGTCAGGCAGATGTACTCGCCGGATTTACTGTCTTTTACATAAACACCGAGGCGGTCGGCATCCGGGTCTGTCGCCAAAACGAGGTCGGCATCCTTTTCTTTGGCAAGGGCAAGAGCCAGTTCAAAGGCTTCTCTCGCCTCCGGATTTGGATAGCTGACGGTCGGAAATTCGCCGTCCGGAAGTTCCTGCTCCGGCACTACAAAGACATTGGTAAATCCCAATTCTTTCAATACGCGGCGCACCGGAATATTTCCGGTTCCGTGCAATGGTGTATATACGATGCGAAGATCTTTTTCCACTTCTTTAATGCAGTTTGGATGCAGCACATTTTTCTTCAACTCTTCCATATAACGATCATCGATCGCTGCGCCGATATTTTCATACAATCCGGCTTTGACCGCCTCTTCTTTTGGCATCGTCTTAACGGTCGCATAATCCGTCACCGCTTTTACTTCATCCATAATTCCTGTGTCATGAGGCGGTGTGATCTGTGCTCCGTCCTCCCAATATACTTTATATCCATTGTATTCCGGCGGATTGTGGCTTGCTGTCACATTGATTCCGGAAATGCAGCCAAGTTCTCTGACGGCAAACGAAAGTTCCGGTGTCGGACGAAGGCTCTCAAATACATAGGCTTTGATGCCGTTTGCAGCCAGACAGCAGGCAGCTTCATCGGCAAATTCCGGTGACATTCTACGGCTGTCAAATGCAATTGCGACTCCTTTTTTCTCGCCTTTCTGGCTCAATATGTAATTGGCAAGTCCCTGTGTTGCCTTACGTACGGTGTATACATTCATACGGTTGGTACCGGCTCCGATAATCCCGCGAAGTCCCGCTGTACCAAATTCAAGATCCGCATAAAAACGTTCCTTGATCTCGTTTTCATCCCCTCGGATCGACTCCAGTTCCTTTTTAGTATCCTCATCAAAATAAGGATTTGCCAACCATTCTTCATAATTTTCCATGTAACCCATAATAAATATCTCCTTTCCATTAATTAATTGGTTTCGCTTCCCTTTGCCGTCAGATCCGGAAAACTCCAGGAAACGTCTTCATCATCGTCGGTTGTCGTGACAGAATAACTCTTTGTCGTATATCCATCCTTGGCTAACGTCAATGTGATCGCTCCGATTTTTTTCGGAAAACTGCACGGCGCTACGCCCTGGTAATTGCCATCCAGATAAACGCTTGCCCCGGCGGGTGTGCTGACAGTGATCTTATGATCGTTGTCATAACTTTCCGTCACCGTGTTCTGCTGATTTGAATCATCCTTTTCCACACTGCTCTCATCATCGCTCGACACCTCGGCCTCCTCTTCCGCCAGACTGATTCTCACGGTCGGATTGGCAGACTGCACATCCACGATGCCGGTGTATGTTGTATAACCATCCAGTATAACCAGTATCGAATGTTTCCCGTATTTGAGAGACACCGGTTTACTGTAATCGGTCATTGTTCCATTGACATACAGTTCCGCGCCCTGCGGATCAATGTCAAACACGACTTGTCCCTTGTCTTTGACCGTGCTCTTAAAGAGCGACATATCAAGTTCCAATGTCTTGTCGCGCTCAATCGCAACACTCCGGCTCCCCTCAAAGTCCCCATTTTTCATGGAAACCTCGTACGTTCCTTCCGGAACGGGCACCAGCATGTTTTCTGTCACCGGCAGAATCCGTACCCCGGAAACGGTCATCGTTCCACCGATAAAATCTTTATATTTGGCCGGCTTGATATAGCCATGGCCTTTTGTCACCACGATCGAATAGGCCTTTCCTTTGACTCCCCGGAATGTCACTTCGTCTGTGGCAGCAATTTCCTGCAGATCAATGGGTTTCCCCTCGGAAAACGCCTGAAATCTGCTTCCGTAGCGGTAGCGCGTCCCCTGTATCTCGAGATAGGATTCGTCCGTATTAAACTGAACATCCTTTACGTCTTCCGTTTCCAATATATCCTTGGAACTCTGCACTTTCTGCAATGTCGTCTTTCCGTCATCAAGATACAGATCAAATACTTGTCCAACCTCGAGAGACTCCGACGAAATCTGTTTGTCATTTTTCGTCAAAACCTCTGTCGCCCCGTTATACGTATAGGTTGCCTCTTTTTCCAGCTCCGGCTCGTAAAATGTCATCGTGCCGGCTTCTGCTTTTGTCAAAACGCCCACGAAATCGCGTCCCTTTTCATACGTAATTGCTGCATTGGGGTTCGGACTTTGCGTCGCTGCCGGTCTCGCTGTCTTTTTCCCGCATCCGGAAATGAGCAGACAGCTGAGTACCGCCAAAAACAGCCCCATCATCCATTTGTTTCTCATCATGCACCTCATTCTCTGTCGAAGACTTCAGTTAAAGTAAGTATATCATAAATCAAAGAAAACTTCCACCGTTTTCATAGTTTTTTAAAAACTGTTCGCGGCACTGTTCCATCTCGCCCAAACTACGTAGTTTTTGGAGACTCTGCTCCGAAAACCAGCTCTTTTTATGGTTAAAATATCCATTTAGCAGCTTCCAGTATTTTTCCGGAAACAAGAGCATAATGTAAATAAATTCCTGTTCGTCCTTCGCCAGATCCGCTTTTTTTGCATAACTTTCAAGAATGGTCATTCCCTTTTTTCTGTCCCATCCATTTTTTTCCAATGATTTACGCATCAGATACGTCAGATCCAAAAGCGGAATCCCCTTTCCCGCCTTTTCAAATCCTACCGTCGCGAGGCGGTTTGCTTGCCGGATCAGATTATGATAATTGTAATCACCATGACAGTACCGCCCTCCATCTTCCATTATTTTACAGTAATAATTGCAGTTTTCAAGACAGGCCGAAGCCTCAACCGCTTTTTCATAAAACCGCTCAAAACAGCCAATTGCCTGAATTTCAAATTCGGTCCGCTGTTTTTTCTTTTTCATATATGTATGGATTCGTTTCAATTCCCGCGTGTGCTTCTGTACCCGCTCCAAAAGGGGCACAGCGGCAGGCAGTGATTCTCCTTCTTCCTCCAGCACGCACACGCCCTCCAGCGTTTGATGCAGTCTCGCAAGGTTCTCTCCCGCAAGAGCCAGATCCGGCTTTGCCCGCAGGTCACATTCTTCCCCGGAAAACCATTGGTAAATCACATATTTCTCGCCGCTTTCAAGTTCTGTCACGTACTCGTCGGCATTATTTTTCAGCGCTTTATCAACCCGCTCAAATCCCCGCAGCACTAAAATTTCTTTTATTTTATTTTCAAAGGCAAAATGTCCCCGGATCTGCTCGTATTCGCGCAGCAGTTTCGGTCCCTGCGTCGTTTCCAGCAGCCACCCTCCGCGGTGGCGGTAGCGCCGTTTGACAGTCAGATCATAATTTGCCAGACTTTTCTCCACCTTATCTTCCAACTTGCACCCCTCCTTCATGTTTTAACATTGTATGAGGAAAGGTCAGGTTGTATGACTAAAAGATGTCTGTTCAAATACCGTTTTTAATATCGTAAGCCCGATCGGACCAAGCACGATCCCTCCGACGCCGAACAATTTCAGACCCACATACACGGACAAAAGCACGTAAAGCGGCTTTAACCCCATTTCTTTTCCCATAAGTTTGGGCTCCAGCACTTCGCGGACGACCATTGTGACCACATACAGCGTCAAAAGCACGGCGGCGGCCACATAATCTTTCTGGATCCACGAAAAGACCGCCCATGGAATTAAAATTGTGCCGCTTCCAAGAACCGGAAATGCATCGACGATCGCGATCAGGATTCCCATCAGCACCGCATACGGATTTTTGAGCAGAAGCAATACGATCGTCGAAATGACTGCGATAAAAAATAAAAGCAGCCCCTGCGCTTTGAGATAAGCAAATCCCGCGATTTTTAGTTTCTTCACGTAAGGCACAAGTGCCGGATAGCGCACTTCGGTTCTCTCTTCCAATGACAGCAGGAGCACCGCCATTAAAAATACGACGAACCCGGCGCCCCATTCTCCGATGCGCAGAAACATCCGCGGAATGCTCCCGGTGATCTGAGGCAGCAATACACTCGCGATCTGTCCATCCATATCACTCATTCTCGCCTCCAGCCACCGGTAACTGGTTCCCTTTGACAGCGCAAGCAGATTGTCGATGGAACCACAGCCGCCTTGGCAGAGATGCGACAAAGCTCCCGCCTGCCCGGGAAGATGACGGATAAATTCGACGAGCTGGCTGGTGCACAAATATCCGATATAAAATAAAAAACACCCCAGCGCACCGAGGCTTACAACCACCATAAGAACACTGCATACTTTCCGATTCAGATGTGTCGCCGTATGTATTTTTTTCGTCCACGGCTGCAAAGCTTTGGCAAATACCAGCGCCAATACAAAAGGAACCACAAGTGGTAAAATATAGCAAAAGCTTACATAAATTACACATGCAGTTCCTAATAAGATCAATACTTTTTTGTATTTTTTTACATGGTTCATGGGTATTCTCCTTTCCGGGGTTCCTCGATGTGCTTACGTATCTGTCATACCCGGTTAGTATGAACCATTTTGATAAGATTTATTCTGCTTCTTTTACAATAAATCGGTAGCCGACTGCCCAAACCGTCTCAATGTACTGCGGATTCTGGGTATCTTTTTCAATCTTTTCACGGATTTTTTTAATATGAACCGTAACGGTCGCAATGTCTGCGCCGACAGGGCTCAGCCGCCACACTTCTTCCAAAAGTTCTTCTTTCGAAAATACGCGGTTTGGATGCTGTGCGAGGAAGAACAAAAGATCAAATTCTTTTGTCGTAAGATTCTTCTCGACACCGTCCACATAAACACGGCGCGCCGTACGGTCGATCTTCAATCCGCCCGCCTCGATGACTTCATTTTCTTCTTTCATCGCACTGCCGACTAATTTTTTATAACGCTCCAAATGCGCCTTTACACGAGCCACAAGTTCGCTTGGGCTGAATGGCTTGGTCATATAGTCATTGGCTCCCAGTCCGAGTCCGCGGATCTTGTCGATGTCTTCTTTCTTTGCTGAAACCATCATAACCGGAATCTCGGATGTCTCACGGATCTTTTTGCAAATTTCAAAACCGTCCATTCCCGGAAGCATAAGATCCAGTATCACCATATCAAATTTTTCTGTCGTCGCCATCTTCATACCTTCGGTACCATCGCTGCAGATCACAACCTCAAAACCACTCAATTCCAAATAATCCTTTTCCAATTCTGCAATTGGTAATTCATCCTCTACAATCAAAATTCTCTTACTCATCATGTTCCTCCTTTTGTTCTGTTTCCTTTTTTAATGTAAAGTATACTTCTGTCCCTTTTCCAAGCTCGCTTTCTGCCCAAATGCGTCCACCGTGCTCGTCCATGATCTTTTTTGCAATCGCAAGTCCTAAGCCGCTACCGCCGGTTCGTGAATTTCGGGAACTGTCTGTCCGGTAAAACCGCTCAAAGATAAATGGCAGTTCCTCTTTACCTATCCCTTTTCCATTATCACGAATCATGACTTGGATAAAAGGACCTTGATCTTCTACATTGACAAGGATCATTCCCTGTTCCCTTTGTATATATTTTACCGCATTCCCTACTATATTTGCAACAACTCTTTTTATTTTTTCTTCATCAATGACAATCTCAACGTCTTCGCCGACATCACATTGATACAAAAGCTGTATATTGCGGGTTTCCAGATCCAGGCTCATTCCACTGATGCACTCCGCAAAAAAATAACTTGCTTTTACCGGAGCAAAGCGGAAATCTTCCACTTTTTGATAAATTTTTGTGAAATACGAAAGTTCATCAACAAGACCTGCCATATCCACCGCCTTTGAATGAATCGTTTTGACATACCGCTCCATTCGTTCCGGCGTCGCCGCCACACCATCCATAATTCCCTCTGCATAGCCTTTGATCGCCGTAAGCGGCGTTTTAAGGTCATGGGAAATATTTCCAATTACTTCTTTTGTCAGTGTATCTGCCCTGTTCCTCTCCTCCGTCGTCTCCCGCAATTTAGTCTGCATCGTATCGAAATCCTTATACAGTCCATCAAATTCGCTGCCTCCAATCGACGGCAGTTCATATTCGAGATCCCCTTCACTGATATGGATCGCCGCCACCTGAAGCTGCCGTATCGGCACAAGGACATTATAATAAGTATGCCCAATGATTCCGACAACAATCAGAACACAGACAATAATGATCATTCCCAAAAGACCGACGTAAAATACAGTAATATGGGGAAGATTTACATTGAGATCCGTTACAATGCACACGCTTCCGGTTCGTCCATCCGGCATTATGACGCCCAGTTTTTTAAATAAAAATTTCTTATCTTCTTTTCCGCAATACTGGCCGCTTTCCTCGGAATAATTATTATTGGCCACCAACAGATCCCGATATACATAATCATACTGGTCAAAATCTCCAAAAAATGTAAATCCGCCGTCCACGATCACTGCCAGAAAGGAGTATTTTTCTTTCAAATAATTGTTTTCTTTGTTCAGATATTCATTATCTAGAAATACCTTTGGATCCCTCATGGCGCGGTCCTGCAGATCCATATAATCGTATTTGGTATACGAGTTTAACAGGAGCACACGGTCGAACAAGCTGTACGGCGACGGCATATCTTCCGCTGAAATCTGATACGTACTGCGGATACTTTTCATTTCCCCATAGGCAAAAAGTGTCACCATCAGAATAAGTACCATGATCGGACAGACCGCCAATATAATAAACGTATTTCTTGTCTTTTTTACGTTTTTCTTTTTTTTATTATTTTTACTCATTTTTCCTCGATTTCACCCAGCTTTCCCTGTTTTTTCTCAAAGATAATCTTATTTTAACACATTTCTTTTCATTTTCATAATGTTTTTTTGCTTGACATCGCTCTTTTTCAATGGTATCGTGAAATACGATAAGATTGGAGGATACTGTTATGAATATTTTACGTCGCTTACCTGACCCCGACGAGGTCAAACGAGAAATTCCCGTATCGGAAAAAGTCGCAAAGATCAAAAAAAGCAGAGATGCTGTCCTGCGTGATATTTTTATGGGAAAAAGCGATCTTTTTGCTTTGATCATCGGACCTTGTTCAGCAGATAACGAAGAAGCTGTTATTGACTACACCTTGCGCCTGGCAAAAATCCAGGAAAAGGTCGCAGATAAAATTTTTATCGTTCCTCGTGTTTATACAAATAAACCAAGAACGACCGGAAAAGGATATAAAGGAATGGCAAGCCAGCCTAATCCGGAAGAAAAAGAGGACATGCTCAAAGGTCTTCATTCTATCCGTGAGACGCATATCGCTGTCGTAGAGCAGACAGGTATGTCTTGTGCCGATGAAATGCTTTACCCTGAAAATTACGAATATCTTTCTGACATTCTTTCTTATATCGCTGTCGGCGCGCGTTCGGTAGAAAACCAGCAGCACCGCCTGACTGCCAGCGGAATTGAGGTTCCATGTGGTATGAAAAACCCAACCAGCGGTTACCTTTCGGTTATGCTTAATTCCATCGAAGCAGCCCAGTGCGGCCACCATTTCATCTACCGCCAGCAGGAAGTAGAGACACAGGGAAATCCACTTACGCATGCGATCCTTCGCGGAAGTGTAAACAAACATGGACGCAGCCTTCCAAACTACCATTACGAAGACCTGCTTCTTCTCCATGAGATTTACAGCGAGAGAAATCTTGAAAATATGGCTGTTATCGTAGATACAAACCACGCAAACTCCGGCAAACATTTTGAGCAGCAGATCCGTATTTCCAAGGAAGTGCTTGAAAACCGCCGCATTTCCAAAGATATCCACAATATGGTGAAAGGTCTTATGATCGAAAGTTATATCGAAGACGGTAACCAGAAGATCGGTGACCACATCTATGGAAAATCCATCACAGACCCTTGTCTCGGATGGGAAAAGACAGAGAAACTGATCTACGAATTGGCAGATCGTCTGTAATTTATGAAATTTACCGGACAAACCCACAAAAATCCACTGGGCAAACGCAAGAATTTCTTGACGTTTGCCCTTTTTTGTTGTATGCTAAGGTGTGAGACATTTTATGCAACAGAAATGAGGTTTAATGATGAGTAAAATACTATTTACTTCTGAATCCGTAACAGAAGGACATCCAGATAAAATTTGTGATCAGATTTCTGACGCAATCTTGGACGCATTGCTTGCACAGGATCCTATGAGCCGTGTAGCATGTGAAACAGCAATTACTACCGGCCTTGTATTGGTCATGGGTGAAGTGACCACGACGGCTCAGGTTGACTTACAAAATATTATCCGTAATACGATTCGCGAAATCGGCTATGATGCTTCAGAAAAGGGCTTCGATGCTAACACCTGCGGTGTTATGGTGGCATTGGACAAGCAGTCTACAGACATCGCCATGGGCGTTGACAAGGCACTGGAAGCAAAACTTACCGACAGCCAGATCGAAGCAATCGGCGCCGGCGACCAGGGTATGATGTTCGGCTATGCTACCAACGAAACCGACGAATACATGCCATATCCGATCCACCTGGCTCACCGTCTTTCCCGCCAGTTATCGAAGGTCCGCAAAGACGGAACGCTTCCTTACCTGCGTCCGGACGGAAAATCCCAGGTAACGGTAGAATACGACGAATCCGGAAACCCTTCCCGTATCGATGCCGTTGTCATCTCCAGCCAGCACAGCGAAGATGTCAGCTGGGATCAGATTAAAAAAGATATCCGCGAAAAAGTTATTGATCCAATTCTCCCTGCAGAACTTTTGGACGATGACACAAAATATTATATCAATCCAACGGGACGTTTTGTCATCGGCGGTCCAAACGGCGACAGCGGTCTGACCGGCCGCAAGATCATCGTCGATACTTACGGTGGATGGGCTCGTCACGGCGGCGGTGCTTTCTCCGGTAAGGACTGCACGAAAGTAGACCGTTCTGCTGCTTACGCAGCCCGCTACGTAGCAAAGAATCTCGTAGCTGCCGGCCTTTGTGACAAAGCTGAGATCCAGCTTTCCTATGCAATCGGCGTCGCTTCTCCGACTTCGATCCGCATCGATACTTTCGGCACCGGCAAACTTTCCGAAGACAAGTTAGTCGATATCATCCGTGAGAACTTCGACCTGCGTCCAGCCGGCATCATCCAGATGCTCGACCTGCGCCGCCCAATCTACAAGGCTACCGCAGCTTACGGACACTTCGGCCGCAACGATCTCGACCTCCCTTGGGAGAAACTTGACAAAGTGGATCTGCTGAAGAAATATCTGTAAAAGATTTACATGTTTTGATATTCCGGCTCGAAGGATTCGAGCCGGCATGCTCTCATAGTTAAATGGATATAACAGCCCCCTCCTAAGGGGCAGTTGTAGGTTCGATTCCTACTGGGAGTACTCGCGAAGGCAAAAAGCCGTGCAGAAAAGAGAAGTTTAACGCCTTTCAAGCTTGCTTGAATTTGGTGTTATAGCTTCTCTTTTCTATAGGGCACATGCCCGTGGGTCAAGCGTGAGGAACGAGCACTTGACCCACGGGCACGGTTTTTTGACATGATATTGAGGAGTGCAGAAAAGAGTTCACTATAGACACGCAAGTTTACTTGCATGTGGCTATAAGTGGACTCTTTTCTATAGGACGAACGTCCGCGGGCAGACCGGCTCTGCCGGGCTGACTGCACGACGAAATATCGCGAAGAATGAAGCAATGCAGAACAAGGGAAATAGAAAAAAGTTGAGTTTAATCAAATTTTTTCTATTTCTTTTGTTTTATAGTGCGAAGCACGCGGGCTTGCGGGATGGTTTTTCCCGCAAGACTGGCATTGCTTTATAAAAAGCCGTGCAGAAAAGAGCGCACTCTCCCTAACACGGCTAAAATTTCAGCGATTTGGGCGAAATTGAGCTGGTTTTTGACCCTGCTAGCACTTTTTTCCTAAAAGTCAAATGATTTGCCTCGCTCTTTTGACCCTATAATAAATTAGCTTATCTAGATCAAACAACTGCCACATGTTATTTGACTCAGAACTTCCTTTTATTCCCTAGACCATATTAACACGCTATTTTTTGTGACTCATATAAAAAAATTGGTATTTGAGTCAAATTGTCTTTCGAATTCATATGACTTTATTTTCTTTTTTACAGATTAAGTCAAAAAGATTCCACGTTTGTCTCATAAATTGAGTAGACTTTTGCCGCTGTTAGCGATATAACGCAAAAAGGGAAACAAAAAATTTCTTTAAAGGAGAAGTTTATCATGAACATGATAACCATTCAATGGGAAATACCGGAAGAAATGAAACCATATATAGACAGCACTAACAAACTTCGGCAAAATGCAATTCTTTTGTATCCTTATATTTTAGACAAAAGCATTTCACACGGACGTGCAGCGGAAATCTTGGGAATGTCAAAACTTGATCTGTTTGATTTATATGCAAATATCGGATTTCCATATTTTGACTTACTATAAATGAACTTGACAAAGATCTTGAAACTTATTATTCGTTAAAATAACTTGTTCCTTAACTCCGTTACTTTTTCCATTGCTTCCTGTAAGGGAAGTTCTCTTCCTGCTTCCATATCCTCAATCCCACGATCTAAGGCAGACAACTTATCCGCAAAATGTGCCGTCACTTGTTCATCGGTAAAACTCCCCTCTTTTTCACACCGTTGTTTGCTTTGTTCAAGACGCATCATTCGATATAGCCGTTCTATAATCTCTTCCTCTGATAAATCATCCGGAATACAATTTAATTTTTCAATTATCTTTTGCTTTGAATTACCCATAAATTAACACCTCACCTTAATCATAATATTTTCTTTCTCCATTTGGATATTCTATATATGCCCTTTTTGTATCCATGTCATAACGCGCGATCGGTTTCTTGCAAACTTTCGCTCTATGAAGCGCGGCTTTCACGGCTTCCTGTGCCCGCCCGATAATCCATTTCCGCATCCGATTCAGAAATAAAGTCGCGGTATTCTTCCGGTGGAACCACTTTAACTGTCATACCATTGGGAAGCTTAATTTCATACAATTGAGTGCACCTCCTTTTCCTTGCATTACTTCTCTCCATTTTGCAAACACTTCTTCATGTGTATATCTTTCGGTTGTTTTTTCTGCCATTTTATCCGCAGCATTCAACGCATCTTCTATCGATTGTGCAAAACAGCCACTTGATTTTCCTCCTAAACATTCAAATAATTCATTCATAGAAGCACCTTCTTTCTATTTTTAGTATACCTCATCACACTACAAGATGTCAACCTTCTTCATTGCTATTTGAATATAATTATGCTATACTTTTGCTAAAAAGGAGCGAAAAATTATGGCGATTAAAAATACACACAATACAACCAAGATTTCCAGTATCGACCACGAGGAGCAGAGCCCTATTATCATCCAAAACAACTCTATCGACCAAGCAATTTACGAGGCTGAGCAGGAAATTTTCGATGGAGCAAAAACAATTTCTTTGGACAAAGCGTATACGGAATTAGAGAAAAAATATTGGGGATAATTGCTTTTGTTTTTCGCTTTGTTAAATTCAATAAAAAGGGGCTGTCGCCTTAACACTTTTTATAAGTTAAAGCGGCAGCCCTTAAAAAATAAAATACTATTATTTCGTTTTTTTCTTTTTCACTGTGCTATATTTTCCGACCAGCTTATTGCCGTCTTCGTCATTACAAAATGCATTGATTCGAACATAATAAGTCGTCTTTTTCTTTAGTCTGCCAAAGACTTTCTTGGACGTATTCGCGGATACATTGTACGTTTTGAGCGATTTTGTAAAAGCACGGTTTCTGGCGATCTGAATGCGATAGCCTCTTGCGCCGGCAACTTTTTTCCAAGTTACGGTTAATTTTTTCTTGCCAGCCGTTATTTTTCTGATTTTAACTTTTGCAGGGGCGGTTATTGTACTTCCGCCATTGCCTGAAGAAGAGTCATCAGGAGTGATCTCTTCTGCCACTGGAAGGATCTGGAAACTTTGCTCGATCGTTCCAACATATGGATCAATTCCTGTAATCTTGATATTCGCTGTTCCTACGTTAGTGTTTGACTCATAGGTTACGTTGTAATCTTCATTCTCTTTCAATGTGGTCGTTCCGTCAGAAACCGCGAATTTTGGTTTGATGGCTTTTCCGGTATAATATTTGTTGGAGACGCCGGTAACCGTAAACTCGCTCATGTCGCGCTGTACGGTTACATTTGCCACTTCCGTTGTACCGCTTGTCGTCGTTCCAGTGACTGTCACTTTTCCGGCAGCCAGTCCAAGCATGGATTCGTTGTCATTTATCTGCAATACTTTGTCGTTTGATGACTTCCATGTCACGGAATCGGTGCAGTCAAGCGGAGACATCACATAACCGATCGTATCTGAAATGGATTTGGTCTCTCCCTTTTTGAATTTGATGTTTGTGTTAGTGAGCTGCAGGAGAATACAAGGAACCTGAACCGTTACAACACAATCTGCGTATTTTCCATTGGCAGATGCTGCACGTACCGTAGCCGTTCCTTTTTTGTTTGCAGTAATCGTACCATTGTTATCAACAGTTACGCAATCACCTTTTACGACGCTCCATGCAATCTGTTTGTTGGACGCATTAGAAGGCGTGATTGTAGCGGATAATGTCTCTGTTTTTCCTTTGTAAAGGTTGATCTGCGACTTATTTAACTGAACTTTGTCAACGGCTGTCTCTTTTACTGTAATATCCAGTGACGTTTCTGCAAGTCCACAATAAGAAATCGGAATGGACTGTTTGCCGATTTTATTCATGTCATAACTGCCGATCATATCTTTGGTCAGAAGCACGTCCTGCTCCAATCCATCTTCGTAGATCAAATGCTGGGTAGCTCCGGTAAAATCAAAGTTTTCGCCCTGCTGATACACAGTTTTGTTTGGCTGCTTTGTCACCTCGATAGAATTGATTCGTTTCTGAGGGCAGGAGCGCAGCTGCGGATATGGATAGTTGGAATATGGATCAATGAACCATGTATTTTCAAAGTCGAAACCGGTGTAAAATTTTGCGTTTTTCATCTGGGTTTTGGTGAGAGGAGTGGCATCATCTTCATCTCCCGAATTTCCCTTGAGGTAATAACTATATCCATCATCGTATCTAGCAATCCCTTTAATTGGTTTACCATTCTTACTATTGCCATCTCCATTATTAATTTCACCACAATTATATGCACGGCGACTAACAACATCAAAACCTATGCCCGCTGTATAGTTATTATCAGTGTCTGAAGTATAAGAGATTTTCACCAAATTATATACATTTTTACAGCTACAATTATAAACACATACTCCAGAAACAACTCCTTTATTCGAGGATATTTGTCCCGTAACAAAACAATTTTCAATTTCCGTTTCAAAAGAATAATATCCACCTCCCCGGACTAGTAATGCAGCTGTTTGACCACTGCGAGATGAAGTTCGTTCTATATTAATACTAACATCTATCATACCTAAATTACAGATTTTTATTTTTGAATTAGAATAACCAAACAAACCTACATATTCCGATTTCGGATCCCCATAAATCGTCAACCCTTTAATATAATGTCCATTTCCATCCAGTGTTCCGGCAAAATCCTGAATTGGATCCCAGCCATTTCCGGTATCCAGTTCTCCCCCCGGAGCCGTTGCTTCGCTCAGGTCAATATCTGCCATCATGATATACTTGCCTTCCAAATCATTACGAATTGCATACAGGTCGGCAGCATCATAGATCGGTGTGTACCCTTCCGGAATCGCACTATCATCGTTACTTTCCTGCGTTGTTGCTGCACTTGCAGTCAAGTTCGAGGCGGAACTCGGCACGACAAGGGCGACAGCAAGAAACATTGCTAATACTTTTTTAATGTGTAATTTTTTCATGTCATTTCGCTCCTTTGTTATTTATTATATTGGTTGCATATTTTAAGAAAACCTTTCTATAAAATACACAATTATTTTAACGCTGTGACTTTTTGTAATCACTTTCATGACGACTCTTGCTACATATTTTGCATTTAGTTGAATCCGATGAATTTTTAGAACCACAATATTCGCAAACCCATCCTATGGAACTATTATCAAATTTACTAAAATCACGATAATAATTAGACTTTGTGGTTGTAGCAAAAGCATTGTTCCGGTGTGATTCAGAGCCACCGGATGTCTTTGCAGCTGCTCCGGAAGAAGCTTGTTTCATTTGCATAGCTAATAATGCTGCCAAATTTCGATTTATCTGATCTGTATTTTCTACAAGTTGACCAAACGCATACAGAAGCCATTGGCCAATCCATCCCGCCAATATGATAATAATTCCTATGATGATGAAAAGACCTGCATCAGATTCTGGAACGAATCCACCCTTTTGATATGGTAATGTCCAAATTATGATTCCAAATACCACAAAAATTATCGTTTGTACAACAGCTAGACCTTTTAGTTTTCCAGCGATATTTGTAAACATCTACTTATTCCTCCTTCTTTTAAATAGATTTTTCTTTAAGCATACACTTTTTCAAAGAAAATTTCCTGGTACTTTTCTCCTGGATTTGTTCCATTTCCTTTTCTTGCACACACTCCTTCTTGATAATTTTTTCATTTCCAAATGTAAACGATTAATATTTTCGGCTTTCGGACGGATTATGAATTTATTTCAAAATCATCCATGCGGAACATCATAAAAGAAACAAAATCGAAAAAAAGCACAAAAGCAAAAATATGTCCTCACCCAAATCTCCGAACATACTCCTCCATTACCCTTCTTGTCGGCGGTGAAATCTCATCAAGGTCAATTTCATCCACTGTGAAAAATCTTAGTTCTTCCATTTCGCCATCCTGCATCTTAGGCTCGCCTTCCCACTCGCTGCATAAATAGACGATTTCAAAGTTAGAAACTTCATCCCCATTTGGATAAATATAGTGCGTTTCCGGGCCTGAATTTACAAAGAAGAACTCCAGAGATTGTGCCGAAATCCCCATTTCTTCGTACAATTCCCTTTTTGCACAATCCTCCGCATATTCGTCTATTTCAACAGAGCCGCCGGCATACGCCCACTTGTGATTATCTGTTCTTTTCCCAAGTAAAATTTTCCCATTAACATCTACGCAGATTACGCTGGCGGCACATTGAATGATTGTCCTGTGTCCGACTAATTTACGCATTTCCGACATGTATCCTGTCATTTTTTGCTCCTTTCCATTACCATTTTTCTGTTTCTAATTATGTCCATTTATATATTTGCATTTACTTCTTTCATTATCTCAACACCTTTACTCTCTCCCCCAAAACGCCACTACAAAATTTTTATCCCGCAGATCTGGCACCCTCTGGTTCCGATCACAAGCCTGTCGTCGTATACCACCGGCGAGGCTTCGATGCAGCTGCCGCTTACATGCAGCTCGTCCTGCACTTCTCCGCTTTTTCCGTCTAACAGATACATCATTCCGGCGCTTGTCGCATAAATCACTCTGCCATCGCCCTTTTGGTCGTAAACGCAGATTGGCGAGGACCAGGCATACGCGGCTTTGTGTTCCCAATTTATCTTTCCGGTTTTCTTATCAAGGCAGGCGAGTACACCATTGGCTAAGCCGCCCGTGCGCGATACCGTGACGTACAGGTTGTCCGACAGATTATTTTTTCCAAGCGCGATCGTAGACTGAACACCGCCGGAAAGTTCACTTACCGAACGGCAGTCGTATTCCGTTTTCCACAAAATCTCTCCTGTTTCTGCGTCAATTTTCCAAATCGGGATCGGAGCCGTGGAACTGCTCCGCCAGCCAAGATGAAAGGAAGTGCTTGCATACAGATATGCTTTGCCATCTTCGATTGACATAACCGGCGAGCCATTGGAGTCGTCAAGGCAGTCCTGAACCCATACCAGCTGCAGGGTATTTAAGTCGAGACACATGAAATGGCCTCCATTGTCCTGTATATATAAATACCCTTTGTAGATCACAGCACTGTCCTCCATTCCCAGCCAATATTTGGAAGTGCTTGTGCGAAGTCCCTGATAATGCCACTTCACGATCCGGTCCGGATTTATCGATAAGGTTCCCTGTGCCTCGTCGTAATTTGTTCCAAGATGGATCAGGTATAAAATTCCATTTTCGCCCGGGTAGATCAATGTATCCGTCTCCGCATCCACAAGTGCGGAAGAGTCAAAAAAACTGAGGGAGCCACGCAAAGAAAATGGGTCGCTGTCGCCAAATGTATACAGCACGTTTCCGTCAATAAGGCTGATCACAAATACGCGCGATTTCCCTTTGCTGCTATTGTAGCCGGAACCCACGTACATGATCGGATAGCCACGCGGATCCAATGCCCCGGCACCTTTAAATGTGTACCCAATGTCCAACGTATCACGTGTCTGCCTACCTGTTTTCATATCCAGAAAATAAATGTGTCCATCGAGGCAGGCATAGATCACTTCCACCAGCGAATCGTCCTCTTTCGCCCAGGAATGCATATTCATCACCTGTTTTGTCGCACGCGGCCATTTGACCACGAGAGGCTGTCCGGTCCAGCCGCTGCCGGTCCACGTTTTCCCCTGCGAGGTAAGTTTTCCGGTCTGATATGTCCAATCCGATTTCAGTTTATTTTCCGCAAAGTCCGCCGTTCCCCAAACCGGGTTATCGCGGAAATTGTTTCCACGGAAAGTAACAATTCCATTTGCCGCTGTATACTCTGAGCCTTGCTCAAAAGAAATCTCCTGTTTGGCACGATATTTTTTGTTATTCGACAACGTCTTTCCATTTACATTGATCTGCGTCATCTTCATGTATTTGGATGGCTTTGTACTCTTTACAGCATGCGGCTGAAAAGACACCGCATCGTCCGTATTTTCCTGCTGTGGTGCCACCGTCGGCTCGCTTTTCGTATCATCCTTTTTCGTAGAGCTGCCCTTTTGTGTGTCGTCGGTTTTATCGTCTATATTTTTCGTCACTTCTGTCGTCACTTCGTTAAATTCTTTGTCGTCTTTTACTACAGATAAAGCGAATAAACCCACTACAAAGCAGGCCGTTAATATACTTATAAGCAGCAGACAGGTTAAAATCTTTTTCATTGGTTTTCCCCTATTTCTATTGTAATAATGCAAAAACTTTTATCAATATCATAACATATCCTTTTGGCAAAAGCAAAGATAGAAAAGGATGCCAGGCTTTTCACGCACCTTTCCCGGATACCTTTCGCCAATGCAATGCCATCCACTTCCTCCCTCATCACATCCAGGATCAACAATTCAAAATTTTCCCTTGATCAATAGCTTCCAATAAATTTTTCCCTCTGAAAATTTTGTAATGGTATACCCATGTATCCCTTTTGGGACCAAATATTCTTTGGTGTAATATAGAATCTCCTTGCATTTCCCCATTTTATCCCTTATACTGGAAACAACAATAACGTACGGAACGGGGGATTTACTATGACAAAAATTTACAATGCAAAAACTTTTTTAGAAGCAGATCAAATCATCGCCACGCTGCAATCACAGCACATCTCCGCAGAAAAACGTGAAATCAGTGATATGAACGTAATTACCGGAAAAATGGAAACTGCCTTTGAGATTTATGTATCCGAAGAAGATGCAGAAAATGCAGTAAAATGTATCGAGCAGATGTCGATTCCTGACACAGACACTTCCGGCAGATCCCGCGCTGCCCGCATTTATGCAATTGCAGCACTGGGGATCATCGCCGTCATGATCTGTTTATCGTTAGTTCTTTAACGCATTGGTTATAAGGTGAACCTCTCTGTATGATCTGCCAGATTCTGAGCAAGTTTTGTCAATTCCTCCGTAGCTTCATGGCAGGAATCAATGATTTCATGGAACTCAGCCATGGATGCCGAAGTTTCTTCGGTTCCGGCTGCATTCTGCTCAGCGATCGCAGCTAATCCATCCACGATATCCAATACTTCTTTCTTCTGGACATCCAATGCTTCAGTCTGCTTACGAATTTTTTCGATAGCCTCTGTCACCTCGGCAATTTCTTCATTGAGGGAGCGGAACATTTCTCCGGTTTCCTCTATTTTGTTATTTTGAGTACGAATATTCTCTGCCACTTCGTTCATGGTAGTTACACTTGTATTTGAATTGGCGATTAAAGTGTTGACAATCTCCACAATACGTTCTGCAGACTCTCTGGACTGCTCTGACAGATTACGGATCTCGTCTGCCACAACGGCAAAACCGCGGCCGTTTTCCCCTGCTCTTGCCGCTTCAATGCTCGCATTGAGGGAAAGAAGGTTTGTCTGATTGGCAATATCTGTAATTAGTTCTGTTGCTTCACGAATCTCCTGTGCGGAATCATTGGTCTGATTTGTCTGATTCTGAACTAAAAGAACGGATGATTTTGTCGTTTCGCTGATGGCAGATAATTCATCCAAATTCTTCGCGGCGGTTTTATTATATTCACGCATTTTTACGGAACTGCTTCCAAGTGTCTCAACATTTGCCGTCGTTTCATCCAATGCGGTTCCCATCTGCGTTACCTTCTGGCTTGCACTCATCGTCTCTGCTGCCTGACTTGAAGAACCGTTTGCAATCTCGTCTACTGCAATATTTACATTGTTGATCGACTCTGCAATACGGTCAAAGGAAGCGGAAAATTCCTCGGAAAATCCCTGAAGCGCCTGGGATGATGTCGTAATATTCGTGATAATATCACGCATGGACTCGACAAGACGCTGAATTGCACGGGCGATATCACCTACTTCATCCTTTCGTACCACAAGATCTTTTTTCACTGTCAGATTCAGGGCACCTTTTGACAATGTTCCAAGATAATTTACGGCACCATCCAGATGTTTGACAATTCTTGTGATCACAAACATACCGATCACAATGGCAACAATAAATACGCCCATCATCGACAACGCCATGGAAACAATCGTACTATGTGCTGCCGCATTGACTTCTGCCTGACTTCGTCCACAAAAAATACTTCCAACAATTTTATCGGAATTCGGCTGATACAATGGCACATAACAACCGGAATACGGTACTCCAAACAATTCCAGATCATCTGTAAAGTAACTTTCTCCACGTTGAATTATGTCATATATTTCTTTGGACATCTTCTTGTTGATCTCACGTTTTCCTGAACTGTCTTTCAATGTCGTAAGAACACGGGTATCTCCGTAAAATATGGATAGTTCCACGTCTCTTTCCTGTTTCAGCTTATCAATGAGTTCATAATTTTCACTTAATGTCTCATTTCCCTTTTTCAGTGTATCTCCGCTCATCGCAAAATCTGCACCATCTGCCATCTCTATGTAAGCCTCTCTTACACTGGCTGCGATTCCGCTAACCTCACGCTCTACCAAATTCTTTGATATGCTGTTCTGCTTTCCTGCGCTGATTGCGATTCCGATCAACGTGATCAGCAGAAGCGGTATGGATACCGTTAAACTCAATTTGAATGCCAGACGCATTCCTTTTTTCTTTTTCAACTTTTCCTGAGATTTCATTCTCTTTTCCTCCTTTTTCTACAATCGCTTGGATTTTACAAAAACTTTATTCAATTATACCATATTTTTTACAATCGAACAAGTTAAAAAAGAGCCACTACAATAAAATAGTGACTCTTTGAAAAATTACATATTTTTGATTATGCTTCCTCAGCTGGAGTCTCTTCTTCGTCTTCAGCCGGCTGTACATTTTTACTTGCTACGACGCTGACGATCGGAGTATCCAAATGTGTCTGCAACTCAATCTTGTCATTCTTAGCGATGTCAAGATCGGATACTTTGATGATGTCACCCAGTCTCAGGGAACTACAGTCAATTTCCACTTTCTCAACCAGCTCTTCCGGAGTGGCTTTGTAAGAAATCTCTTCCAAAAGTTGTTCCAGTACACCTTCGACAACTTTCTCTTTATTGTGAAGGACAATCTCCGCAACAGAGTGTACTTTTTCTCCTTTTACCAATGCCTGGAAATCAATTTCCAAAATCTGATGGTTCATGGTATTGTAATCCATCTCTTTGATCAGTACATCGTAAGTTTTTCCTTCCAGTTCCAAATACAACTGGCTTCCTTTCATGCACTCTCTCTGGATTCTCTCTGCTTCGCTCTTTTCGATCTGCACAGGAATCGAACCCTCAATCTCTTTTCCAAAAAGGTTACCGGTTACATAACCTTCTCTTCTCAGCTTTTTAGCCTTGGTTTCCATGTTTCTTCTTTGTACTCTTAAAGTAGTCATTTGTCTTTTCCTCCATTCATACAAATTGATAACATAGGGAAGTTTGCGGAAT